>OLGF01003462.1_pt1 | contig 13040 bp, 10 predicted proteins | sample 1604971 | NCBI WGS metagenome assembly OLGF01 (sample SAMEA3888902, study PRJEB22519) | human gut metagenome | biome: human gut; feature: human-associated habitat; material: faeces | place: Denmark | collected 2011 | reverse complement strand
TGCCGCACCTCGCTCGCCGTATCGGCACTTAGAATTATGCGGTATTGCCCTAAAAATATACGGTAAAACGCGCATGTCTATCTGCGGGCGGTGCGCCATAACAATCAGGCGGCGGGAAACAGAACCCCGACCGGGAAAGGAAAAACAATGAAACGTATTCTGGTCGTAGAAGACGAAGCCAGCATCCGCGAACTTGTGGCACTGAACCTGAAAATGACAGGCTGGGAAGTATTGGAAGCCCCCAGCGCGGAACGTGCGCTGGAGTTGATCCAGAAAAATCCCCCCTGCGATGTAGCGCTGCTGGATATCATGCTGCCGGGCATGGATGGGTTTTCGCTGTGCGAAACCATCCGCCACGGCGACCCGTACATCGGTATTATTATGGCGTCCGCCAAAGGGCAGGAGAGCGATAAGATCCGCGGCCTTTCCATCGGCGCGGATGATTATATCACCAAGCCGTTCTCGGTGTCGGAGCTGATGGCCCGCGTGGAAGCGCTGGCCCGCCGAGTGCGCCGCAGCGCCACTGCGGACGATGAACAGGCAGGCTCCGAGCCGGATCAGCTGGTCAGCGGCCCCTTTGTGCTGGATGAAAAAAGCCGCGTGCTGTACAAATCCGGCAAGCCCATTGATTTGACCCAGGTGGAATTTCAGATCATGGAGCTGTTTTTCCGCAACCCCGGCACTGCCCTGGTGCGCGAAAAGATCTTGGAAGGCGTTTGGGGCAAGGGGTATTTCGGCGATGTCAAGATCGTGGATGTCAACATCCGCCGCCTGCGCATGAAAGTGGAAGATGAACCCAGCAGCCCCCAGCACATTTTGACCGTCTGGGGCTATGGCTACCGCTGGAACGCATAATTACCGCATTTTTATGGAAAGGGGGCTGCCGCCTGTGCAGAGCATTACCCGCCGCTGGCTGCGCGGCAGCCTGCTGATTACCATTTGCATCCTGGCTGCGGCGCTGGGGCTGTTTTTGTATTACAGCCACCAGAATTTGTACGGCGGGGTGCAGCGTGCCATGCAGGCGCGGTTTTCCACCGTGGAGGGACGTTTGCAGGCAACCGGCACCGCCGGCAGCAGCCAGGCAACGTCTGAAAGCCGCAGCCAGTCCCTGCGCCGCACGGTGGAACAGTTTGATGAAAAAGATAAGTTTGAGTTCATGCTGTTGGATTCCTCCGGCGTGGTGCTGGCAACCTCCAGCGGCACCATGAACAAGAATCTGCTGAGCGAGGGCAGGGATTTTTATCAGGCTGTCACCGGCTCCACCGGCAGCGGCATGGTCACTTTCCGCACAGCGGACGGCGAACACGTGATGGCTGTTACCAGCCTGGTGCCTTATGCGGCGGGCAATGTGACGGCCATGCGCCTTGTTACCAGCCTGACGCTGGTGGACCGCCAGTGGTACAGCACGCTGATGGTTTCGTTCGGCGTGGCGGCGGTGGTGCTGGGGTTTGCGGTGTTCAGCGGCCTGTTTTTTATCCGCACCATTGTGCGGCCGCTGGGCCAGGTGGAAGCCACCGCCAATCGCATTGCCCACGGCGATTTGACCACCCGCCTGCCGGATGCCCCGTATGACGATGAGATCGGCCGCCTGTGCAAAGCCATCAACCAGATGGCCGAGGACCTGACAAAAACGGAACGGATGAAAAACGAGTTCATCTCCTCTGTCAGCCACGAACTGCGCACTCCGCTGACCAGCATCAAAGGCTGGGTGGAAACCATCGCCAACATCCGTGACCCCGATGACGAAAACTACCGCAAGGGTATTACCATTATCCGCAGTGAGACCGACCGCCTGTATGATATGGTGGAGGAACTGCTGGATTTTTCCCGCCTGCAAAACGGCATCAAGCTGAACTGCGAGGTGCTGGATTTTGTGGCCGAAGCCACCGACGCTGCCCTGTTTGTGGAAGCCCGCATCCGGCAGGAGGGGCTGCACCTTGTGTATGACGAACCGCCGGAGCCGTATCCCGTTTGGGCTGACCCCGCCCGCCTGCGCCAGGTGTTTGTCAACGTATTTGATAACGCCATCAAATATTCGCCGCCGGAAGGGACCATTTTCTTTACTCTGACCCGCACCGCCACCACCGTAACGGCCAGCATCCGAGACCAGGGCCGCGGCATTGCGCCGGATGACCTGCAAAACGTAAAGATGAAATTCTTCAAAGCCAAAAACGCCGTGCGTGGTTCCGGCATCGGCCTGGCGGTGGTGGATGAGATCACCAAAGCACTGGGCGGTACGGCGGATATCACCTCAACGTTGGGGCAGGGTACCACTGTTACCATCACCCTGCCCATCTACCACGCTGGGCAGGAACATCTGCACGAGCCGATTTGACCGCAAAAATAAAGGAGAACCCATGCCGCAAGAACAACGTCCAACTGAAAAATTCCGTACCTCTGTGGGCGGCCAGGCCCTGATGGAGGGCATTATGATGCGCGGCCCTGAAAAAATCTGCTGCGCGGTACGCCGCCCGGACGGCACGATTGATCTGAGCTATTCCGATGTGACCACCCACTGGTACAATAAAGTTCCCCTGGTGCGCGGAGTGTGCAATATGGTGGAAAACCTGATGAACGGGTACAAATACCTGATGCACTCCGCCGATATTGCCATGACGGAAGAGGAAAAAGAGGAAGAAAAGCAGAACGAGAGCAAGCTGGACCGCTGGCTGGACGAACACGCCGGCCCCAAGGTACAAAGTGCGCTGATGACCCTTTCCGCCTGCGCAGGTGTAGTGCTGGCAATTTTTCTGTTTACCTTTCTGCCTACGTTCCTGACTGGGCTGGTGGCAAAAATGATCCCCATGGGGCGCTGGCCGCGGGTCATCTTGGAAGCAGTGCTCAAGCTGGCAATCTTTTTGGGTTACATGTTCCTCTGCACCCGCATGAAGGAAATCCACCGCATGTTCCAGTACCACGGGGCTGAGCACAAAACGATTGCCTGCTATGAGGCAGGTGAGGAATTGACGGTTGCTAACATCCGCAGACATACGCGGTTCCACCCCCGCTGCGGCACCAGTTTTTTGATTCTGGTCATTCTGGTCAGCATTGTGCTGTATGCGGTGCTGCCGTGGAGCGGTACCATGCTGCGCGTGCTGTACAAGCTGGCCATGCTGCCGCTGCTGGTGGGCATCTGTTATGAGATTTTGAAGTGGGCAGGGCGTTCCAACTCGCTGCTGGCACGGGCTGTTTCGGTGCCGGGGCTTTGGCTGCAGCACCTGACGACCTTTGAGCCGGAAGATGACATGATTGAAGTGGCCATCGCCGCCGTTACCCCCGTACTGCCCAAAAAGCCGGAGGACGGCCAATGGTAACGCCGCTTGCCCCACAGCAGCTGGCGGGCATTCTGCCGCGCCAGGCTGTGCGCATGGTGCAGGATGCTCTGCAGGCCGCAGGCTGCCCCGATGCTGATTACGACGCCCGCGAACTGCTGCGCATTGCCGCTGGAAAAGATCCGCGCTTGCTGTTTGACCCGCTTACCCGGCCGCAGGCTGAGTGCCTGGCGGAACTGGCGGCTCAGCGCATGCAGCGGGTGCCGCTGCAATACCTGGCAGGGGAGTGGGACTTTCTGGGGTTGACCTTCAAAGTCGGCCCCGGTGTGCTCTGCCCCCGCGCAGACAGCGAGGTGGTGTGCGAAACTGCCATTGAGCTGTTGCAGCAGATGGGAAAACCTGAGCCTCGGGTGCTGGACCTGTGCGCCGGAACTGGCTGCCTGGGCATTGGCATCCGCCATTTTGTGCCAAGTGCCAGCGTGACCTGCGTGGAAAAAAGCCCGCAGGCGCTGCAATACCTGCAAGCCAACGTACATGGCACTGGTGTGCAGGCAAAGGCAGCGGATGTGCTGCAATACTGGCGAGAGCTTATGCCCCAAAGCGTGCAGCTGATCATCTCCAACCCGCCGTACCTGACCGGGGCAGAGATGCAGGCCCTGATGCCGGAGACTGCCCACGAGCCAGCTATGGCGCTGGACGGCGGAACGGATGGGTTGGATTTTTACCGCGCCATTGCCGCCCACTACCGTGATATTGTCTGCCCCGGTGGGTGGCTGGTGTTTGAGATTGGCTGTGCCCAGCGGGCGGATGTGATGGAGATATGCCGCCAAAACGGCTGGCAGCAAGTGCAGGCAAGGAAGGATTACGGCGGCAACGACCGTGTGGTGTACGCCCAACGGGTGAAATGAATCTGATTTTCAACGTTTTGCAGCTGAAATGTGGAAAGTGCGAAGAAAATTTTGAAAAGATGACAACAAATGGTTGTAATTCGTGCCGCGATTGGTTATAATAATACCTGATAAACGCAGGACGACCATTTGGATAGCGGCGCACCTGCCGTACAAAATAAAAACAGTACCGCAGTTGCCTGTGGTGCATATGGGATACAACGCACGATCGCTCAGATAAGGAGATATAAACTTATGGCAGCAAAAAAGGAAAGTTCATCCAAGCAGCTCCCCACCGGCCCGGCAGGGGATAAAAAGGCAGCGCTGGAGACGGCACTGGCCCAGATCGAAAAGCAGTTTGGCAAAGGCGCCGTGATGAAGCTTGGGACCAACGTTGCCATGCAGGTGGATGCCATTTCCACCGGCAGCCTGGGGCTGGACCTGGCGCTGGGCATCGGCGGCCTGCCACGCGGACGCATCATTGAGGTATATGGGCCGGAATCTTCCGGTAAAACCACCCTGGCCCTGCATGTTCTGGCTGAAGCCCAGAAGCTGGGCGGCGAGGTTGCCTTTATCGACGTTGAGCACGCCCTGGATCCCACCTATGCCCGCGCCCTTGGCGTTGACATTGACAGCCTGCTGGTCAGCCAGCCGGATACCGGCGAGCAGGCCATGGAAATCTGCGAAGCTCTGGTACGCTCCGGCGCGATTGACGCTATTGTTGTGGACTCTGTTGCTGCCATGGTGCCCAAAGCCGAAATTGAAGGCGAAATGGGCGATTCCCACGTTGGCCTGCAGGCCCGCCTGATGAGCCAGGCTCTGCGTAAGCTGACCGGCATCATCGGCAAAACAAACACCGTCTGCATCTTTATTAACCAGCTGCGCGAAAAAGTTGGTGTGATGTACGGCAACCCTGAAGTGACCACCGGCGGCCGCGCCCTGAAATATTATTCCTCTGTACGTATTGATGTGCGCCGCATTGAGGGCCTGAAGGACGCCAGCGGTTCCTTTATCGGCAACCGTACCCGCGCCAAGATCGTCAAGAACAAAGTGGCACCCCCGTTCCGTGAGGCCGAGTTTGACATCATGTTCGGCGAGGGAATCTCCAAACTGGGCGAAATGATCGATCTGGGTGCTAAGCTGGGCATTGTGCAAAAGAGCGGCGCATGGTTCAACTATGGCGATATCCGCCTGGGCCAGGGCCGCGATAACGCCAAGCTCTACCTGAAAGAACACCCTGATGTGGCTGCTGAGATTGAAAAGCAGGTGCGCGAAAATGCGGACCGTCTGCTGGCGGCCGGCAAAAAGGGAACCGTGAAGCCGCTGGAGAAGCCGGCTGTTACCCCCGTTGCTGCTGAAGATGCCCCTGCCGCTCCCATGGCGGATGCACCCAAGACCACCGGCAGCGAGATGGACCTCGACATCATGGTTGACGAATAAGCGATGCCGAAGCTGACACAGGTAAAAGAAACAAAAAGAGGCCGCTATGCGCTGTTCTTTGACGGCGAGTTTGCCTTTTCGCTGGACGAGGACACCTTTGCCATGGCGGGGCTGCATACCGGGGATGAGCTGGAAGAATGGCAGATCCATGACCTGCAGACCAAAAGCGACACCCGCAAGGCTGTGGATAAAGCCATGGACCTGCTGGCCCTGCGGGACCATGCAGCCGGGGAGCTTTATCAAAAGCTCTGCCGCAGCTTTGACCCCCACAGCGCTGCCGCCGCCGTGGCAAAAATGCAGGAGCTGAACCTGCTGGATGACGCCGGTTTTGCCCGCCGCCGTGCGGCGGAGCTACTGCGCAAGCGCAAGAGCCGCCGTGCAATTCTGGATGACCTGCACGCCAAAGGTATTGACCGCGGCACGGCCGCCGAAGCGGTGGAAGCTCTGTTTGCCCAAAGCGAGGAGGACGAGGAGGAAAACCCGGAGCTGGCCAATGCCCGCGCACTGGTGGAACGCCACTATGCCGCAAAGCTGGCACAGGGAAAATGGCAGCAGGTAGCTGCCGCTTTGGCACGGCGCGGGTTCTCCCACAGCGTGATCCGCCAGGCATTGGCAGATGCCGAGACAGAAGAAACCGAAGCGTAACACAAAAAAGCACACACCGCAGGGGCAAAAAATGCTCCTGCGGCATTGTGGTATCAATGCACCGAACGGATAGCTTTGCCTGAATTTTGCCCAAGCAAGCGGCAGAGCCCAACATAACATACTGAAAAGAGAGACAGGAACAACCATACATGAATATTGCAATTATTTCCCTTGGATGCCCCAAAAACCAGGTCGATGCTGATGTATTCTGCCACGCGCTGATCAAGGCGGGCCACCAGACGGTTGCGGACCCCGAACAGGCGGACATTATTATTGTCAACACCTGCGGCTTTATCCAGTCCGCTAAAGAGGAAGCCATTGAAAACATTTTGATGGCCTGCCAGTATAAGCAACAGAACCCCAACCTGAAGGTGATCGTGACCGGCTGCCTGGCTGAGCGCTATAAAACCCAGATTGTGAGCGAAATGCCGGAAGTGGACGCCGTTGTGGGCATTGGCTCCAACGCCGCTCTGCCCGCCATTGTGGAGCGCCTGACCGCCAACGGCGCGGGCCAGGTGGAAAGCTATGGCCCCAAATGCGATATGGAGCTGGGCGGTGCCCGTGTTATCAGCACGCCGCGCCACTATGCTTACCTGAAAATTGCCGAAGGCTGCAACAACCGCTGCCATTACTGTGCCATCCCGCTCATCCGCGGCCCGCTGCGCAGCCGCCCCATTGACGACTGTGTTGCCGAAGCTCGCTGGCTGGCCGGGGAGGGCGTGAAAGAGCTGATCCTGGTGGCGCAGGACCCCACCGCTTACGGCGAGGACTGGGGCAAACCCGGCGCAGTTTGCGAACTGTTGGATAAGCTGAACACCATTGAGGGCATCCGCTGGATCCGTGTGCTGTACGCCTACCCGGAGCGTATCTCCGATGAATTCATCGCAGCCCTTGTGCGCAACAATAAGGTTGTGCCGTATCTCGATCTGCCCATCCAGCACTGCGATGACGAGGTGCTGAAAAACATGAACCGCCGCGGCGGCCGCAAAGAAATTGAGGATGCCATCCGCCGCCTGCGCGCGGCCATCCCCAACATCACGCTGCGCACCACCCTGATTGCAGGTTTCCCTGGTGAGACCGAGGAACAGTACAGCGAGCTGTGCGACTTTGTCAAAACCGTCAAGTTTGACCGCCTGGGCTGCTTTGCCTATTCCGCCGAGGAAAACACCGTGGCCGCCAAGATGGACAACCAGATTGACGAGGAAGTCAAGCAGCGCCGCGCAGACCACATTATGGAGCTGCAGGCCGAGATCAGCGCGGAAAAGGAAGCAGAAAAGGTCGGCAAGACCTATGAGTGCATCTGCGATGGCGTGGACGATGAAACCGGCATGTACCTGCTGCGCTCCGCAGCAGACTGCCCGGAAATTGATGGCAGCATCATGACCCCGGCAGATACCACGCTGGAAGCCGGCGCGTTCTATAACGTTACCATCACCGATGCCGATACTTATGATCTTTATGGTTATGCGGAAAGCAAAGTGGAGGAATAAACCATGAATCTGCCTAACAAATTAACGATGATGCGTGTCATCATGGTACCGTTCTTTATGGTATTTGCTGCCATGAGCCACATGGGCACGCCCCAGTTCAATGCAACGTATGCCTTGATAGCGGGTATTCTGTTTGCTGTGGCCAGCTTTACGGATTTCCTGGATGGCTACCTGGCCCGCAAGAACCACCTGGTAACGGACTTTGGCAAGTTTATGGACCCGCTGGCTGATAAAATGCTCACCACCGCCGCCATTATTTATATGGTGGTGGACGGTGTCTGCTCCCCCGTGGTGCTGGCCATCATCATGTTCCGCGAGTTTGCTGTGGCCGGTGTGCGCATGATTGCGGCAGAGTCCGGTACCGTCATTGCCGCAAACATGTGGGGCAAGGTCAAAACCGTGCTGCAGATGGTCACCATCATCTTCTATTACTTTGCCATGGCGCTCGCCCCGGCGGACGGCGTTGGGGTTATCAGCTTTACCACCCAGGTGCTGTGCTGGGCCGTTGCTGCCGTTACCGCACTTTCCGGCTGCATCTACCTGTGGCAGAATCGTTCCTGCTTTATGCAGGCAAAATGATGCTGCCCCCTTGCAACCGCTTATCAGGGCGGCTATAATAAATCTGAACGGTTTGCAGGTTTAGCCGCGCCGTACCAGCAAAGTTGGGAAAGGAAGTTCCTGTCCATGCAGATTTTTAATACCATGACCCGCAAAAAGGAAGATTTTATCCCGCAGGAGCCGGGCGTTTATCGCATTTACGTCTGCGGCCCTACGGTGTATAACTATATCCATATCGGCAATGCGCGCCCTATGATCGTGTTTGACACGCTGCGCCGCTATCTGGAGTACCTTGGCAACAAGGTGCTGTATGTTTCCAATATCACCGATATTGACGATAAACTGATCAAAAAAGGCCAGGCGGACGGCACCACCATGCAGGAGGTTGCCCGCAAGTTCGAGGCCGAGTACATCAAAGATTCCGAGGGCCTGAACGTTAAGACCCCCACCGTGCGCCCCCGCGCAACCGAGCATATCGGTGAGATCATCAAGATCGTCAAGGACCTGGTCGAATCCGGACATGCTTACGTTGCCCACAACGGCGATGTCTACTTCCGCGTTAAGTCTGATCCCGGTTACGGCAAGCTGAGCCACCTGAACCTGGACGACCTGGAAAGCGGCAACCGCGAACTGCGCAGCCAGATGGATGACGACCTGAAAGAAGACCCCGCAGATTTTGCTGTCTGGAAAGCCGCCAAGCCGGGCGAGCCTTCCTGGAACAGCCCCTGGGGCCAGGGCCGTCCGGGCTGGCACATTGAGTGCAGCGCCATGGCCCGTAAGCACCTGGGCAAGACCATCGACCTGCATGCAGGCGGCCAGGACCTGATCTTCCCCCATCACGAAAACGAGATTGCACAGTCGGAGTGCGCCAACGGCTGCACCTTCAGCCATTACTGGATGCACAACGGCTTTTTGAACATCAACAACCAGAAGATGTCCAAGAGCGCCAACAACTTCTTTACCGTGCGTGAAATTGCCGATAAGTACGGCTATGAGCCGATCCGTTATTTTATGCTCACCGCTGGTTACCGCATGCCGCTGAACTATACGGTGGACCTGATCGAGAGCTGCAAGAACAGCTTGGAGCGCCTGTACACCTGCCGCGATAACCTGGATTTTGCCATCCGCAATGCCCATGGCACTGACACTGCCCTGACTGAAAAGTGCGAAGAAGCACGCAAAAAGTTCAAGACCGCCATGGATGACGACCTGAACACCCCCGATGCTCTGGCCGCCATTTTTGAGTTCGTCAAGGACATCAACACCATGTCCGATGCTGCCGATAAGGCTACGTTGGAAAAGGCCGCCGCCACGTTTGACGAGCTGACCGGTGTGCTGGGCCTGATGTACAACCGCAAGGCCGAGGAAGCCCCCGACGAAGTGAAGCAGCTGGTGGAAGAGCGCGCCGCAGCCAAAAAGGCCAAGGACTTTGCCCGCGCCGATGCTCTGCGCGCCAAAATCACTGAGCTGGGCTGGAATGTGATGGACACCGCCAAGGGCCCGCAGCTGACCAAGCTATAATTATTACTGCACAATCACGGCAAAACAAAGGAATTGGAAACAGGGAAGCATCTGCCTCTGCTTCCAGTTCCTTATTTTATTGCAGCGGCAAATACGCTGCATGATCTGGAGAGTTCAGAATGACAAATACCAGAACCAAACAGGAAGAGCGAACGCTGTATATTATATTGGCCGCGGCGCTTGCCGCGCGCCTGCTGCTGGCCCTTGTTACTGAAGGCTACACCTATGATATGAGCTGCTTTGTGGGCTGGGGGGATAAGCTGGCCAGCGAAGGTCCCGCGGCCTTTTACAGCGCCGATTATTTTGCGGACTACCCGCCCGGCTACATCCTTGTACTGGGGCTGGTCAGCCTGGTGCGCAAGGCGCTCCAACTGAGCTATGAATCCCGCTGGACTTATTTTTTGCTGGCACTGATCCCCGCAATCTGTGATTGTGCCGCCGTGGTGCTGCTGGACCATATCAGCCGCCGGTATATGGGGCAGGGCAGGGCACATCGCTGCCTGGTGCTATTTGCGGCGTTCTGCCCGCTGACCTTGTTTGATACCGGCATCTGGAAGCAGATCGATGGGGCTTTTGCGCTGCCGCTGCTGCTCTGCTTCTGGCTGCTGGAAGAGCGCCGCTACCTGCTCGCTGCGGTGCTGTATGGCGTGGCGCTGGCCATCAAGCCGCAGGCACTGTTGGCTGGGCCGGTGCTGGCCGTCTGCTTTTTGGTGGCTATTGCGGATGCCGTGCGGGATGGCAAAAGCCCGCTGAAATCGGTCGGCCAGATTTTTGGCGGTGCTGCGCTGGCTTTGCTGCCGCCGCTGCTGGCGGGCCTGCCGTTTTACGGGGCAAAAAATCTGGTGCCGTCCTTGATCGATAAGTACATCACCACGGCGTCTGGCTACCAGTATGCCACCATCAATGCGTTCAACTGGTTTGCAGCGCTGGGCGGCAACTGGCAGGCGCTGGATGCTTGCCCGGTGTTTAACCTGAGCTGGAAAGTGCTGGGCATTTTCAACATCGCTGTTATCACGGTGCTGCTTGTGGTGCTGGCGGTCATCAGCTGGCGGGCGGGGCGGTTTTCCCCGCTGCTGCTGGCAGCGTTTTACACGGTGGGGATTTTTACCTTTGCCCATTGCATGCACGAGCGTTACCTGGTGCTGGGCATGCTGCTGGTACTGCTTGCTGCGGCGCGCTGGAATGACATCCGTCTGTATGGCGCCGGGTTTGGTCTGTCGATAACGGGCTTCTTGAACCTGGAAACTGTGTATACCCTGGTAGGCAGCGATGACGAGTGGCTCAGCAGCGATACCAGCCGCGAGTTTGCCATGGCAGTCGGCTTTGCCGAAACGGCAGCCTTTGTGCTGCTGGCTTTCACCGCGTGGGCCATCTGCCGCCATGGAGCGATTTCTCCACTGGCAAAAGTGGAAACCATCGAAAAAGATAAAACAAAAACAGTGCAGAAAAAGCTGGAACTGTGCACCCTGCGCATTGATCCGCAGCCTGCCTGGACGGCTAAAGAGAAGAAAGCCTTGGGAACGCTGACGTTGATCGTTGCTGTGGTGAGCTTTGCCTACCTTGGCAGCATGAAAGCACCGCAGAACCCTGTGGATGCTACGGACAGCACGGCAACCAGCGACTTTACCCCGCAGCAGGACGCGGTGGAAATCTGGGTGTACCCTGGCATTTCCACCGGCGGCAGCCTGCGCATCACGGATGCAGCGGGCAATGAGCTGTACCAGAAGGAACTGAGCTATGCAACGCCGTTCTGCTGGACCAAAACGGCCATCACGGCTCCGGCAGGGCAGACCCTGACCGCAACGATTGAAAATGCGCAGATGTTTGAACTGGCCCTGCGGGATGCCACCGGTGCGCTGGTGCCGGTAACGGGCGGCGATGCTCTGTTTGATGAGCAGAGCAAAGTGCCAGATACCATCAGCCAGCTGAACAGCATGTATTTCGATGAAATCTATCATGGCCGTACTGGGTACGAAATGCTGCACCGCATGACGGCATACGAAACCACCCACCCGCCGCTGGGCAAAGATTTTATCATGCTGGGCATTGCTATTTTTGGAATGACAGCCTTTGGCTGGCGCTGTGCCGGAACGCTGTTCGGCGTGATGCTGGTGCCGCTGATGTGGTGCTTTGCCCGCCGTCTGACCCACAAACGCTGGGCCGGGGCCATGGCAGGTGCGCTGATTGCCGCTGGGTTCATGCGATTTTCCCAAAGCCGCATTGCCACAATCGATATTTACGGTACGTTCTTTATCCTGTTAGGCGCATATTTTATGGTATGGTATTGCCAGAGCGTGCTGCAAAACGGCGTAAACGGCTCGCTGCTGCCCATGGCGCTGGGCGGCGTGGCATTTGGGCTTGGGTGTGCATCCAAGTGGACCGGAATTTATGCCGGGGCAGGGCTTGCGGTATTGTACCTGGGTGTGCTGTATGCCCGCTGGAAGCAAAAACAGCCGGGCTTCTGGAAAGAATTCCGGATGGCTGCTGTGGGCGGTGTGGCGTTTTACATCGTTGTGCCGTTCCTGATCTATCTTGCATCCTACCTGCCTTATTGGTGGAAAGACCCTACCTTTGGTTTGCGGGATTGGTGGGATTGCCAAACCTACATGTACTGGTACCATTCCACCCTGAAAGCAACCCACCCGTTTGAAAGCCGCTGGTACACCTGGCTGCTGGACCTGCGCCCAGTGTGGTATTACAAAAATTCTTACCTGGAAGCTGGGCTTCAGGGCAGCATTGCGGGTTTTTATAACCCGGTCATTTGCTGGGCGGGGCTGTTCTGCATTTTGCTGCTGCTGTGGCGCCAGGTTTCGGCTCGCGGCACGGCAAAGGGAGCGGGTGTTCTGATCTTGTACGCCAGCCAGCTGCTTTCCTGGATGCTGGTATCGCGCTGCACTTTCATGTACCATTACTTCCCCAGCTCGGTCTTTGCGTTGACGGCCATTGTGCTGGTTTTAACGCAGATGAAGCGGCAGGACCGCGCCAAAAAGATTGGCGCGGGGCTGTGCATTGCGGCGCTGGTGTGCTTTGCCTGGTTCTATCCCGTTCTGTCCGGCTTGCCCGTGCCGACCCTGTGGGCGCAGAGCACCAAGATTTTGCCGAGTTACGGGTTCTATTAAGGCAGTTACGGGGAGTCTTTTCGGCCTTTTTGAAAAAAGGCCTGGCGAAAAACTTTAAGGCAATACCGCATAATTCTAAGTGCCGATACGGCGAGCGAGGTGCGGCAG
>OLGF01003461.1_pt1 | contig 13041 bp, 15 predicted proteins | sample 1604971 | NCBI WGS metagenome assembly OLGF01 (sample SAMEA3888902, study PRJEB22519) | human gut metagenome | biome: human gut; feature: human-associated habitat; material: faeces | place: Denmark | collected 2011 | reverse complement strand
GTGAGATCATTATGGACTATTCCATCCATGATGCACTGGAGGCAGGATTCAACAAGGTTGTATTTATTATCCGTAAAGACCTTGAGGATGAGTTCAAAAGAGTGATCGGAGACCGTATCTCCAAGATTACAGAGGTTGCTTATGCATTCCAGGAGATCGATGATCTTCCGGGAGATTGCCAGGCCAAGGCCGCTGCCTCCCTTGGAGCGGGACTGATCGCCCACTGTGAACGGGGTGAACAGATCCTTGCGCAGGGCTTCAGGAATGCCGTTGCCATTGTCCGCCAGGCGCAGCAGGACAGCGGAGCCGGTCTGGATCAGCGAAACCCGGATGCGGGTGCCCAGCCGGTTGTGCCGCAGGGAGTTGCCGAGGATATTGTCCAGGGCTCTGCGCATCTGGAAGGGGTCCAGACGGCAGGGAAGGCGCAGGGTTTCGGGAATATCCACCTCCAGGGAGAACCCGGCCAGATCGATTTCATTGAACTTGTCTGCCAGGTATTCCCGCAGGAATTCACACAGATCGGTTTCCACCAGTTCCAGACGGAAGTCGGGGTGTTCGGTCTTGCTGTACTCATAGAAGCTGTTGATGAGCTCGGTGAGGGCATCGGCCTTTTTCCCGATGATCTCCAGGTATTGGGGAAGATCCTCCTCCGATACCTTTCCGTCCCGGACAGCGCTGATATAGCCGGAAATCACCGTGATGGGCGTTTTCAGGTCGTGGGAGAGGTCGGTGAGCATCTTGATGCGCTGTTCTTCCAGACGCCGGGTCTCGGCCTGGCTTTCGGCAAGCTGCCGGGCCATGGCATCAAAGCTGCGCCCCAGCTCCTGGATCTCCTCCGGGCCTCCGCAGGCGGCGGCAGACACCGGTTCCCCGGCTCCCAGACGGCGGATGGCATCTCCCAGCCGGGTGAGCGGACGGCGGAAATGCCGGTTGAGCAGCACAATGAAGAGCAGCGTCACCCCGCAGTACAGCGGAATGGTGAGCAGCCAGAGACGCCCTGCCTTGTCAAAGGCGGCCTGGAAGTCGGCGTCGGAATAGCTGGACAGCAGAATCAGTACCGTCACCGGGGCGCCGGAGGAGTCCTGGGCGGATTTCCAGTTCCCGCTGGGTGTAGCCGGTTTTGCTGGGGATCAGGCTGGTGCCGTCCAGTACACGCAGATCCTCGTCCAGGATCATCACCTCGGTCTGGGTCAGGTCGTCCTCCAGCATCAGATTCCGGATCACGATCCAGCACTGCTGACCGTCCTGGGCCTCAAACGGCACAGCGGATACAGTATCCCCGGCGTCAAAATCCGCAACGCACAGCAGTTCGTCCGGGGTCTGGATGGCGGGAATCCGGCTGGTGGAAACATACAGGGGCTGTCCCTGGGCATCCAGAACGGCAAAGCCTCCGGAGGGCCCCAGGTATCGCCGGGTGTCTATATCGGCGTATTCGCCATTCCGGAACTCCCGGGACTGGAACAGGGCATCCGGGTCGGGAATATGCAGCAGGTCCACATAGAGGCGGTCCCAGAGATGGTAGAATCCAAAGAAGAGCGCAAGCAGCACCAGCGTGAATGCTAGATAGTAGCGGGCAAACAGCAGGGAGATGCGCCGGGTGGGTCGGTTATTTTTCAAAGCGGTACCCCAATCCTCTCACAGTGACCAGACGGGCAGGCTTGCGGGGGTTGTCCTCGATCTTTTCCCGCAGCTTGGAGATATGCACCATCATGGTGTTGTCGTCGTTTTCGTAATATTCGCCGTTGATGGCTTCGCTGAGCTGAACCCGGGTGAAGATCCGCCCCGGAGAGCGCATCAGCACCGAGAGCAGCTTATATTCAGTGGGGGTGAGCGGCACCGGTTCTCCGTCCTTGGTGACGGTACAGGTCTCGGGGTTCAGGGTCAGCCCGCCGGCGGAGTAGACTGCCGTCCGGGAACGGTCGCTGCGGCGCAGATGTGCCTTGACCCGTGCCACGATCTCCAGCGCGTTGAACGGCTTGGCGATATAGTCATCCGCTCCCAGGTTGAGCCCCAGGATCTTGTCGTTGTCCTGGTTCCGGGCGGACAGGATCAGGACGGGAATGTCGCTCTGCTGCCGGATGGCCCGTACCACGGCAAAACCGTCCAGCTTGGGCATCATGATGTCCAGGATCACCAGATCCGGCGAACCATTCCGCACCGCAGCCACTGCGGATTCGCCGTCGGCAGCCTCCAGCACCTCATAGTTTTCGCTTTCCAGATAGAGCCGGAGAATATTGCGGATATCCGCTTCATCTTCGGCAATGAGAATGGTTTGTTTCATAGCGGCTCCTCCATCCGGCATGGGTCTGGGCCAGATGCGCTCCGGGCCATTGCCTTTCTCCAGAATTCTCGCTCACACAGTTCCGGGGCTTTCCCGGTCAATCCCATTATATACGATAACCCGCATCCGGCGCAATGCGGTTTCGGGTGATTGGCTCTGGAAATGCCGTTTTATGGCGGGACAGAAATTTCCAGAAGATACAGTTTTTATATTTCCGGGATATATTTTGTTGTATAATGGAGGAAGTGTGGAGGGCATTTCCGGACGCCCATCCAGACAATGGAAAGGAGGGCGTGATCCAGTGGCAATCATCGGAATCGACCTGGGGACAACCAATTCCCTGGTGAGTGTTTATCGGAACGGGCACGCAGAACTGCTCCCCAATGAGTGGGGCGAATTTATGACCCCCAGCTGTGTCGGGGTGCTGGAAGATGGAACTGTGACAGTCGGCGCGGTGGCAAAGGAACGGCTCATCACCCATCCGGAGGAAACAGCGGCCTCATTCAAAACCTGGATGGGGACTCAGAAGGAATATATCCTGGGCGGCAGACGGTTCCTGCCTCAGGAACTGTCGGCCCTGGTGCTGCGGAAGCTGGCCCAGAACGCCCGGGAAGCCCTGGGGGAGGAGATCGAAGAGGCGATCATCAGTGTGCCGGCCTATTTCAACGACAATCAGCGCTGTGCCACACGGCTGGCAGCGCAGCTGGCGGGACTGCCGGTCAAGCGGCTCATCAATGAGCCATCGGCAGCGGCACTGTATTACAGCCAGAGCCGGGCGCAGAGCGAGTGCCGCCTGCTGGTCATCGACTTCGGCGGCGGTACGCTGGATGTCAGCGTTGTGGACTGCTTTGAGAATATGGTGGAGATCGTTGCCATCGCCGGCAACAACCATCTGGGCGGCAACGACATCGACCAGGCCATTGCCGGATATTTCTGCGGCCAGACCGGGCTGGTCTGGAGCGCTCTGGACCCCCAGCAGCAGCGGCAGCTTCTGGCTCTGGCGGAACGGGGCAAGATCGCCCTTTCCAGTGCCGGGGACCGCAGCTGCATGCTGGCCTGTGAGATCGGCCCGGAGCTTTACAGTGTGCCGCTGGACTCCCATATCCTGTCTGAGATCTGCCAGCCGGTATTCCAGAAGGTGCGGGAGGTGATCGTCCGGGCAGTCCGGGACAGCGAGATTCCCATCTCCGCCATACAGGATGTGGTGCTGGTGGGCGGATCGTCCCAGCTGGGCGTCTTTGTGGACTATCTTGAGGAGCTGTTCTCCAGGCGTCCCACCCTGGCGGAGCATCCGGAACATACCGTGGCGCTGGGCGTGGGAATGTATGCCGGCATCAAGCAGCGGGACGAGGATCTGCGGGAGATCGTCATGACCGATGTGTGTCCTTTTTCCCTGGGAGTGGCCTCCTATAACGACCTGCAGGACCTCAATCCCCACATGGCAACCCTGATCCAGCGCAGCAGCATCCTGCCTGCCCGCCGCACCGAGCGGTTCTATACCCTGTCCCCGAACCAGCGGCGCATCCGGCTGGAGATCTATCAGGGGGAGAATTACTATGCTTCGGAGAATCTCCGGCTGGGCGAGCTGACTGTTTCGGTGCCGCCGGATGAGCCGGGCAAGCAGTTTGCGTCGGTCACCTTTGCCTATGACATCAACGGTATCCTGGAGGTGACAGCCCAGAGCAGCGGCGGCGACATCCGCCGGACCGTGATTCTCAATCCGCAGCTCAACTGGTCGGAGGAGGAGATCCGGCAGGCTCTGGAACGGCTCAATGCCCTGCCCGATCCGGCCCGGAGCGATGAGGAGGATCTCTGGCTCCTCTCCCGGGCGGAACGGCTGTTTGCCGAACTGTCGGACAGCCGCCGGACAGAGGCTGCGGCGATTATCCAGAGCTTGCAGGAGGCAATGCAGTCGGGCAGTCCGACCCGGCTGGCCCGGGAACGGGAGCGGCAGCGGGAGCATCTGGAAGAGCTGGAGCGCTGGGCCCAGCGGGATATATGGGACGATTTTGATGGACAGTAAGGAGGAATACCTGTGAATATATGGGAGATTTTGGGGATCGAACCGACCCGGGATCAGAGCGCTGTCCGCCGGGCGTATGCGGCAGCGGCGGCGCGGTACAATCCCGAGGAGCATCCAGAGGAATTTCTGGCGGTGCGTCAGGCGTACGAACAGGCGCTGGCTTTTGCCCGGAGCGCGGAGGAACCGGCGGAAGTGCCGGAACTGCCGGAGCTCACCATGCCAGCGCAGCCGTTGCCTGCTATGGAACCTGAGAGCCGGACAGCGGGTACCGGCGGCTTTACACTGGAACTGGAGCCGGAAGGCAGCAGACAGCCGGACTTTCCGGCGCTGGAGCGGTTCCGGGAACTGTATGCATCCAAACAGCGCCGGGACCGCAAACAGTGGGATCTCTGGTTCACCTCGCCGGAGTTCCTGGCGGTCTATCGTGACCCGGCGTTTACCGCTGCCCTGCACCATGCTGTGGAGGAGCTGAAGGAGGAATTTCCGCTCTGCAAGGAGTTCCAGACAGCACTGGCAGTGGCATACCGGTACCGGGCGATTGTCTATCAGGACCACACCGAATTTGAGCTGGAAGAGGGCGCCGGCTTTGAAGGGCTGCAGGAGATACTGCAGATTGCGGTCCAGGGGCCGCTGGTGCGGAAGCTCCAGGGCAATGATGTCACACTGTCGGTGGCCTATGCGGACTACGAGGAGCTGATGGATCTTGCCCGGAACGGCGTATGGAACAGCCAGACATTGGATCAGCTGCACTGGATTCTCAACCGGTACCTTATGGCACACCTGCGGGAGAAGTCCACGGGCAATATCAAGACCGAGCGGTGTGTGATTTCCCTGCGCATTCTGGAATTCTACTTTGACAGCCAGCCGCTTCCGGAGGAGGTCTATGAAGTGCTCTGGCGGGTGCTGAGCCTCGACTCGGTGAAGATGGGCCGTGCCAAGATTTTCTATGGGCGGCTGCGTGAGATCGTGGAGCAGAAGGCGCCGGCAGTCTGTGAGGAACAGGAGCGCTTTGTGGAACTGCGTACCGCCTATCACGATCTGGGATCGGATATTCCGTGGGTGGGCGGCGATGATTCGCCCCGGGGCCGGGAATTGGTGGAGCAGTTTCTGGCCCGGGAGGACTTCCAGCGGGCGATCCGCAGCCGTTCCTTTGTGCGGGAGGAGATGCTTCCCCACTGGTGCAGCTGGTACATCCACCCGTATCTGATCCGCCGGCTCTCCGAGATCTTTGAGGCGGATCCGACCCTGCCCTATGCCCGGGAGGTCGTACAGAGTGTCCGGGAGGCAGAAAGACAGCACGAGCTGGATCTCCAGCGCAGGGAGGAGCAGGAGCGTCTGGCGCTGATGTTTGAGATCGCCCCGAGGCTCGCCGACGCCTATCGGCTGAAGAACGAGTTCCTTGCCGTCATGCATTCGGAGTCCTCGACCGTCGGGAAGCAGCGGCTGCTCGACTGGCTCGCGGCCGTGAACGTTATTGTGTTCTTTACCTCTACCCCAACTATTGACATAGAGCCGGAAATCACCGAGATCAGTCCACTACGGACTTTTCTCGGTGATTTTCTTATATCCATACATTCGATTACCGCTGTCAGCCTCGCTATAATGATTATAGAAAAATCAAAGGAGGTCTGGCTGATGAAGCAGAAGTATTATCTTGCGCTTACAGCTGAAGAATGGCGACTAATGATTGAGCCACTAAACAATCTCCGCAATCGGCTTGTAACGGAGGGGCGATACACCGACGCCGTGGATGAGGTGCTTATCAAGGTGGCAAATGTCAAAAGCAAAAGATTCAAGATTACAGAGTGGAGGACTTGATTATGGAAAAATACATCACAGATGAACACACCGGGCTGAAATATGAACTGGTCGGTGACTATTACCTGGTTGTCGGAGATGATGAGCCGGAGAAAGATCAGCCAATCGGGGTATGGGGACAACGGCATTTACGCCATTTGAAACGCTACCACAAGGTAATCTATGCAAATTTGCTGACAAGCGGCAAGCTACCCGAATATCTTGCGGATATTGACCGACAGGCAGAGGAACTTTTTCTTCGGCTTGCAAAACAAATGGCAGATGCAGAGGGAATTACGGAAAAACTGAAAGCCAGCGACCAAATGGAATGGGTCAGACAAATGAACAGCATCCGAAACCGAGCTATGGAGATCGTAAATGCAGAACTGATTTTCGCATAAGGATATATGACCAAGGGCGGCAGGGAGTACCAACTCTCTGCCGCCTTTTCTTGTATTCGCAGCAATTATGCAAGAATATTCCAAGCACAGCGGAAGCACCGAAGCCCGATGGGGAACAGGAGAATCAGTACACAGCACACAATCCCGAAGCAGCAAACAATAATCGCACATGGGAGTTTAACGCAAAGCCATATTATTGCTGCAAGCAGCGCACCCGTGATGTGGTATCCGATCCATAGTAGTATGGTTAGGATTGTCAAACAAAGTATTATCATAAATTGTCCTTTCTCAGTAGCGCTATAAAAGCAAAATTCTCTTCGACTACAATTTTATTATACGCACTTGCCTCGTCTGGAAAAATGACTGCAAGTGCACAATACCGGCCTCTATTTTATTCGTTTCAGAGCAAATGCCGTGCTGCATTCAAATACCCAGTTTGAAATTTGCTGATGATAGACTATGCATTGTCCACCGAATACTGCAAGGAGGTTCATGCATCTCAGCTAAAAACTGCGATTTGCGAAATACGGTCTGCTGCCGGTGGAATTGCAGCAGAGCGAAAACTGCAAACTAAAATCAAAGAATGTGAGGGACAACAATGAAAAGAGCAATATCCTTGCTGCTGGTCATCGTAATGACGACCATAGCGCTTGCCGGATGCGACAGCAAATCTGAAAATCCTGCCGGAAATGCGAATAGCAAGCAGCCCACCGACGAGTCCATTACAATCAAGGACTCGCCTAACAAATACACGTGGTACATTAAAAACTATGTCGGTAAGAATTGTGCTTCGATTGGGTACACCTCTATGGGCGGCGACCGCATGGACCACTACGGAGCAGGCTATATTGAGTTGGTTATGGTCACACCGGATGGAGCATATATTGACATTGAAACAGATGATAACCTGAAGCAATATGTCGTCACCGCTCAGAGCTAAGTCTGAACTTTCCACTTTGGAGCGTGAGCGCAGCGACATCAGCAACCGCATACGCCGTCCAAGGTCACCGAATGAACAGGCACAAAACAAGGAACGCCGCAAGGCGGTATCCAAGCAGATGAAGCCCATAAGAGAGCGCCTGCGCCGTGCGGAGCGGATTTTGGAGAAATCTCCGCACTTATATGAGTTATTAAAACAAGAGCACGAGCTGGAGAAAAAAGCCCGTGCAAGATACAAAGAAAGAGGGAGATAAAATGAAGAATACGATGAAAAAGCCAGTGGCAATTCCAGTAGAAAAATTGCGTCCCTTTGCCGGACACCCGTTCAAGGTCAGGGACGATGACGAGATGAACACGCTGATCGAAAGCATACAGACGCAAGGCGTTCTCTCGCCGCTGATCATCCGACCAATAGAAAATACAGATGAATATGAAGTCGTAAGCGGCCACCGCCGCTTGCACGCAGCAGTAAAGGCAGGGATTTCAGAAGTCCCTGCCTTGATTTATGCCCTTGACCGGGATGCTGCCACCATTGCCGTGGTGGATAGTAATCTACACCGAGAGCATATTCTGCCCTCTGAAAAGGCGTTTGCGTACAGAATGAAACTGGAAGCAATGAGCAGACAAGGACACCGCTCCGACCTAACTTCCGGCCAACTTGGTCGGAAGTTGGAAACCGCTGAGATTATTGCACAGCAGTCCGATGACAGCAAATCTCAGGTACGGCGCTATATCCGCCTGACCTATCTCGTTCCTGAGTTCCTTGAAAAGATGGATAAAGGCGAAATTGCCTTGTCCGTCGGTGTGGAGCTTTCGTTTCTTGACGAATCCAGCCAGCGGGAGGTGCTGGAGCAGTGCGCTATCAACGACTGCACCCCGTCCTATTCGCAGGCGTGGCGGATGCACAAGGCCGACCGGGAGGAAACACTGACCACGGCGGTTATTCAAACCATTATGTCGGAGGAAAAAGCAAACCAGCGAGAAACAGTGAAAGTCCCCATCTCCCGTCTGCGGAAGGTTCTTCCGCAAGGGCTGGATGCGAAGAAAACAGAAGATTTTATCATAAAAGCTTGCGACTATTATCGCAAATATCTCATCCGCCAGCGCAATCGGGATGAAAGATAAGGAGGTGTCCCTATGGAACAATTCATTCAAAAATATCCGTATAATCAACTTTTTGAAAACAATGCCGACTCGCATTTTTATATGAAAATCGGTGGCACGGTTTATGATGTTACGACTCATTATGACCCCAAGGGGCGGCAGTGCGTGTTGGAGCAGTTCAAGGAGCTGCTGCTTCAGAAGGAATGGAGGCAACCGCACAATCGAAAAGGACCGCCGAAATCAATATAATGGCATATATCCCATTGCTTGATTCGGCTGTCGGAAAGGAGTTAAACGCTATGACAGTCAACAATAAGAATACAGATCAAGAAAAAATCACCGCCCTTTACTGTCGCCTTTCGCAGGACGACGGTTTGGACGGAGAGAGTAACAGTATTCAGAATCAAGAGTTACTATGTAGAGGGTGGTTTCTCCCACCTAATACATATGACTGCGGCTCATTTGTGGTGAATGGAACAGCAGTTGTAGGAAAGGAGAAGAAAAGTCCGTATAACCGCTGGAAATCAACACAAAAAGGAGCTAATTTTTATGAAATCTCTATTTGAGGAAATGGGCGGCACTTACCGTCAGGAGGGCGATTATCTCATTCCAAACCTTGCGCTGCCAGAGGAACCGGAATACCAGATTGGCAAGTATGGACATATGCGCCGCAGCTATCTGAAAGAACATCGCCCTATTTTCTACACAAACCTGCTCACAAACGGAACGCTGCATCGGCACCTTGCCGAGATCGACCAAGCCTGCAACGAGCGCATGGAAATCATCGTTTCTGCAATGGTGAAGCAAGAAGGCGTGACCGAAGCACTCAAAGCTGCCGATCAAATGGAATGGGTACGCCGCATGAACAGCATCCGCAGCCGCGCGGAGGAAATCGTTTTGACCGAGCTTGTATATGAATGACAAATGCCCGTTATCGGTTGCGTGGCCGATAACGGGCATTTTTACACTTTAGTTCTTTTGTTCCGTGCTGGCTACCAGACGGTCAAAGTCGCTCTGATACAGATGATCCTGAATGACGCGGTACTGCTCAAACTCGCTTTCGGCAAAGGCTTTTGCAATGGCAGCGGTGACTTTTCCCTTATTTTGCAGAATCTCTGCATCATTGAATTGCAGAAAAGCGTCCAGCTTGGAGGCCCAATCTGCCATGGTCATGGGAATATGCCGTCTGGCCTGCCGGGTAGCATAGTCCAGATACATGGTGACGATTTCGTTCAGTTCCTGCATTTCATCCATGGATAAGTAATTTTTTGCAACGGACACATCTGCCTTGACAATCTTGCCGTCAGGAGCATTCTTCCATGAGGTCAGCCCCATGTGTTCCTTGGTGTGATCGGCTCGTGCCATAATGACCTCTGCCGCTGTGCCGCCATGGACGGCATAGTGCATCTTATTCTGAACTGTGGCAAAGAAATCCTTTGTGGTCTGGCTATCGAGAGAGTAGTCCACAGCAGTGGCGTAAATATCCGTAATTTTCTGATAGAAGCGCCGTTCGCTGGCCCGAATCTCCTGAATCTCGGAAATCAGGTGATCGAAGTAGTCCTCATCAAAAATCTGCCCATTGATGAGCCTGCTCTTGTCCAGCACATACCCCTGCTTGGTGAAGGTGTCCAGCACCTTGGTTGCCCACTGGCGGAACTGCGTGGCTCTGCCGGAATTGATCCGATAGCCTACGGCTATGATGGCGGACAGAGAGTAGAACTTATAGTGATAGGTTTTTCCGTTATCCGCAACTTGTGCAAAATTTGCACAAGTTGCATCTTCGGACAATTCACCGCTTTCATATACATTTTTCAGATGCTTTGTCACAACGCTCCGGTCTACATCAAAAAGCCGTGCAATGGCCTTTTGGGTCAGCCAAACGTCGTGATCCTGTACCCGTACCTCAATGCCATCCTCATGGGCATCTTTCGTGAACACAAGGAAATCCACTGTGCTGTTGCGGATTTGCAGTTTATCCTTCTTGGCGTCTGCCATGTCGTTTCACCTCAATCTTCTTCGCTGGTTTTCTTCCCACGGCTCTTATAGACATTATACTGATTCTTGCAGCGGGGACTGCAAAAAGCGGAATTGGAGCGGCTGCTCAGGAACACCTTCTGGCAGTGCTTGCACAGCCGCAGGGGCTTCTCTCCGTCCACCAGCAGGAAGCTGAACATCATCTGGATGCCCAGCAGCAGCGAATGGAAGTCCCAATAGATGGTCGGTTTGTCCAGCAGCTCAATATGATAGCTGGGCGCAATGCCGCCGAAAGCAGCCATGCCTTTGCGATACAGATTCCGGGTATCCTCATCGATCAGGTCATAATCGTTGTAGTACAGAATAGATGTGGTCAGCGTAAAGGCCCAGTCCTTGAACTGCTGCGCCACCCAGTCATAGGCTTCAGCATACTCTCGCTGGAAGCTCATGGTTTTCGCCATGGGTTCACTCGCAAAGGTCATGGTCAGCGCCACCATCATGTTGTCGCCGGACACGCTCCATCTGGACTCAATGCCCTTCTTGACCAGATCCAGCTGGTCAAAGGGATAGAATAGCGCCAGATAGTCCTCGGTTTCCATGGATTCTGCCTTGATGAAGTGGTTTTTCGGCAGATAGACCGCCTCATAATCCATGAAGGACGGCGTGGTGGGCAGCGCTGTCATCAGGCCCAGCAGACCGTAATGGGTTACAAATTCCAGAATGGCCTTCTGCACCTCGTCCTCCGGGCTGCGGTTCATCATCAGCATTCCCACATTCAGCGCATCCAGCACGATTCCCGGCGCTTCCTTCAAGGGATTATATATGTCGGGCTTGGCATTCTTCCCCGGCGTGATATACCGCTTGCCGTCTGCGGCTGTTTTCAGTTCATAGCGGTCATACCGTACCCAATGGGAACGGGACTGCTCAAAGAGATTCTTCATGGCGCTGTTCCTCTCAACTCGTAATCCAACTATATATTAACCGTATTACTATTGTATCAACCGTCCTTGTCATCGTCAAGGGCGGCTTTCTTTTTTCTCGGTTTGGTTTTGTTTTCCCGGCGGATCACGGCATCTTTGCCCATGGTTTGCAGCAGTGCTTCATATTCCTCTACGAACTCGCGCTCCCGCAGAGTAATGCTGTAGTCCCTTTCCAGCTTTTCACTCAGATGCTCATACATCCGCCTTTGCAGCTTTTTCTGAATGGTCATACGCAACTTTCGGATATTCCGGTCGGACTGCCCACGGATGGCAGCAAGCCTTGTGGTGCTGTATTGCTTGACGAACAGGTAATACAGTACCTCCTTCTGTTCATCACTGAGGGTGAAGAAGAGCTTGGAGAGAAAACGGTTTGCTGTCAGCTCATGCAGCTCGTAGGGACAGGAGAAGATGATGTCGAGAAAATTTCCCTGACAGAGCTGGCGGAACCTTGGCAGATTCATCCAGAGGGGAGCAATTCTCGGCTCTGGCACGGCCTGAAACTCCAACGGCACATCCCCGCGCAGGTTTTCGTGGTCACGCTCCCGGCGTTCCCGATTTCTGTCCAGCTTGTTCCACTCGTCTACCACAGTCAAAAAATCCGATTCCGTCCGGGCTGCTTCCTCCAGCCGCCGCACAGCCTCTGCGCGAATTTCCCGCTTGAGCCGTTTTTCGCTGGTGGGCGCGGCTTCCTCTTCCTCGTCCTCCAGCTCGGCGGCATAGTTTCTGGGATGCTCGTCCTGCTCCAGCTCGCTTTCCAGCTCCAGCGTGCGTTCCTCTGCAAGCGCTTCCTCCAGCGATTCGTTCTCCGGCGCACCGTCCGACGCATCCTCCCAATCGGCAAAGCTATCCTCATCCATTTCAAGGTCGGCTTCCTCTATTTGCTCCTCGGTATCTTCTTCCTCATCGGAAAAATCATCATCCCACAGCAGTTCATCCTCCCATGGTTCCACGACAGCTTCACCTCCTCGAAAAAATATTTTTCTTTTTCTCAAAAAACAGTTCCGATTTACACCCCGTTTTTCTCCTATTAGTGAAAGGGTAATCTAAACGCAAGTTACTAAGGTTACTATCTTAAACACAGAGGGTAGAAAGGAGAAAAAGAACATGGAAAACCAGCATAAAGACATGATTGGCTTACAGCCAACGGAACCGGACTTATTATACCAAAAACCAACAAATTACGCAAGGAGGAAGCCTATGGAGCAAACGAAACAGGAACAGTTCATCATTCGGCGCATCGGCGGCACCACCTATAAGGTAAGGGTCGCATTCAGCGAAACAGCGGTGGAGACCATGGAGGAAAAGATTCTGCGGATGATCCGCAATGAAGGGGTTACAAATGACGGCACTTGTGCTATAATGGAAGCACCACAAATGAGCCGTCAGTCTGAAAGGAGCGCCGAATGCGCATGAAACAGACTGAGGAAAAGATCACCGCTCTGTATGAGCGGCTAAGCCGTGACGATGACAATGCCGGTGATAGCAACTCCATCGTGAATCAGAAAAAATACCTCGAAAGCTATGCCCAGCAGAGAGGCTACA
>OLGF01003454.1_pt1 | contig 13055 bp, 16 predicted proteins | sample 1604971 | NCBI WGS metagenome assembly OLGF01 (sample SAMEA3888902, study PRJEB22519) | human gut metagenome | biome: human gut; feature: human-associated habitat; material: faeces | place: Denmark | collected 2011 | reverse complement strand
TTTTTCATCAGTTGGCAGCGGCAAAGACGTAAGACGTTGAAAATTTTACAAGGAGGAACACATCCATGAAACTCTATGAGATTTGACAGGAAATCAGAAAGGCCGGAGACCATGTGTGGGCTCCGGCTTTTTTCCTCACACAAAGCGGAGACGGCATCAAGCCGTCTCCGCTTTGTGATTCTGTGCGTAGTAGAAAAAATACTGCTGCATGATCCCGGCGGAATCACCGTATCGGTCAAGGGGATTCTGCCCCTGATACTCCTGTCGGATGATTTTCTTGATCCAGGTGTCCACCGGGGCACAGGCGGTCCGGCCATAGGCGAACAGTGCCACGCAGTTGGCGACTTTTACCCCCACGCCTTTTACCCCTTCCAGGGCAGAGATCAGCGCCTCATCAGAAAGGGACGCGATCCCCGCCAGGTCCAAACTGCCTGAGAGGACCTGATGCACTGCGTCGCAGAGGTAGGGGGCCCGGTATCCCGCTTTGCAGGCGATATAGTCTTCCAGATGTACATCCTTCAACTGTGAGGTCGTGGGAAATGTGTAAAGCGTTTCGGCGGGGGTCCGGATTTTTGAGCCATACCGCTCACTGAGCAGCTCCACTACGGAACGGATGGCCGGGATGCTTTTGCGCTGGGAAATGATGAAAGTAACCAGCATCTCCCAGGGGTCCTGCCGCAGAATTCGGATGCCTGCGCCGGTCTGTGCGGCCAGAGCCAGGAAGGGATCTTCCGCCGGAACGGCCTTGCGAATGTCCTGGTAATTCCGGGCCAGATCGAAATAGGGGCTCCAGATACGTTCCCAGGTGTCCTGATCACAGCTGACCTCATAGGTTTCCTCCGCCGCTTTTCGGATGTACAGAACATTCCCTCCGGTGATGAATCGATAAGTACCTCCCGGCAGCAGAGCGACCCGAAAGCACTGGCCGCTGTCGGTGATTTTCTGAAGGTCGAACAAGTCTGAAATACGGACCTCCATTTTCATGCTCCTTTCAGATGTTGCCGTGTCATTCCGCCTCTTCACAAAAGGCAGTCAGATTTTCTTGGAGCTGTTCCAGAAACAGCTCCATAGCCCTGGAGAAGATCTGGGATTTTTTCCACACCAGATACATCCCCAGTTCCAGTTTGGGGTGCAGGGGACGGAAGCACAGACCGCTGCCTGTTGTGTTCACCAGCTTATCCAGAGTGAAGGCATAGCCCATTCCCTCGTCCACCATGAGGGAGGCGTTGTAAATCAGATTGTAGGTGGCCGCTGTGTGCAGTTCCGTAGGGTCCTTTCCCAGCCAGCGGTACAGCCCGCTTTTGTTGTCCATCTGCCGGGAGAGGATCAGCGGCTTGTCCCACAGATCTCGGGGGGAGACTGCCTCCTTTGCCGTCAGAGGACTGCTGCGCTGCATCAAAACGCCCCAGGTGTCTTTCATGGGCAGTTCCGTGTAGTGGTATTTTGTTTTATTAATATCACCCAGAAGGATCCCAAAATCCAGCAGCCCCTTGTCCAGCCGCTCACACACGTCCACGGCGTCTCCGCTGACGATGTGAAAGAGAATGCCCGGATAGCGCTCCTGGAGCTGATGGGCTGTTCTTGCAATCTGCCGTACCCCGTCGGTTTCGCCGGTGCCGATATAAATGTCTCCGCTGATGGTTTCATCGGACTGGGCGATCTCTTTTTCCGTCCGGCCCACCAGATCCAGTATTTCCTCCGCCCGCTTGCGCAGCAGCATGCCGTCCTCCGTCAGGGTGATTTTCCGGTTGCCCCGGATCATCAGCTGTTTGCCCAGTTCTTCTTCCAGCTCCTTCAGTTGGCGGGAGAGGGTGGGCTGCGTCAGGTGCAGGGACTGGGCCGCCGCCGAGATGTTCTGCTCTCTGGCCACCGCCAGGAAGTATTACAGTACTCTCAATTCCATAGAGGACACCTCCTGATGGCTGCATTATATCTCAAAACATCCATAGTTTTCAAGCATAATGAACTATTCTTTATAGGTATTTGTTATTGAAAGCGGTGGATGGTAAAATGGGACTGTCAAAATGAAGAAACAGGAGCATTACATGAACTTAGAGCAATTTTTGGAACACCTGAACAGCGGAAAACCGGTAAAAGGCGGCAGCGAAGCCCATTTGTTCATGCACGGCGTCAGTCAGGAGGCGCTGAAGATCACAGCGGAAATCAACGGCAGTTACCATGAGCCGGAGGAGCTGCGGGCCCTGTTCTCCCGGCTGATCGGCCAGCCGGTGGACGAGAGCTTTGCGATGTTTCCGCCCTTTTATACCGACTGCGGAAAGAACATCCATATCGGAAAGCGTGTCTTTATCAACATGGGCTGCAAATTCCAGGATCAGGGGGGCATTTTCATCGGAGACGGGGCCCTCATCGGTCATAACGTGGTGCTGGCCACGCTGAATCACGCCAGGTCTCCCCATGACCGCGGCACCATGATCCCCGCTCCCATTCATATCGGAAAGAACGTGTGGATCGGCTCCAATGCCACCATTTTGCCCGGCGTGACCATTGGGGACGGCGCCATTGTGGCAGCCGGTGCAGTGGTCACCAGGGATGTCCCGGAAAACACCATCGTGGGCGGTGTGCCCGCGCGCATCATGCGGCACTTGAGTAAGGAGGAACTGCAATGAGCAAGAAGGTTTTGGTCATATCCACCAGCCCCCGGAAGGGCGGCAACTCCGATGTTCTGGCGGATGAATTTGTTCGCGGCGCGCAGAAGAGCGGCAACAGCGTGGAGAAAGTCACACTGCACAATCATACCATCGGGTTCTGCAAGGGTTGCCTTGTCTGCCAGAGTACCCAGCGCTGTGTCATCCGCGATGATGCGGATACCATCGCCCAGAAGATGCTGACAGCGGACGTCATCGCATTTGCAACGCCCATCTATTATTACGGGATGTGCGGCCAGATGAAAACCATGCTGGATCGGTCCAATCCGCTGTTTTCCGCCGATTACGACTTTCGGGATCTTTATCTGCTCTCCGCCGCGGCGGAGGAGGACAGCCACACCCCTGACGGTGCCGTCACCGGTTTGCAGGGGTGGATCGACTGCTTTGAAAAGGCCCGTCTGGCGGGAACGGTTTTGCCGGCGGCGTGACGTCTGTGGGAGAGATCCAGGGGCATCCCGCACTGAAACAGGCCTATGAGATGGGCAAGAATGTCTGATGGTTCGAGAGGAGAATGAATATGCATTCCAAGTATAACGGATATTCCTTCCCCCTGCGGGACACGGTCAAGCGGGAGAAGGTGCACTTTCGCAACCGCTACGGCATCGAACTGTGCGGGGATCTGTACCTCCCCGCGCAGGCAGCTGGAAAGCTGGCTGCCGTGGCCGTGTCCGGGCCCTTTGGGGCTGTGAAGGAGCAGTGCTCCGGACTGTATGCCGAGGAGCTGGCGTCCCGGGGCTTTGCCGCGCTGGCATTCGATCCCTCTTTTACTGGAGAAAGCGGCGGTGAGGTGCGAAACGTAGCCTCGCCCGACATCAACACCGAGGACTTCTCCGCCGCGGTGGACTTCCTCTGCACCCGGGATTTCGTGGACGGGGAGAAGGTGGGGATCCTGGGCATCTGCGGCTGGGGCGGCATGGCCCTCAATGCCGCTGCCATGGACACCCGCATCAAGGCCACCGTCACCGCTACCATGTACGACATGACCCGTGTGAATGCCAAGGGTTACTTTGATGCCGCCGACAGCGCCGACGCCCGCTATGAGACGAAAAAAGCCCTCAATGCCCAGCGGACGGAGGACTGCAAAAACGGGACTTACGCCCGGGCCGGCGGCGTGGTGGACCCGCTGCCGGAGGACGCGCCGTTCTTTGTGAAGGACTACTACGACTACTATAAGACGGAGCGGGGGTATACCGAACGCTCCCTCAACTCCAACCAGGGGTGGAACGTGACGTCGTCCCTGTCCTTCCTCAATATGCCCATTCTGCAATACAGCAACGAGATCCGCAGCGCGGTGCTGGTGATTCACGGGGAGAAGGCTCACTCCTGCTATTTCAGCCGGGATGCCTTTGCCGATATGGTGAAGGATAACCCCTGGGCCGATAACAAGGAGCTGCTCATCATCCCCGGAGCAGTCCATACCGACCTTTATGACCGGAAGGGCATCATTCCTTTTGACAAAATTGAGGAGTTCTTCCGGGCGTATTTACAGTAAAGAATAAAGGAGGGGCCTATGGTAAAATTACTCTGCATGCTCTTTGCAGCGTTCAGCCTCTCCGCCTGTGGAGGAACCGGAGCTCCGGCGGATCCCGGCGCGGCCCAGACCGGGACTGCAGAAACGGAGACTGCGGAATCTCAGACAACCGAGAGCACAGAATCCGATCAGGAGGGAACCGCATTGAAAATCACCGTTGGAGACCAGGAACTGCTGGCTACCTTTGCAGACAACAGTTCCGCTGGGTACGACGCTGACCCGGAACGATACCCGGATCACCATGGAGCCCGGTGACGTGATCCTCTATCAGGGAAATCAAATTACCATCTACTGCGGAACCAATTCCTGGAGTTTTACCAGGCTTGCCAGGATCGACGATCCCTTCGGATTACAGGAAGTACTGGGGGAGGGCACGGTTTCCGTTACCTTTTCGCTTGAATAGGAGGCGTTTTCAGTATGGCAGTGAAACAGACGGCGGGCAGAGATGCCCTGGGGGAATTTGCCCCCAAGTTTGCCCAGCTCAATGACGATGTGCTCTTTGGTGAGGTCTGGAGCCGGGAGGACAAGCTCTCCCTGCGGGACCGGTCTCTGGTCACGGTGGTGGCGCTGATGTCCCGGGGGCTGGTGGACAGCTCCTTCCAGTACCACCTGGCCACCGCCAGACAAAACGGCATCACCCGGCGGGAGATCGCGGAGATTTTGACCCACGCGGCCTTTTACGCCGGATGGCCCAAGGCCTGGACGGCTTTCCACATGGCCAAGGAGGTCTGGGCAGACGATGATGCGGGCGATGACGACAAGGCCCGGCACCAGAAAGAGATGGTGTTCCCCATCGGGACTCCCAACGACGGATTTGCCCAATATTTTGTAGGACAGAGCTATTTGCAGCCCCTCTCCACCAGTCAGGTGGGGGTGTACAATGTGACGTTTGAGCCGGGCTGCCGCAACAACTGGCATATTCACCATGCCGATCAGGGCGGCGGACAGCTGGTTCTCCCATCTGGCTTTGGAAGTTCCGGGGGAGAATTGTTCCAACGAGTGGCTGGAGGCTGTCTCCGACGCGGAGTACAGCAAGCTGAGCTGAGAAATCTTCCCTTTGTATCTCGTATCTGCGATCAAAAAGGCTCCTGCTGTCTTGGCAGAAGCCTTTTTGAATTTGCGGAAACTTTCATTCTTGTAAGGACCCGGCGGATGGGGTACAATTCATAAGGAAGAAAGTGGTTCCTTATGGCTGTACAGGAGAAAGGAGCGTTCGGATATGCCGATGCTTGGTGCGATCCTGACCCCGCACCCGCCGGTGCTGCTGAGTGAAGTGGGCAGGGGAAAAGAGCTTGAAATCGATGCCACCGACCGAGCCATGCATGCTGCGGCGGAGGAGGTGGCCCGGTGGGAGCCTGATGTGCTGATCGTGTCCTCGCCGCACACCGTTTTGTATGGGGACTATTTCCATATCTCTCCCGGCAGCAGCGGAGTGGGCTCCATGGCTGCCTTTGGAGCACCCAAAGTGCGCATCGAAGCACAGTATGATGCCTAACTGCGGGATGAGATCGTGCGCAGGGCACAGACTGCGGGCCTGGAAGCCGGGACCCGGGATCCGCGATTCCCGGCCGTGCGGGCTGGCGAACTGGGGGAGCTGGAATACAGTGTGGATGTGCTGGGCCGGGCGGAACCTGTGGATTCGCCCAATCAGCTGGATCCGAAGCGATATGGTGTCATCGTGGGTTATGGGAACCGGCGCGGACTGCTGCTGCCCGATTTGGACGGAGTGGATATAGTGGAGCAGCAGATCGGCATTGCCCGCAAAAAAGGTGGTATCCGGGAAACGGACCCCTATACCCTCCAGCGATTCAAGGTGGTGCGGCATCTATGAGTATTTTCTGTGATCTCTGCTCTTTCATCATTGCCGGCTGGGGGAAGGTCAGACGGGCTTTTGCCGGGCTCGGGCCAACCGGGATGGGAGGATCACCTGCCTCAATTACGGCAAACTGACCGCATTGGCTCTGGATCCCAGCGAGAAAAAACCTCTGCGCCGGTTCCATCCGGGGAGTGAGGTGCTGTCCGTGGGCAGCTTCGGCTGCAATCTAAGCTGCCCTTTCTGCCAAAACGCCCGGATCGCTGCGGCGGGAGAGGAGAGCCGTACCCGGGATTGTTCCCCGGAAATGCTGGTGGAGGAGGCCCTCCGCCTGTGCAGCCGGGGCAATATCGGTGTCGCGTATACCTGCAATGAGCCCCTGGTGGGCTATGAATATGTGCGGGATTGCGCAGCTCTGGTGCGCCAAGCCGGAATGTGCAATGTGCTGGTGACCAACGGTACCATTTCGGAAAAACCTTGGCGGGAATTGCTGCCGCTGATAGACGCGGTGAATATCGACCTGAAGGGCTTTACAGAAAATTGGTACCGTGTTCTGGGCGGGGACCTGGAAACGGTCAAGCGCTCCATTGCTCTGGCCGCGCAGAGTTGTCATGTGGAGATCACCATATTGATCGTACCGGGGGAGAATGACAGCGAGGACGAGATACGGGCGCTGTCGGGTTGGCTTGCCTCCGTAAGAGCGGACATCCCGCTGCATATCTCCCGGCTTTTCCCGTGCCACTGCATGAAAGACCGTCCGCCCACTCCGGTGGAGACCGTCTATCGCCTGGCCGATGTGGCACGGGAACAGCTGCAGTATGTGTACACGGGTAACTGCTGAATCGTGCGTGATGCGCGTCACGCACGCAGCCGGGAAGCACCGGAGGAACTGATGGCACTATTTCATGGCTTTTGTGCACAAATCCACTAAAATCTTTTGATCAGGAGGTATTTTCTGTGCGTAAAAATTTCGAAGCAAAACCCTGGACCTATCCCCAGCCGGTCCTGATTCTCGCAACGTATGGTGAAGACGGTACGCCTGACGCTATGAATGCGGCCTGGGGCGGCATCAGTGATGACAAGGAACTGTCTATGTGCATCAGTGCCGAGCACAAAACCACGGCAAACATTCTCCTCCGGAAGGCGTTTACCGTCAGTATGGCAACTGCGGAGCAGGTGGTGGCCTGCGACTATGTGGGCATCGAGTCCGGCAGCAACGTGGCAAACAAACTGGAGAAGGCGGGCTGGCATACCACGAAATCGGAATTTGTAGATGCACCGCTCATCGATGAGCTGCCGATGGCAGTGGAGTGCCGCCTGGTGAGCTATGATCCGGAGAGCTGCCGCCTGGTGGGCGAGATCGTCAACGTCAGCGCCGATGAGGCGGTGCTGGGGGAGGATGGCAGGATCGATCCGGATAAACTGCGGCCCATTACGTTTGATCCTATCCACAATACGTATCGCGTACTGGGCGAGAAGGTGGGGAATGCCTTCCGCGACGGGACGAAACTGAAGTAAGAGCTTTTGACATCTCGGAAAAAGACCGGATGGACATTCCTATAACATTGGAATGTCCATCCGGTTTTTAACTCGATGGGGATACAGCGAACTTTTGCTCCGGCGCCGGGAAAAGGAACTCAGAGCATTCCGTCCCGGAGAATGTGGTGGTCCCGCAGAACTTTTTCCACCACGGTCCCCTTGAGCTTTTTGAGCAGCGGTTTTTTCACAAGATTCAGGGGACCGGGCAGCTCCGCCTCCAGGGGAGACTTGCCGTCCATCAGGCACACAGAGCTGTCCAGCAGGCAGCGGATGTCGTAGACGCTGCCCCAGACCTCCGGTACGCCGCGGTCCACGCCCAGCAGTCCGTAGACTGCTTCCATGGCGGTACGAACAGAGTACTCGGTGGTGAACACGGTATCCCGGGGCGTCTCGGCAAACTGGCCCAGGAAGGCAAAGTTCACACAGCCGTCGGGAATGACGTCGGGACGGTCACCCTTGGCCCGGGGCATGAAGAAGGCTGTGATATAGGGCATCATGGTGGGAACGCACACGGCACTCTTCTCCGCCAGCTCCGGGATCAGAGCCTCCGGCACGCCGATATGGTAGAGCCATTCCTCCGTGATCTCCTTGCCGGTGCACTCCTTCATGGGCTTTTTCACGTAGTCGCCGGGGACGTCGGTGAAAAGACCGTACACCCAGACGCATACCTTCTCCGGATCTTGTTCCTTGAATTGGCCCTGGCGGTTGATGGTCCAGCTCAAAAGCCACTTGGAGTCCCGGCAGCTGACGATGCCGCCGGTGACCACCTTTCCGCTTTTGGGGTCCCGCTGGCAAATGTTGGTGAGATAGGGGAGGATCCGGTCATCCAGCGTGGTGATGGTGGCGGATTCCCAGTTGGTCTTGCTCACATCGGAGCAGAACTTCTCCGGATGGCCGAAGGACGGGTCCTGCCGGGCGATATTTTTCCACAGGCTCCAGCATCCGCTGGTGCGGACTTCTGCGTCTCCGTTGGGGGCGTGGTTGTGATCTCCGTAGACGGTGCCTTCGGTGCAGGAGCCGTTGGTGACGAACACCAGGTCATTTTCCGTCAGGACGATGCCCTGCTCTACGCCCTTGACCCGGCACTCGATGGCAGTGGCAGTCTTTTTGCCGTCCCGGATGTCGAAAAGAACGTTGGTCACCTCGGTACGGAACTGGAAGTCCACGCCGGCGGATTCCAGGTATTTCTGCATGGGAAGGATCAGGGATTCGTACTGGTTGTAGCGGGTAAATTTCAGGGCGCTGAAGTCCGGCAGGCCGGCGATGTGGTGGATGAAGCGCTGGAAGTAGAGCTTCATCTCCAGGGCGGAGTGCCAGTTTTCAAAGGCGAACATGGTCCGCCAGTAGAGCCAGAAGGTGGAGGAGAACACCTCTTCGTCAAAGACGTCCTCAATGGTCTTGTCATAGAGGTCTTCGTCCGGCGTCAGGAAGAGCTTTACGATCTCCATACAGGCTTTCTCACTGAGATTGAATTTTCCGTCGGTGTGGGCGTCCTGGCCCCGGTTGGCGGTGGCCCGGCACAAGGAGTAATTGGGGTCGTGCTTGTTGAGCCGATAGAACTCGTCCAGCACGGAAATGCCGGGCGTTTCCAGAGAGGGGATGGAGCGGAACAGGTCCCACAGGCACTCGAAGTGGTCCTCCATCTCCCGGCCGCCCCGCATGACATAGCCCCGGCTGGGATCGAAGATGCCGTCGCAGGCGCCGCCGGCAATGTCCATGGCTTCCAGAATGTGAATATGAGAGCCGGGCATCTGGCCGTCCCGTACCAGGAAGCAGGCTGCGGCCAAAGCGGCCAGACCGCTTCCGACGATATAGGCGCTTTTTCCCTCCACGCCCTCCGGCTTCTCCGGGCGGGCAAAAGCCTCATAGTTGCCGCTGGAGTAATAGATGCCCTTGCTGTTTTTTTCGTGGCGGCCCAGTTCCGTATTGCGGTAATCATTGGGGGCGGACTTTGGACCCGCCGTTGTTTTTTGGGCCTGTGTCAGTTTCTTAGCGGCCACGATCGCCACGCCGGCGCCAGCCAGGCCGGCAGCTGCGGCCGTCAGCTTTCCAAGATTCTTTGCCATTGAGAGAGCCACCTTTCCAAATCATGCCGCCGGTTCGGCGGTGCTTTTTTGTGATGGCATTATCCTACCCCGTTTTTGCGGTGGCTTCCATTTACAAACCAGGGCCGGTGATGAAATTTTCATCACCGGCCCTGATTTGTAAAGTGTTTACTTGCCTGCGGCAAAATTTCGGATGGAGTTGGAGATGTTGCCCTGCATGGTGGTGCTGATTTTTTCCACGATGACCTGATAGTCTGTGCTCATGCCCTGACGGATCCAGTCCAGCATGATGCCCACGAAACTGTACTTGTAAAACTCAGCGATAAATGCCTTGTTCTCCTCGGAGATCTCAATGCCCTGGCTCCGTTCATCCACTACGCCGCGGATCAGGTCGTAAGTCAGCTTAAATAAAAACCGCTCCATCTGATCCCGGCTGATGCAGCGATAGGCGTTGAGAATAAAAGGCTTGTTTTCCAGCACAGCCTCAAAGATCTGAAGCAGTCCTTCGTGCCAAGTATCGTATGTCTTTTTGCCCTGAAAGGCACGGGACGCATCCTCTATGCAGGACCACTCCACCAGATCATAGATGTCTTTGAAGTGATAGTAGAAGGTCATGCGGCTGATACCGCAGTCCTCCGTAATATCCCGGATGGTGATTTTGTCCAGGGGCTTTTTCAGCATCATCCGTTTCAAAGATGCTTCCAGCGCCTGCTTGGTGGCGTTTGGCACGGGGATCACTCCTTTTGCGGGTTTTCTCCTTATTATACAGCGAATTTTGCGGCTTTCAAGGAAAAAATGCCGCTAAGATTCCGGAAAAGCGGCGCGCCAGTGTGCAGGCGGCCTTGACAACGCACAAAAACCGCATATGATAAGTAAATAGTTACCTATTGAGAGAGGGGGCACAAGTGTGGCGCTAGCGATGCCGTTCGGTTTGAAAATCGCCATCATCAACCGGGCTTTCCGCAAGAGAATGGACGAAAAAGCCGCTTCCATGGGGATCACATCGGTGCAGCTTCGCGTGCTGGGCTCCATCAGCCGTTTGGAGGCATCCGGAGAAACAGAGATCCATCAAAACGATCTGGAACAGATCGAACATGTGACCCATCCGGCCATGACAAAGCTGCTCCAAAGGTTGGAGAGCAAGGGGTTCATCCAATGTGTTCCCAGTGCGAAGGACCGCAGGTACAAAAAAATCACCTGTACGGAGCGGTCTGCCGGGATCCATCATGTGATTCTTGCGCAGGATGCGGAGGTCCTGGAGGAATTCTGCAAAAACTTTACCCAGGAGAAGAAAGAAATGCTGACCCATCTGACAGACCTGCTGCTGAAAAACGTGGATTCCCTGTGATGATTGAGGCCGAAAACTGAATTCCCCAGGTAGCGTGCCGAGGATGATGCTCGGATACGCTGTCTGTTTTTATCTAAATACGTAACTGGTTACTTATAAAAAGAGAGTAAAAATGGAACAAGCAATTTCAGAACATAAAAGCCCGTTTGCCACGGAGCCCATTGGGCGCCTCATCGCAAAGTTCGCCATTCCCTGCGTCATTTCTCTGCTGGTGAACTCGCTTTATAACATTGTAGACCAGATCTTTATCGGCTGGGGCGTGGGCTATCTCGGCAACGGTGCTACGAATGTGGTATTTCCCATTACCATCATTGCGCTGGCGCTTTCCCTGATGATCGGTGACGGCGGTGCGGCCTACCTGAGTCTGAAGCTGGGAGAGGGAAATATCGAACAGGCGAAAAAGGGTGTGGGCAATGCCGTCACCATGGTGACCGCTGTGAGCATTGTGCTGCTGGTGGTTTTTCTGATATGGATCGATCCGATTCTGACGCTGTTCGGTGCAACAGACGTCCTGCGGCCCTACCATCGTGATGGCACTGTCCAACAATCTGCTGGCCAGATACGGGGCAGATTCCATTTACGGTTCCGAGATCCCGCTGACCGGATTCCGGACGGTAGCAGCCATTTATCTGCAGGCGATTGGCAAACCTGCAAAGTCGGCGCTGCTCTCGCTGTCCCGGCAGATCATCTTCTTTGTGCCGGCGGCGGTGATCCTCCCTGTTTTTATGGGAGTCAAGGGCGTCCTCTGGACAAGGCCTGTGGCAGATGGACTGGCCTTTGTTCTTTCTCTCGCATTGATCGTATATGAGAGAAAGCAGCTGAAGAAGGTCCCCCTCTCTGAATGAGGGGCGGGATATGACATTCGCCCCACGGAAAAGGCCAGGGAGGTATATCCGGCTGTAAAAGAGCAGGTGGATGAGAACTTCCGGCGGATGACGCATCAGATGACGGATGCGGAGCGGGAAGAATTCAAACGGCTTTTGCTGCTGGCTGCGGATGCCAGCCTCGCGCTGGACGAGTGATGCGGAGGGTGGATCGGAATATGGACTGTGGATACAGGCGGTTTTGAAGAGAAGGACCAGGCCCCCGGCTGAGCCGGGGGCCTGCGTACTGTATCAGCGGGAAAGAACACGGATAGTGAACCGGGCATGTCGGCGCAAAGCGGGGCACTTTTGGGGGAGTCCTGCTTACTGATTCAGATCCGTGAGGATAATACTCTGATACCGGGGGGAGGTCCGCTCCAGTTCGTAGCACTCTCCCTCCGGCGTGGGGTATCGGCTCAAAAATGTCCGGATGGTGTCCAGATCTTCCTGGGCCAGGTCAAATTGCAGCGTCCACACGTTGGAGGCCACGTGCCGGGAGTTTCGGGTTCCAACCATAACGGCGCCTACGCCCTTTTGCCGCAGAATGTACTGGGTGGCCACATTGGCGATGGAGACCTGGTATTTTGCGGCGATGTCCCGGAGCAGTTCCAGCAGCTTCTGCAGCCCCTCCCAGCCCAGGGAGTCCTCAATGATCTGCATGTATTTCACCTGGGAGCGGGTCTCCGGGGCCTCATAGGTCTTGCCGATGTACCGCTCATCCAGAAAGCCGCCGGCCAGCGTGCCGTAGCAGAAGGTGCAGATGCCGTGCTGGGCGCTGTATTCCAGCAGCGTCCGCTCGGGCCGCCGGTCGAACAGGGAGTACTGGGCCTGGTTGGAGACCACCGGGATGCCGGCGTCCACCATCATCTTCAGGTGCTGGGTATCCATGTTGCACATGCCGATGTTGCGGATCTTGCCCTTTTCCTGGAGACGCACCAGGTCAAAGGCGGTGTCCATCATCCCCGGCACATTGAAATCCCACCAGTGGAACTGTACCAGATCCAGGGCCTCCCGATGCATCCGCTTGAGGGAACGGTCCACGATCCGCTCCGTGTAGGCACGGTCGATGGTGGGCAGGATGGCCTTGTCCGGGACGAACTTCGTGTGGACCTGGATGTCCTCCTCCCGGTAGTTGCCGTCCCGCTTGAGTTCATTGACGAACTGGCCGATGATCTCCTCCACGCCGGTGTAGATGTCGGCGCAGTCGAAGGTGGTGAAGCCCTGGTCCACCAGCATGTGCAAGGCCCGGA
>OLGF01003452.1_pt1 | contig 13057 bp, 12 predicted proteins | sample 1604971 | NCBI WGS metagenome assembly OLGF01 (sample SAMEA3888902, study PRJEB22519) | human gut metagenome | biome: human gut; feature: human-associated habitat; material: faeces | place: Denmark | collected 2011 | reverse complement strand
CGCGGGAGGGGCAGAGCCCCTCCCCTACGCACCACAAGATACGCTTTCGTAGGGGCCGATGCCTACATCGGCCCGCCGTCCCGCACCCCATGTAAAACTCACTGTCACTGCTGTGGCACCCATTCCCTTTCCGGCGAAAGCGTCCGTCACACGCCGAAAAACCGCCGTCCGTTTTCCCAGGTGGCCTTTTCCACCTCCTCCGGTGTCAGGCCCTTGATCTGGGCGATTTTCTCCGCCACCAGGCGCACATAGGACGAGTCGTTCCGCTCCCCCCGGTGTGGCACCGGTGTCAGGTACGGCGCGTCGGTCTCGATCATCAGCTTCTCCAGGGGCACCGCGGCGATGACCTCCGGGGCCTTTTTCGCGTTTTTGAAGGTGACCGCCCCGTTAAAGGACAGCATCCACCCCATTTTGATAAGCTCCCGTGCCATTTCCGCAGACCCGGCAAAGCAGTGGAATACCCCCCGCACCCGGGGAAATTCCCGCACAATCTCCAGGGTGTCCCCGTGGGCGTCCCGGTCGTGGATGATCACGGGTAAGCCAAGCTCCTTCGCCAGCCGAAGCTGCCGCCGCAGCACCTCCTGCTGCAGTTCCCGGGGCGGATTTTCCGCCCAGTAGTAGTCCAGGCCGATCTCCCCGATGGCCACTACCCTGGGATTTTTCGCCATCTGTCGCAGCCGGTCGATCATGCCGGGCTCAAAGTCTCCGCAGTTTTCCGGGTGGATGCCCACGGCGGCGTATACAAAGTCAAAGCTCTCCGCCAGGGCCACCGCCGTCCGGGAGGAGGATATATCGCAGCCGGGGTTTACAATAAGGCCCACATTTTTCTCCGGCATACCCGCCAGCAGCGCCTCCCGGTCGCCGTCAAAGCGCTCGTCGTCGTAGTGGGCGTGGGTGTCAAACAGCATGGCTCAGTCCCGATCCAGCTTCGTCTCGGCGATGCACTCGTCCTTGATGGCCCGCAGGCGCTTCATGTGCTCCTGCTCCATGTGTATGCGCTGGTGCTCGTCGGTGTCCCAGGCCTCCAGCAGGAGGATCTCGTCCTCATTCTGGCAGGAGAGATAGTAGTCGTACCGCAGGCAGCCCTCCTCCCGGCGAATGGCCGTGAGAATGCCCTCCTCCACCACACGGCGCAAAAATTCCTCCCGCCGTCCGGGCTTTGCAAAGTAATTCACAGATAATTTCAGCATATTAAACCTCCAGCTCCAAATAGACCGGGCAGTGATCGCTACCAAAAATGTTGTCGCGGATGTCCGCCGCCTTCACTTTGTCCTTGAGCCGCTGGGATACAATGAAGTAGTCAATGCGCCACCCCACATTTTTGTCCCTGGCGTGGAAGCGATAGCTCCACCAGGAGTATCGGTCCGTGACATCGCCGTGAATGTAGCGGAAGGTGTCCACGAAGCCCGCGTCCAGAAGCGCCGACATTTTCTCCCGCTCCTGGTCGGAAAAACCGGGGTTTTGGCGGTTGGTCTTGGGATTTTTCAGGTCGATCTCCCGGTGGGCCACATTCAGGTCGCCGCAGTAGACCACGGGCTTTTTCCCGTCCAGCTCCCGGAGATAGGAGCGCAGGTCGTCCTCCCACTGCATCCGGTAGGGAAGGCGCTTCAGCCCGTCCTGGCTGTTGGGGGTGTAGCAGCACACCAGGTAAAAGGCCGGGTACTCCGCCGTGATGACCCGCCCCTCGTGGCGGTGCTCGTCTCCGCCGAAGTCATAGGTCACGGACAGGGGCTCGGTTTTCGTGAGAATGGCCGTTCCGGAGTAGCCCTTTTTGTCGGCGGAGTTAAAATAGCGGTGGTAGCCCGGCAGGTCGAAAACCGCCTGCTCCGGCTGCAGCTTCGTCTCCTGCAGGCAAATCACATCCGGGTCCTCCGCCGCCACATAGTCCAAAAAGCCCTTGCCCAGGGCCGAGCGCAGTCCGTTTACATTCCAGCTTACAAGTTTCATAGGTCGCTCCTTCCGGGTCTTTTTTTGCCATTATAGCACAGCCCGCTTCAAAACCCAACAAAAATATTGACAAAGCCGCCCCGGTAGAATAATATAATAAGGAATGACAAAAGCTAAAACGCGAAAGCATAAAAGCCTCGCAGGCTGCAAGTGTGGAATTTTGCCGTTTACGGCAAAATTATGCGCGCAGCAGACTGCAAGCCTTTTGTCGGAAAATTCCGAAGGAATTTTCGACAGCGAAGTGTGCAAATTCAAGTTGCGCGAAAAAATTTTTATAAGAAACCTTAGGTTGATAGACAAACCCCCGCTTTTTTGCTACCATAAAACCACACAGAGGGAGGAAAGATATGGCTTTTGGAGAACAACTGCAGCTCTTGCGCCGCCGGTCCGGTCTGACCCAGGAGCAGTTTGCCGAGGAGCTTCGGGTCTCGCGCCAGGCGGTGAGCAAGTGGGAAAGCGGCAAGGGCTATCCCGAGGTGGAGAAGCTGCTCTACATCTGTCAGCGCTACGATGTAACCCTGAACGACCTGTTTGAGCAGGGGGAAAACGAGCCCATTTCCCGGGAAATTTCTCCCGCCGTCCCGCTGAAGGCGTCGGTGGCCGCCTTTGTGAGCAATCTGTCCCCCCGGAACAAGTGGCTGAGCGCCGGCATTCTGCTGGGCGTGGCGCTGCTGGCCGGCTTTATGGGGCTGTGTCTGAAAGGAGGAAAAGCGGAAATGGAAATGATCGTTTGGATCGCCGCCATGGTGGTCTTTGGCGTGGTGGAGGCCGTTACGGTGGGGCTGGTGTCTATCTGGTTCGTGCTGGGCAGCGCAGCGGGGCTCATCGCCGCCATCTGCGAGGCCCCTATATGGCTGCAGGTGCTGCTGTTTTTCATCGTGTCCATTGCAGCTCTCATAGCTACTCGTCCCCTGGTGCGTAAAATGATGGACAAGAACATCGTCCCCACCAATGCCGACGCGGTGCTGGGCAAGGAGGCCCGGGTCACGGAAGCCATCGATAACACCGTTCCCTCCGGGGCGGTGTATGTAGACGGCAAAACCTGGTCCGCCCGCAGCGAATCCGGCGAAACGCTGCCGGAGGGTACCCTGGTGCGCACCGTTCGTATGGAGGGCGTAAAGCTGTTCGTGGAACGGCTGTAATAAACAACATTTTATATTATTGAACAGGGAGGAAAAAACATGTTCGGAGACATCAATATCGGAACCGTTGCTTTGGCGATCCTGGTGGTGCTGATTCTGATCCTTATCGTCAGCAATATTCAGATCGTCCAGCAGTCCAAGGCCTATGTGGTGGAGCGGCTGGGAGCGTTCCGGACCGTGTGGGGCGTGGGACTGCACCTGAAGGTGCCCTTTGTGGAGCGGGTGGCCAAGAAGGTGTCCCTGAAGGAGCAGGTGGCGGATTTCGCGCCCCAGCCCGTCATCACCAAGGACAATGTCACCATGCAGATCGATACGGTGATCTACTTCCAGATCACGGACCCGAAGCTGTATACCTACGGCGTGGAACGGCCCATGAACGCCATTGAGAACCTGACCGCCACCACCCTGCGGAACATCATCGGCGAGATGGAACTGGACCAGTCCCTGACAAGCCGGGACACCATCAACGCCAAGATGCGCGCCATTCTGGACGAGGCCACGGACCCCTGGGGCATCAAGGTCAACCGGGTGGAGCTGAAAAACATTATCCCGCCCAAGGAGATCCAGAACGCCATGGAGAAGCAGATGAAGGCGGAGCGGGAGCGCCGGGAGTCCATCCTCCAGGCGGAGGGGCAGAAGCAGTCCCAGATCCTGGTGGCGGAGGGCGAGAAGCAGTCCCTGATTCTCAAGGCGGATGCCGCCAAGCAGGCCGCCATCCTGAAGGCCGAGGGCGAGAAGGAGGCCCGCATCATGGCCGCCGAGGCGGAGGCCCAGGCCATCATGCAGGTGCAGACCGCCCTGGCGGACTCCCTGAAGCTGCTGAATGCCGCCGCCCCCAATGACCAGGTGGTGAAGCTGAAGGCTCTGGAAGCCATGCAGAAGGTGGCGGACGGCAAGGCCACCAAGATCATCATTCCCAGTGAGCTCCAGGGGCTGGCAGGGCTCGCTGCCAGCGCCAAGACGGTGTTCGACACAGAGGACCCCAAGGGGGAGTGAGGGAAAAGCAGTACAGGCGCACAGCAAAAGCTGTGCGCCTGTATTTTGCAAATTGGGGCAGAGGGCGCAGCCCTTCATGTCCATTGCCGGGACGATGGGAGCCAGTGCCGGAAGAGCGTATTCCCATGATCCCATACAGACCCGCGCCGTAAGGGCTTCGGTCGGGACCTGCTGCGGCCGGGAGGGTCAGGTGCAGTCTGCGTCCCGGTGAATTGCCCGCGGCGGTCTGGAGTTCTGCCCTGTCTGCGCGGGGAGGTTCGCCCAATGAGAGGCGCGCCCCGGAAGCCCGGTTTGGGGCACAGTGATTACAGCGATTTTTACCCATTAACCGCCGGTTAAAAGATCGTCAGAAAAATTGAACACCTGTCGATTGCAGCGCACCGCCGGAGATGGTATTCTGGGGACAGATCACAAGAGGGGGCTTTGCCATGCAGATCCACGAGATTATCCGCACCCGGCGGACGGCACTGGGGCTGACACAGGAGCAGCTGGCGGGGAAGCTGGGGGTATCAGCCCCGGCGGTGAACAAATGGGAAAGGGGAAACTCCTACCCGGACATCACCCTGCTGCCGGTGCTGGCCCGGACGCTGCGGGTGGACCTGAACACACTGTTGTCCTTTCAGGAGGACTTGACGGAGACGGAGATCGCGGAGTTTTTGAACCGGCTGTACGAGGTGTCCCGGACCGATGGGTGCGGCGCGGCCTTTTCCCTGGCAGAGGAGAAGCTGCGCCAGTTCCCCAACAGCGACGCGCTGGCATACAGCGCTGCGGGGCTGCTGGAGGGTCTTCTGACCCTGTTCCCCGGCACCGATGAGACAGCCCGGCCCGGCCGGGAGGACTTTGTCGCGGGCCTGTACGAGCAGGCCGCCCAGAGCGCGGACCCCAAAATCCGGGAGTGGGCGACCTATACCGTGGCGAGCCGTTGCATCGCCCGGGGGGATCTGGACCGGGCGGAGGCGCTGCTGGACCAGATCTCCAACACCCACCGGGACAAGCGGGAACTGCTGTCCGCCCTGCGGCGGAAGCAAGGGCGGACCGAGGAGGCCTGGACCCTGCTGGAGCGGGAGCTGTTCGACCGGGCCCACGGCATCCAGACCACGCTGCTGTCCCTGATCGAGATGGCCCAGGCAGAGGGGGACCGGCAGCGGGCCCAGGGCTTTTGCGACGCCGCCCGGCGGGCGGGAGAGGCCCTGGACCTGAGCGATTACGCAGTGCTGTCCGCCCCCTTCCAGCTGGCGGCGGCGGAGCAGGACGGCCCGGCGGCGCTGGGCCTGCTGGACCGGCTGCTGCATAGCCTGACAGTGCCTTGGGATCTGAGTGCCTCGCCCCTGTACCGGCATCTGGCCACCAAAGAGGCCGCCGGAGAGGCCCAGTCGGTGTTGCTGGAGCCCCTTCTGGACCAGGTAGAGGCGGACCCGGACTGCGCCTTCCTCCGGGAGATGCCGGAGTATGGGACGATGGTGGAGAAGTACCGGCGCGCCGCAGATGGGGCATGAGCTGGCGGGACCCGCCGGGCGGCGGATGAGACTGTCCGGTTCTGCCGGTGCCAGGACGCGGCGTGCCGCAGTTCTGCATTCCCTGCGGACCGTGCGGGAAAAAGAAAAAGCGGAAGGACGAAAGTCCTTCCGCTTTCATGCGTCTCAGCCGAACAGGGCATCGCCGCTCTTGAAGCCCAGGCCGGGGTGGAAGTCGAACTTCACCGCGCCCACGGCCACGTCGGGACCCACGGCCCGCTGGATGCGGGCGATGCCCTCGTTGCCGAAGCCGGCGCACAGCTCCATAGCGGTGACGCCTCCGGCGGCCAGCTCCTTCGCGGCAGCCTCCGCCTCAGCGTAGGTCTTGCAGCCCACCACGTTCAAATGGATGCTAGGGGTGGATACCACGGTGCGGGTGGTCTCATCGGCATCGCCGATAAGAAAGAGAAATGCGGCTTGCAGTGCCATTGTTATGTAGACCTCCCTGAAAATCAAGAATCAGAGCGAACAGATAAGAGATGCCGCTTTCCCTGCGGCTCTCTTATCTGCACACCCGTTATCTGGTATGTCACAGTCTGGTGACCACGGGGATAACCATGGGATTGCGCTTGGTGGTTTTGAACAGGTAGCTGCTGACGGCGGACTTGACGGAACCCTTCAGTTCCCCGTCATCCCGGCCCCGCTTGCGGGAGACGTTCTCCGCCGCGTCCCGGGCCACGCTCTGCAGTTCCTTCATCAAGTCCCCGGACTCCTTCACGTAGATGAAGCCCCGGGTGATGATCTCCGGCTCGCTGAGGAGGTTGCCGTCATGGGCGGAGATGGGCAGGACCACCACCACCATGCCGTCTTCTGCCAGGCGCTTGCGGTCCCGCATGACCACGGCGCCCACGTCGCCCACGCCGGAGCCGTCCACATATACCTCACCGGAGGGAACGGTGCCGCCCAACTTAATGGTCTTGGCCGTGATCTCGATGACGGAGCCGTTGTCGGCAATGGCGATATGGTTGCGGTCCATGCCCATGTCCTGGGCCAGCTGGGAGTGGATCTGGAGCATCCGCTGCTCGCCGTGGAGGGGGATGAAGAACCGGGGCTTCGTCAGGGCGTGGATGATCTTCAGCTCCTCCTGGCAGGCGTGGCCGGACACGTGAAGCATGTCGGCCCGATCATAGACCACCTTGACGCCCTTGCGGAACAGCTCGTTGATGACCCGGGACACCGTCACCTCGTTGCCGGGGATGGCGCTGGCGGAGATGATGACCTTGTCCCCGGCGCCGATCTCCACCTGCTTGTGCTGAGAGAAGGCCATGCGGTACAAGGCGCTCATCTCCTCGCCCTGGGAACCGGTGGTGACGATGACCTGCTTGTTCTTGGGCAGGCCCTTGATCCGGTTGATGTCCACCAGGGTGTTCTTGGGCACCTTCATATAGCCCAGCTCTGTGGAGACCTTCATGATATTTTCCATGGACCGGCCCGTGACGGCCACCTTCCGGCCGAAGGCGGCGGCGGCATCCAGCACCTGCTGGATTCGGTGGACGTTGGAGGCGAAGGTGGTGACGATGATCCGGTCCTCGCATCCCTGGAACTGGCGCTTGAAGGTGGCGCCCACCGTCTTTTCAGAGGGGGTAAAGCCCGGACGCTCCACATTGGTGGAGTCCGCCAGCAGTGCCAGGACGCCCTCCTTCCCCAGCTCGCCGAAGCGGGCAAGGTCGATGACCTCCCCGTCGATGGGGGTGGAGTCGATCTTGAAGTCGCCGGTGTGGACGATGGTGCCCATGTGGGTGTGGATGGCAAAAGCCACGGAGTCGGCGATGGAGTGGTTCACATGGATGAACTCCACAGTGAACTTGCCGGCCCGGACGCTCTTGCCCGGCTCCACCGTGATGAGCTTGGTGCTTTTCACCAGCCCATGCTCCTCCAGCTTCAGCTTGATGAGCCCCGCGGTGAACCGGGTGCAGTAGATGGGCATGTTCAACTGCTTGAGCACATAGGGAATGGCACCCACGTGATCCTCGTGCCCGTGGGTGATGAACAGACCCCGGATGCGGGCCCGGTTCTTGATGAGGTAGCTGACGTCGGGAATGATGAGGTCGATGCCGTACATGTCGTCCCCGGGGAAGGCCATGCCGCAGTCCACCACGATGATCTCGCCGCCGTACTCATAGGCGGTCATGTTCTTGCCGATCTCATTGAGACCGCCCAGGGGGATGATTTTCAATTTTTCTGCCATAGATCGATGATACTCCTTTGAAAAAATATGTAAAATACCCCCATAACAGCGGAAATGGCGCAAAATGAGCGCACGCAAACAAGAGACGCCCGTAGCCTGCGCGGCCCCGTTTCGCCGGCAGGGGTTCGGTCACGTCATTCCGTTGAAACCGTATGGGGTTTTATTTGACTGAGGCGGAGCGGCGCTCCGCACCAGTGAAATACTGTGGAACTGTGTAAAAAAGGGCGGAAAAGCAGTTGCTTCTCGACGCGCACTTTGTTATACTGAAACGAAGGCGCGGCCCCGGCAGAGGCACGCCTCGCGGCGCTCCGACAGCCGGCGGCCTGCCGCCGGCGGACACGGAAGGCCGCACCATTCTGCCCCTAGTATAGCACAGGTCAAGCGTTTTGTATACATTTTTTTCAAGAAAACCAAGATGACCGGCGGAAGGGCCGGAGAAAGGGAGTGAAGGGACATGCGGGCAACGATCAAGATGATCGCAGAACGGGCGGGCGTCTCCATCGGCACGGTGGACCGGGTGCTCCACGACCGGCCGTATGTGAAGGAGGAGGTCCGGCGGCGGGTGCTGGAGGTGATGGAGGAGCTGGATTACCAGCCAAACCGGGTGGCCAGCGCCCTGGCCACCAGCGGCATGGCCCGGCATTTCGCTATCATCCAGCCCACGTGGGAGAGCTATGTGGGCGAGGCCATGGCCGCTGGCGTGGCGAAGTTCCGGCAGGACCGTCAGGACTACAATGTGAGCGTCACCATCCACCCGTACCGCCAGGGGCGGATGGAGGACTGCCTGCACCTGCTGGACACGCTGGCGGAGGAGGTCCAGGGGATCGCCCTGTGCGCCGCGGACTGCCCCCAGGTGCGCCAGAAGCTGGAGCTCCTGGCGGAGCGGCGGATGCCGGTGGTGACCTTCAACTCCGACATTGCAGGCGCCCGGCGGCTGTGCTACGTGGGGGAGGACGCCCACCACGCCGGCCGGGTGGCCGGGGACATCGCCGCCAAGTTCCTCAGGCCCGGAGACCGGATCCTGCTGGTGTACGCCGACCACGGCTACGCCGGACACAAGGGCCGGGCAGACGGCTTTCTGGAGCGGCTTGCGGAGCGGGGGCTCCGGCAGGAGGACTGCCGGGTGGCAGAAACCCACGACAACTATGATGAGACGCTGGCAGCGGTGACCGCCGCTTTGGCGGAAGAGCCGGACCTGAAGTATATCTATATGGCCAACCGCTCCGTGCCTGCGTGCATGGAAGCCCTGCGCGGGGCCGGCCGGATGGGGCAGGTGCGGGTTCTGGCCCACGACAACAGCCCGGAGACGCGGACCTTCCTGCGGGAGGGACTGCTGGACTTCATCATTGACCAGAACCTGACATACCAGAGCCGCAAGGCCCTGTCGCTGCTGTTCGACGCAGTGGTGGAGCACCGGACGCCGGAGCGGGACTGTTTCTATCCGGAGAGCCCCATCCTCACGGCGGAGAACTGCTGAAAGACTTTCTCCGGCGCCGGCTTCCCGCGGAGGCCGACTCTGGGGGAAGCTGTTTTTGGGAAAAGCTGTGTACGCAAACAGAAGGAGAACCGTGTCATGGAACAGACGAAAAAGCCGCTGCCTGGGGCGGTACTGCTGCTGGCGGCCCTGGGATTTGTGCTGGGGACCTGCGAATTTGTGATTGTGGGCATTCTGCCGGAGATCGCGGAGGGGCTGAACACCTCTCTGGCGGCAGTGGGAAAGCTGGTATCGGTGTTCGCCGCCTGCTACGCGGTGGGGACGCCTGTGATCACTGCAGCTACCGGCGGAATTTCCCGCCGGAAGCTGCTGGCGGTGCTGATGGGGGTGTTCCTCCTCACCAGCGCGGCAAGCTTTGCCGCTCCTAATGTGGCGGTGCTGTATGCCACCCGGGTAGTGGCGGCGCTGGTGTCCGGTACGCTGACGGCGGTGGCCATGCTCTATGCCAAGGAGGTCGCCGCCCCGGAGCAGACCGCCCGGGCCATCTCGCTGGTATACGGTGGCTTTTCCGTGGCAGCGGTGCTGGGAGTGCCCCTGGGCACTGCCGTGTGCCAGATCCTGGGCTGGCGGTGGACCTTCGCCGTGATCCTGGCTATGGGCGCAGCGCTGCTGCCGCTGCTGCTGCGCTCCCTGCCCGCGGTGCCGGCACAGGCGGACAGCGGGCTTCTGAAGTCCTTTTCCATCCTATGGGACCCCCGATGCTCCCTGTGTGTGGGGATGATCCTGTGCAGCGCCTCCGCCACCTATATCGTGTACACCTATCTCTCGCCGATCCTGACGGAGACACTGGGGGTTCCAGCGGGGGCGGTGAGTCCGCTGCTGCTGGTGATGGGAGCGTGCAGCGCCGCCAGCAATCTCCTCTCCGGCCGGCTGGGGGAGCGGGGCGGCCTCCGGACCCTGCCCATGGCCTTCGCCGCCCAGGCGGTGCTGTTTGCCCTGCTGCCGCTGCTGCTGGGAAACCGGTGGGCGGGCCTTGCGGGGGTCTTTGCCATGGGGCTGCTCATGTACCTGCTGAACACCCCGGCCCAGATGCACGCGCTGTCCCTGGCAGAGCAGGATTACCCCTTCGCTTCCAGCCTGTGCGCCTCCGTGCAGCCGGTATCCTACAACTTCGGCATTGCTATCGGCTCCTTCATCGGCAGCGCCGTGCAGGAGGGGTGGGGATTCCGCCCCCTGGGCCTGCCGGCGGCAATGTTCGCCCTGGCGGCACTGGGGCTGAACCTGCTGCTTCTGCGCGCCAACGGCCGTCGGACGGCCGCGGCGGCATCCTGAGGACCATCAAAACAGGCTCGGGCCGGATCAGCCCGGGCCTGTTTTAACAGTTGCTTCTTGTGGGAAAAACTGCTATACTATTCTTCAATATGGGTATGTATGCGTTCCTTTCAAAAGGAGACCTGATCGAGATGAACAACAAGAAGCTCTCCCGCCTGCTGGAGCCCAATCTCAAGCTCTACTTCCTCTGCATGATCGTCTTCGCGGCGGCCACCGCCACGGTGAGCCTGCCTCTGGGACTGGTGGAGATCGCCTGCACCGTGGGCCTGTATGCCTATTTCACCAACCGTAACCAGAAGCGGCGGCAAAACATCCTCCAGTACATTGATAATGTTACCGGCAGCGTGGATACCGCCAGCAAATCCACCCTCATCAACTCTCCGCTGCCCATCATGGTGTTCCGGCCGGACACCGGCGAGGTGATCTGGAGCAATGAGAACTTCCTGCAGCTGGCCGGCGTGCGGGAGCACCTGTTCGAGATGAAGGTGGAGGATGCAGTACCGGATTTCCCCGTTCAGTGGATGCTGGAGGGAAAGCAGGAGTGCCCGGACCGGGTGGTGATGAACAGCCGGCGGTTCCGGGTGTACGGCAGCCTGGTGCGGGCCAAGGGCCGGGGGGCCGAGCAGAACCTGGTGGCCACTACCTACTGGGTGGATACCACAGAGGCCGACGACCTGCGGGAGCGGTACACCGCCACCCGGCCGGTGCTGGCCATTTTGATGGTAGACAACTACGAGGACCTGATGAAGGCATGCGCCGATACCCAGCGCAGCGCCGTGCTGGCCCAGATCGACGAGAAGCTGAACAACTGGGCCGCCTGCGCCGACGGCCTGCTGCTGAAGACGGAGCGGGACCACTACCTCTTCATCTTTGAGGAATGCCACTACGACCACTTTGTGGAGGAGAAGTTCTCCATCCTGGATGCCATTCGGGAGATCAAGGTGGGGGATGTGTGCCCCACCCTCTCCATCGGCATTGGCAAGGATGCCGACGCTATGGCGGAGCTGTACCGCAACGCCCGTCTCAGCCTGGAGATGGCCCTCAGCCGGGGCGGAGACCAGGCGGTGGTCCGGGGAAAGGTGGACTTCCAGTTCTACGGCGGCCGCAGCAAGTCCACGGAAAAGCGCACCAAGGTGAAGTCCCGGGTCATGGCCAGCGCCCTGAACGAGCTGATGGCCGACGCGTCCGAGATCTATATCATGGGCCACAGCTTTGCGGACATGGATGCCGTAGGCGCCGAGGCGGGGCTCTACTGCATTGCCCGCAAGCACGGCAAGCGGGCCCAGATGGTCATTGATCTGGAGCACAACGCCGCCGGAGCGGTTTTGGCCAAGCTCCAGGCGTTGCCGGAGTATGCGGGGGCGTTCACCTCCGGGGCGGAGGCATTTTTGAAAATGAGGCCGGGCGCTCTGGTCATTGTGGTGGACACCAACCGCCCCGACATGGTGGAGAGCCCCCAGCTGCTGGAGTCCAGCAACCGGGTGGCGGTGATCGACCACCACCGCCGGGCGGCCAGCTACATCGAAAACGCTGCCTTCAGCTTCCACGAACCCTATGCCTCCTCCGCCAGTGAGCTGGTGACGGAACTCTTGCAGTATCTGGTGGAGCCCGCCGATCTGCTGCGGGAGGAGGCGGAGGCGCTGCTGGCCGGCATCGTGCTGGACACGAAGCACTTCACCCTGCGCACCGGCGGCCGGACTTTTGAGGCGGCGGCCTTCCTCCGCCGGGCGGGGGCCGACACCACCGACGTCCAGCGGTTGTTCCAGAGCGATCTGAGCGAGATGGTGTCCCGCTACGACATCATCCGCCGGGCGGAGCTGTACCGGGAGGACATCGCCGTGGCGGCCATCGACCAGGAGGGCGTGGACCGGGTGACGGCGGCCCAGGCGGCGGACGAGCTGCTGAGCCTCAAGGGCGTGAAGGCGTCCTTTGTGGTATTCCCCAGTGGGGAGAACGTGCAGATGTCCGCCCGTTCTCTGGGAGAGGTGAACGTCCAGGTGATCCTGGAGGCCCTGGGCGGCGGCGGCAACTCCACCACTGCCGGCGGCCGTGTGGAGAACACAGATGTGGAGACGGTGAAGAGTCGTCTGCTGGAGGCCATCGACGCGTATTTTGAAAAGTGAGGGGGAGCGCGGCCATGAAGCGGTTTCTTTCCACATTTGGCATCTGCTTGGCGCTGGTGGAGGCATTCCTCTTTTTCGGAGGATACCAGCTCTTTGATTTCAGCCGGCGCTGGTATTTGGCAGGCGCGTCCATCGCCCTGGTTCTGGCGGTGCTGGTGTGCATTCTGGTTCATCAGAATGACCGGCTGGAGGCACTGGAAAAACGGACCCGGCAGCTGGAGGAACAAATTCAGAAACAGAACGACTAAAAGGAGACGTTATCATGAAAGTGATTTTACAGCAGGATGTGAAGGGCCAGGGAAAAAAGGGCCAGATGGTGGAGGTGTCCGAGGGCTATGCCCGGAACTTCCTCCTGCCCCGGAAGCTGGCCATCGCCGCCA
>OLGF01003444.1_pt1 | contig 13077 bp, 10 predicted proteins | sample 1604971 | NCBI WGS metagenome assembly OLGF01 (sample SAMEA3888902, study PRJEB22519) | human gut metagenome | biome: human gut; feature: human-associated habitat; material: faeces | place: Denmark | collected 2011 | reverse complement strand
TGAACGACGGTAAGGTGCAGACCAGCTTCACCCTGCCCATCAAGGACGATGAGCGCGGCGAGGAGGCTGCCCGCCAGATCGCCAAGAAGATGGGCCTCGAGGAACCCAACGTGGCGTACCACACCCCGCTGGATAAAGAGTTCACCTTCTACGTGGTCTACGGCAGCTGCGTCCACTCCGTCAACTACGAGGATATCCACGTTATCACCGTGGAATCCGATGTCATGAGCATGGAGGACACCAACGACTACATCCGTGAGCACATCGGCCGCAAGGTCGTGATGGTCGGCGCCTCCACCGGCACCGACGCCCACACTGTTGGTATCGACGCCATCATGAACCGCAAGGGCTTCGCCGGCCACTACGGTCTGGAGCGCTACGAGATGATCGAGGCATACAACCTGGGCTCTCAGGTCCCCAACGAGGAATTCATCAAGAAGGCGCTGGAGCTGCACGCCGATGTGCTGCTGGTCTCCCAGACCGTTACTCAGAAGGACGTTCACATCCAGAACCTGACCAACCTCATCGAGCTGCTGGAGGCCGAGGGCCTGCGCGACAAGTTCGTTGTCTGCTGCGGCGGTCCCCGTATCACCCATGAGCTGGCCAAGGAGCTGGGCTACGATGCCGGCTTCGGCGCCGGCAAGTACGCCGATGACGTGGCTTCCTTCGCTGTGACCGAGATGGTCAAGCGCGGCATGAAATAAGATCCTCAGCAAAGCGGAGAGCCGCCTTTACGACTCTCCGCTTTTCGCGCTGACCCATTTTGCTATCGATTGGCAGAATGCGTCCGGTCCCGCCATGGCCCGGCATGGTTAATTTGCGCAGCAATCCCATGTCCATCCCTTGCGTTTTCGCGCAAAGGATGGTATGATGCTATTGTTAGAAACGTTGCGAAGCGGGAGTCTTCGTGACCGAATACCGTCTGCGGCGGGAACTGTCCTGACCGCGGGCGGGATAAAACAAGGAGGAACAGAAATGGCAAAGAAACCTGTACTGACTGCCAAAGAGGCAGCGGCAATGATCCCTGATGGCGCCACCATTATGTGCGGCGGCTTTCTGGCCTGCGGCCAGGCCCGTGCCATCGTTAAGGAGCTGGTAGCCCGCGGTACCAAGGACCTGACCCTGATCGCCAACGACATGGGCCGCGCCACCGGTCCCAAGGGCGAGGAGTTTTTCGGTATTGCGGAGCTGATCCACAATCATCAGGTCAAGCGCGTCATTGCCACCCACGTGGGAATGACCCCCGAGGTGGGCCAGCAGAACACCGAGGGCACGCTGGAGGTCAACCTGCTGCCTCAGGGTACGCTGGCTGAGTGCATCCGCGCCGGCGGCGCTGGTCTGGGCGGTGTCCTGACCCCCGTGGGCATCGACACCCTGGTGGAGGACAGCCCCTTCTGCCTGGGCCGTCAGACCATCGACGGCAAGGACTACCTGCTGATGCAGCCCATCCGCGCTGATTTCGCCCTGCTGGGCGCCTACAAGTGCGATGAGTTCGGCAACTGCTGGTACAAGGGTACCATGCGCAACTTCAACGTTGTCATGGCCACCGCCGCTGACACCGTTATCGCCGAGTGCGAGTACATCGTTCCCGTGGGTGACTTTGAGCCCGAGAACATCCATACCTACGGTATGTGCGTTGACTACATCGTGGAAGGAGACAGAAAGTAATGGAAAAGTCCGAGATCAAAGGCTTTATCGCCAAGCGCTGCGCCAAAGAGCTGAAGGACGGCGACGTCGTGAACCTGGGCATTGGCCTGCCCACCCTGATCCCCAACTATCTGCCCGAGGGCGTTGAGGTGATCATCCACGCTGAGCTGGGTATCGTCTCCGCCGGTGTGGCCCCCAAGGAGGGCGACGCCAATTACGATCCCTATCACGTGGTGGATGCCGGCGGCACCCCCTCCTCCGTGGCTTACGGCGGCGGCTTCATTGATTCTGCCACCAACTTCGGCCTGATCCGCGGCGGCCATGTGGACGCCTGCTTCCTGGGCGCTCTGGAAGTGGACGCCGAGGGCAACCTGGCCAACTGGATCATCCCCGGCAAGAAGATGCCCGGTATGGGCGGCGCGATGGACCTGTGCGTGGGCGCCAAGCACTGCATCGTCTGCATGGAGCACACCGCTAAGGGCAACCCCAAGATCTTCGAGAAGTGCCGTCTGCCCCTGACCGCTTCCCACTGCGTGAACAAGATCATCACCGAGATGTGCGTGCTGGAAGTCACCCCCGAGGGCCTGCTGATGACCGAGATCAACCCTGAGTTCACCGTGGAGCAGGTGAAGGCCGCTACCGCAGCCCCCATCACCGTTTCCGCTGACCTCAAGAGCATGATCGGCTGATCTGCCAGTAAAGCAAAAAAGAGACGCCCGCGGGCGTCTCTTTTTTTGACCGGAACAGACCTACCCCGAAAGAGAGCAAAAAGGAAGGACCCACAAGGGTCCTTCCTTTTTGCTTTCATTTTTTCAGGCGCTTGTCGCACTTCTTGCTGAGCCACGTGCCGATGCTCTGGAACAGCTGCACCAGGATCACCAGGATCACCACGGCCACCAGCATTACCAAGTACTTGTACCGATAGTAGCCATAGTCGATGGCGATCTTGCCCAGACCGCCGCCGCCAATGATACCGCTCATAGCGGAGTAGCCCAGAATGGTAGTCAGCGCGATGGTCACGTTCTGGATCAGAGAGGGTACGCTCTCGGGGATCATTACCTTGCAGATGATCTGCATCGGCGTAGCGCCCATGCTCTGGGCGGCCTCGATGATGTTGCCGTCCACCTCGCGGAGACTGCTCTCCACCAGACGCGCCACAAAGGGGAACGCCGCCGCCACCAGCGGAACGATAGTGGCCGTGGTGCCCACGGCGGTGCCGATGAGCAGACGGGACAGAGGGAATACCATGATCATCAGGATCAGGAACGGGATGGAGCGCAGCAGGTTGATGATGACGTTCAGCACCTGCATCAGCCAGCGGGGGAGGGGCAGCACGCCGTTTTTCTCGCCCACCACCAGCAGCACGCCCAAGGGCAGGCCGATGACCAGCGACAGCGCCGTGCTTACCACGGTGACATAGAACGTCTCCCACACGGCGAGGGGCAGAGAGGGCAGCACGGTCAGCAGGTCCTGCACGGACTTCTGGGAAAACAAATCGCTGTACATACTCACTCCACCTCCTCAACTTCCACGTTGGCTACGTTGTGAATAAAGGACACAGCCTTGTCGAACTGGCTGCTGGGGATGCCCAGCATCATGCTGCCGTAGACCTCCTCAGACAGCTTTTGGGTGCTGGCGGAGATGACGTTGCAGAAGATGTTCTCCTCCGCCGCCAGCCGTGCGATCAGGGGGATGCTGGTGGTCTTGCTGTCCTTGAACACCAGCCGCACCAGCTTCTCCTCCGACGGATCGTACACCTGGGCGTCCGCGCCGCCGGGGAACACCAGCCGACGGCCCGCCGCGGATTTGGGGGCGGCGAACACCGTGCCTACCAATCCGGACTCGGCCACACGGCCCTCGTCCAGAATGGCCACGTGGCTGCAGATCTCCTTCACCACGCTCATCTGGTGGGTGATGACCACCACCGTGATGTTCAGCTTCTGGTTGATGTCGCGGATCAGCTCCAGGATCTGCCGCGTGGTGTTGGGGTCCAGGGCGCTGGTGGCCTCGTCGCACAGCAGCACCTTGGGATGGGTGGCCAGCGCACGGGCGATGGCCACGCGCTGTTGCTGTCCGCCGGACAGCTGGGCGGGGTAGGAGTCCGCCTTGTCGGGCAGACCTACCAGCTCCAGCAGCTCACGGGCGCGCTGCTCGGCCTCAGCCTTCTTCGCGCCCGCCAGCTCCATGGGAAAGCACACGTTCCGCAGGCAGGTGCGCTGCATCAGCAGGTTGAACCGCTGGAAGATCATGGTGATCTCCCGCCGCGCCGCCCGCAGCTGGGCGGGGGTCATGGTGTCCAGCCGCTGGCCGTTGACGATGATCTCGCCGCTGGTAGGCTTCTCCAGCAGGTTGATGCACCGCACCAGCGTACTTTTTCCGGCGCCGGACATACCGATGATGCCGTAAATGTCGCCGTCCTCGATGGTGAGGGAGACGTCCTTGAGAGCGTCTACCCCACCGGCTGTACCGGCATCAAATGTCTTGCTGACATGCTTGAGTTCGATCATGGGCGTCTCCCTCCTTTCTTCGTTACTTGGTGGTCAGAGCGTCCAGCGTAGTCTGCTTACCGCCGTACAGGCCCATGGGCTCCACGTGGATGGCAGCGATGGAGGCGATGTGGGTGCCGTTCTGGGTGTTGAAGTCCTCCAGATAGGGCAGGTGCTGGAAGTAGTTGGCGTCCACGGTACCGTCATCCACAACGGTGTTGGGCACCACATAATCGTTGAAGGACTGGATATCCAGGGTGATCTCCTTGGCAGCCAGGATCTCCTTGGCCACCTCCAGGATCTCGGCGTGAGGCGTGGGGGAGGCGGCGATAGTGATGGTCTGCCCCTTCAGAGCGTCGTAATCCACGGAGGCGTCATAGCCGTCGGTGGGGTTCTCCACCACGGACACTACGGAGCCGGCGTACTTCTCTGCGATGAAGTCGGCCACCTGCTTGCTCTCCAGAGCGGCCTTCAGGGCCAGGATCTTGGGCTCGTTCTCGTTGCCCTCCTTCACCGCCAGAATGTTAGCATAGGCGGAGGCGCTGCCCTCGATGAGCAGGGAGTCATTGACGGGGTTCAGACCGGCGTTGATGGCGTAGTTGCTGTTGATGACGGCGTAGTCCACGTCGGGCAGCAGGTTGGGCAGCTGGGCAGCCTCAGCCTCCACGATCTCCACATTGTACGGATTCTCCACGATGTCGTTCTTGGTGGCGGTGATGCCCACGCCGTCAGCCAGCTTGATGATGCCGTTCTCCTGCAGCAGCAGCAGAGCGCGGGCCTCGTTGGTGGTGTCGTTGGGTACACCGATCTTCACGGTGGTGGCAGCGGCGGCATCCTTGTCGCCAGTAGTGTCATTGGTGTTGTTGTCCTTGCTGCCGCAGGCTGCCAGGCTCAGGGCCAGCACCAGGGACAGGGCCAGAGCGGCCAAACGGGTGAAAGTGTTGTGTTTCATGGGTTTATGTCTCCTTTTCAAATGTGTTTTGAAGGAATTGTATGATCTTGCTGACGGCAAGCCGCAGGACTGTGCACGTGCCCTGCTGCCCACCGGAACAAACAAAAAAACAGCGGCAGGTCGATCGACCTTCCGCTGCTTGTTCACACACCGGCTTTTTCAAGCCGACAAACAGTTTTTGGAAAGCAACCGATCATTTTGGGCGCGCAGAAACATGCACATGGACATCATACCCATGCACATCTCGCACATCATCATAGCGGTGCCGCGACGCTTCATGTTGCTTTCCTCCTCACTGTATTTTGCCGAAGCTGGGCGTAGCATACCGCTTTTGGCGGCAAATGTCAACCCTTTTTTTCTCTTTCTGCATTTTTTCTAAAAAACCTACAAAGGATATAGGCGTTTTCGTGCCATCTGCCATGGAGAGAAGATTTTTCTTGCCAAAACCACAAGATAGTGTATAATAGGAATCACATTACCACAATAGGGAAGGGGAGAGGTCTATGGCGTCCCGCGTATTTGACCTGATTGGTCAGGAGGAACTGCGCCAGGCTACCACGGTGGAGCTCATCGCCAGCGAAAATTTCGTCAGCAGCGATGTGCTCCGCGCGGTGGGCAGCTGCCTGACGAATAAATATTCAGAGGGGTATCCGGCCCACCGGGCCATGGGCAATCAGGGCAGGTACTACGGCGGCTGCCATATCGTGGATGAGCTGGAGGAGTACTGCGTCTCCAAGTGGAAGGAGGTCTTTTCCACCGACTACCACGTCAACGTCCAGCCCCACAGCGGCTCGTCGGCCAATCTGGCGGCCTACATGGCTCTGCTGCAGCCCGGCGACACCGTGCTGTCCATGAGCCTCTCCAACGGCGGTCATCTGACCCACGGCTCGCCGGTGAACTTCTCCGGCAAACTCTACGACCTGCACTTCTACGATGTGGACGATGACGGCTTCATCGACTACGACGGTATGGAGCGCATGGCGCTTGCGCTGCGGCCCAAGCTCATCATCGCCGGTGCCTCGGCGTACAGCCGCACCATCGACTTTGCCCGCTTCGCCGCTGCGGCGCAGGAGGTGGGCGCCTGCTTCATGGTGGACATGGCCCACATTGCGGGGCTTGTGGCGGCAGGGGAACACCCCAGTCCCTTCGGTCTGGCGGATGTCATCACTACCACCACCCACAAGACCCTGCGGGGGCCGCGCGGCGGCCTGATCTTCTGCCGTCCGGAGCTGGCCAAGAAGGTGGACAGCGCCGTATTCCCCGGCACGCAGGGCGGCCCGCTGCAGCACGTCATCGCCGGCAAGGCCGTAGCGGCGGAGGAGGCCCTGACGCCGGCCTTCCGCGCCTACGCCCGCAGCGTGGTGGCCAACTGCAGGGCCATGGCGGCGGAGTTCATGGCCATGGGCTACCGCGTGGTCACCGGCGGCACCGATAACCACCTGTTCCTGCTGGACCTGACGGACACCGGTCTCACCGGCAAGGAGGTGCAGGAGGAGCTGGACCGCTGCGGCATCACGCTTAACAAGAACTGCGTCCCCGGAGACCGGCGCTCCCCGTTCCAGACCAGCGGCGTCCGTATCGGCACCGCCGCCATGACCACCAGGGGCTACACGGCGGAGGATTTCTGCCGCATTGCCCGCCGCATCGACGAGGTGATACGGGGCATGATGGCGGAAAAGGCCGCGCAGGCGTAAGGCACACATCCCATAGAGCGCAAAAGTATCCCACGGCTGTGCCGTGGGATACTTTTTGTATGCTCGTTATGCCGCGGTTTTCCGCAGGAACCGGCGGAGGAACCATACCGCCATCACCGCACACAGCGCCTCGGAGATCACCGGCGCGAACCAGATGCCCGTGCCGCCCACGGCTGCCGCCAACAGCAGCAGCGCACCGGCCTGAAACGCAAGTCCGCGGCCCACGGAGATGGAGATGGCAGCCTTCGGCCGCTCCACCGCCGTCAGGAAGCCGCCCATGAGGATGTTGCTTCCCAGCAGTATGTAGCACAGACCGTACCGCCGCAGCGCACCGGCCGCGCTGCCCAGCAGCTCCGGCTTTTCCGCGCCCAGGAAGATCCCGGCGATCTGGGGGGCAAAGATCATCACACCGGCGAAGATCACCGCCGTCATGATGCCCACCGCCGTAAAGCCGTACCGCAGCAGCTTCCTGCAGCCTGCCGCGTCCTCCTTGCCGTAGTGGTAGCTGACCAGCGGCTGGCTGCCCTGCGAGATACCCAGCATAGTGTTGATGATGAGGGTGTTCACATAGGCGATGATGGTGTAGCACACCAGTCCGTCGTCGCCGAGGCACCGGAGGATGACCCGGTTGAACAGGAAGATCATCACGCCGTTGCACAGCTCCGTCACGCCGTCGGCAAAGCCCAGCGGGATCAGACGCTTGTAGATGCTCCAGTCCATCCTGAACTTTACGAAGTGGAAGGTGTTGTGTCCGCCCAGGAAGTGCCGCAGATAGATGATGCACGTCAGAAGCTGGGAAAGGCCCGTGGCGAAGGCCGCGCCCCAAACGCCCCAGTCCAAAACGAAGATGGCCACGTAGTCCAGCACACAGTTGGCCAGACAGCCGGTGATGACCGTCAGAATGGCCAGACGGGGAAAGCCGTCGGTCTTGATCAGCACCTCCATGTTATAGGAGATAATGAAGCACACGGCGAAGGGCGCAAGGCCCTTGAGATAGTCGATGGTATATTGATACGTTACGCCCTTTGCGCCCAGCAGCACGGCGAACGGCTCCAGAAATACAAAGACGAGGACAGTGATGGTCAGGCCGATACAGGTCAGCAGCACGATGTTCTGGGAAAACAGGCTGTTGGCCTTCTCGCCCTGGTTCTGTCCCAGATAGATGGCGATGATGGTGCTGGTGCCGACGGCGAAGATGACGCCGATGGAGAACAGCACGTTGGTGAACGGCACCGCCAGATTCACCGCCGCCATGGCGTATTCGCCTACGCCCTTGGCGACCATCAGTCCGTCTACGATGGAATACAGGCTGAAAACCATGAGGGATGCCACCGTAGCGGCTGCGAAATGCAGGAATTGCGATAACAGACTGCGCTCATTGAGCATTTTGGATGAGATTCCTTTCTTTTTTGATTTCCATTTCGGATATATAATTCTATTCTAACGAAAAAGAGCTGTTCTGTCAAATACTCTTGTCATGAATGGCGAGACAGTTTATAATTATCTTCATTAAAAAAACTGGGAGGTACGCCCTATGGAAGCCTATGTCATGGATGCTTTTTCCACCCGCCTGTTCGGCGGCAATCAGGCCGGCGTGGTGCTGCCGGACCGCCCGCTGACCGACGCGGAGATGCAGCAGATCGCCGCCGAATTCAAGCACTCCGAGACCGCTTTCGTCACCCGAAGCCCCGATGGCAGCGTGACCCTGCGCTACTTCACACCGGCGGGGGAGGTGGAGCTCTGCGGCCACGCCACCATCGCCTCCTTTGCGCTGCTGCGTGCGCTGGGCCGCATCGGTGACGGCGATATCACCGCCCACACAAAGGCCGCGGATCTGACCATCGGCGTCCGGGGCGGCACGGTGTGGATGGATATGGCGCCGCCCCACTGGATACGGGAACTGACGGAGCCGGAGCTGCCGGAGCTGTACGAAGCCTACGGCCTGACTCCGGCGGATCGCCCCGACAGCCTGCTGCCCGCCATCGTGTCCACCGGCTTGGCCGATATCATGATGCCCGTCCGCGACCGCGATACGCTGCTGCGCGCCGTCCAGAATGAACCGGCGGTGACGGCGCTCTCCAGACGCTATGACGTCACCGGCGTCCACATGTTCTGCCTGGGCGACGGCTGCACCGCCTATTGCAGCAACTACGCGCCGCTGTATGACATTCCCGAGGAGTGCGCCACCGGCACCAGCAACGGCGCCCTGACCTACTATCTCTACCGCCATGGGCTGGTGCAGCCCTTACAGGAGAATGTGTTCCTGCAGGGCGAGCATATGCACCGCCCCTCGGAGATCCGCAGCCGTCTGTATGCGGACGGCGATACCGTCACCGTCCGCGTGGGCGGACGCGCTGTCATGAGTATGTCCTGCGACATCAAGCTGTAAAAACAGGGGAGCGGCACACGGGCCGCTCCCCTGTTTTCTATCCCTGACAACCTGAAGTTGCGCCGCTTTGGCCCAAAAAACCACCAACGCAACGCAGAGTTGCTGGACACCCCCCGCCGCGCCCTGCTATACTGACCCTGACCGTACCCGGACCTGATCTGTGAGAAAGGAGGCTGTATGGAACATCGACACCCCTATACCGCCAGAGGCGTGCTGACCGCGCTGGGGAAATCCGCGTTGTACGTGCTGTTCTTTCTGGGAGTGCAGCTGTTGACCGGCGCGATCTACGCCGCCATCGCCATCGCCGGCTCCGCGCTGCGTCCCGGCGGCTTCGATCCCCAGAGCATCCTGGACGGCGCGGACACCGCCGCGCTGCTGGCCGATTTCTTCATCGCGGCGGGACTGCTGCTGTGGTTCAAAATACGCCAGACGCCGCTGTCGGAGGCCGTGTGCCTGCGCCGCTGCTCCGGTTGGACTGCCGGCTTCTGTTCCTTTGCCGGCATCGTGCTGTACGTCCTGACGGATCTGGCGCTGTCCCTCCTGCCGGAGGCGTGGATGGCCGCGTACAACGCGGATATGTCCGTCCTGACCTCCACCGGCCTGAACACGTTCCTGACCATGGCGGTGCTGGGCCCGCTGGCGGAGGAACTGACGTTTCGCGGCGTCATCCAGACCCGTCTGGAGCGTGCCATGCCGCCCTGGCTGGCTCTGGTATTACAGGCCGCCATCTTCGGCCTGGTCCATGGGACGCCCATCCAAATGGTCTACGCCTTCCTGATGGGTCTGGCCTTCGGCTTCCTCCGCCGCCGCACCGGCAGCATCCTGCCCGGCTTCGCCGCCCACGCCGCCTTCAACGCCATGAACGATCCGCTGGGACTGTTCAACGGCACCGGCGGCGTCGGAGCCGCGCTGGCCGCCATGGCGGCGGTGGGCGTGGCGGGCTGCGTGGTGTGCCGCAAGGGCCTGTCGGACTTCGCACCCCAGGACCCCGACCGCCGCGGCCCCATCCTGTGACCGCCCACATACGCAAAAAAGAGAACGGTTTCCGCCGTTCTCATTATTTATGCGATTTTTCCGTTTTTGCAAAAAAACCCTCGATACTATGCAGCCAGCTTATTGAAATCGCACAAAAACGGGTGTATCCTATCGTTGTAATGACCTGCCGGCACATACCGGCGGAGATCATAAAGAAAAGGGGAGTTTCTGTGAAAAAACGTATCCTATCCATCCTGTTGGCGGCTCTCATGCTGCTCAGCGCCCTTCCGCTGGGCATGGTGGACACCGCCTACGCCGCCGCGCTGGCCAGCGGCAAGTGCGGCGACAGCGCCACCTGGACGCTGGACAGCACCGGCACCCTGACCATCAGCGGCACCGGCGCCACGTATAACTACGACATGGATGACGACGGCAACAGTGCCGCGCCATGGTGTACCAAGGCCCGCATCCAGCGCGTCAACAAGGTCGTGGTGAACAGCGGCATTACGGAGCTGGGCTATTCCATGTTCTCCAACTGCACCCAGTTGACCTCTGTCTCGCTGCCCAGCGGTCTGAAGCGCATCGGCTCCTGCCTGTTTCTGGGCTGCACCAGACTGAGCGCCATCACCATCCCCAGCAGCGTTACCACCATCGAGTCCAACGCTTTCACCCACTGCGACAGCATCACCGCGATCACACTGCCCAGCGGCCTGCGGACTATGGGCGATGCCGTCTGCAGCCAGATGGCCAAGCTGACCACCGCCACGGTGTCCGGCGGCGTCACCTATCTGAGCAATTACGCCTTCAACGACTGCCCCGGCCTGAAAACCATCACCCTGCCCAACACGGTGAGATCCATCGGCATCTGCGCCTTCCGCTATGACACTGCGCTGAAGGATGTCTACTTCAACGGCTCCGTGACCCAGTGGACCTCCATCCAGATCGCCGGCGAGGGGAACAGCGCTCTGTATAACGCGGATGTCCACTGCACCGGCCTGCCCGCCCCCGCCGTCACCGGCGGCAACGACAGTCAGGGCCGTCCGACCCTGAAATGGAACACCGTCACCGGCGCGGCCAAGTACGAGGTGTACCGTGCCCGCAGCAAGGACGGTGACTACATCAAGTACAGCACCGTCACCGGCACGTCCTACACCAACATCAGCTACATCGAAAACGGCAATACGTACTACTACAAGGTCCGCGCTCTGGATGCCAACGGCACGGCGGGCGCGTGGAGCAGCATCGTGTCCGTGACCTACCGCGCCGCCTCGACAGGCACCCTGTCCGCCCCCACCGTCACCGGCGGCAACGATGCGCAGGGCCGTCCGACCCTGAAATGGAACGCCGTCACCGGCGCGGCCAAGTACGAGGTGTACCGCGCCCGCAGCCTGAACGGCGACTACATCAAGTACAGCACCGTCACCGGCACCAGCTACACCAACACCAGTTACATCGAAAACGGCAATACCTACTATTACAAGGTTCGCGCTCTGGATGCCAGCGGTACCGCCGGCGCGTGGAGCAGCATCGTGTCCGTGACCTACCGCGCCGCCTCGACAGGCACTCTGTCCGCTCCCACCGTCACCGGCGGCAACGACAGCCAGGGCCGTCCGACCCTGAAATGGAACGCCGTCACCGGCGCAGCCAAGTACGAGGTGTACCGCGCCCGCAGCAAGGACGGCACCTACACCAAATACAGCACTACCACCGGCACCGCCTATACCAACAGCTCCTACCTCACCAGCGGTGCCACGTACTACTACAAGGTCCGCGCGCTGGACGCCAATGGTAACGCCGGCCCGTACAGCGCGGTGGTATCCGTTACCTGCCGCCTGAAGCTGACGGCCCCCACCGTCACCGGCAGTACCGACAGTCAGGGCCGTCCGACCCTGAAATGGAACGCTGTCACCGGTGCGGCCAAGTACGAGGTGTACCGCGCCCGCAGCAAGGACGGCGATTACATCAAGTATTCTACCGTCACCGGCACCAGCTACACCAACACCAGCTACCTCGCCAACGGCACCACCTATTACTACAAGGTCCGCGCCCTGAAGGCGAGCGGCACCGCCTCGGCATACAGCTCCGTGGTGACCATCACCTACGGCACCGTGCCCACCCCCGCTGCCCCTGCGATGCGCTCGGCCAAGGCTGACTCCGCCGGCATCACCGTGAGTTGGGACACGGCGGCCAACGCCGTGACCTACAACGTCTACCGCACGGCGGACGCCGGCAGCAGCTGGACGCAGGTGGCCTCCTCCGTCAAGGGCACCAGCTACAAGGACACCACGGTGCAGAAGGGCGTGAAATACGGCTATAAGGTGCGTGGCGTGGCCGCCGACGGCAAGACGCTGGGGCCCATGTCCTCCACCGGCGTCACCGCCAAGGTGACGGCGGCCTCCACCACGCCGGACTACGTGAAGCTCAAGAGTGCCAAGAGTGACCCGGGCAACGGTATCCTGCTGACGTGGGAGAGCGCGGCCGACGCCAAGACCTACAACGTCTACCGCAAGGTGGACGGCACGTCCGGCTGGACGTTGCTGGCGTCCTCCGTCAGCGGCACCAGCTATCGGGATACCAGTGGCAAACGAGGTACCACCTATGTTTACACGGTGCGCGGTGTGGCCGCAGACGGCAAGACCCTCAGCCGTACCTACAACACCGACGGCCTGCGGGCTACCGTGCGCTGATGGAGCATCCCCACAAAAAGCTCCCCCATGCATCCGCATGGGGGACCTTTTTTGACCGCCTTGCCGTCAAAAGGGGATAGAGGCGGCGGGCACACCGGCCTGCTCCGCGAACAGCCGTCCCGTGGGCGGCAGGATGCTGAACAGGAGATACGCCACCGCCAGCAGGATCACCGCGCCATACCACGGCAGGGCGTCGCCGCCCAGCCGTCCCAGCGCCAGCGCGTGGACGCCCAGCGCCATGGCCCCC
>OLGF01003439.1_pt1 | contig 13084 bp, 9 predicted proteins | sample 1604971 | NCBI WGS metagenome assembly OLGF01 (sample SAMEA3888902, study PRJEB22519) | human gut metagenome | biome: human gut; feature: human-associated habitat; material: faeces | place: Denmark | collected 2011 | reverse complement strand
AAGACCCGAATCATTTTGCGGTAAGGCAGTATAAGAAGTACAAGCTGGCGGCAGGAAAAACAGCGAAGTCGATTCTGATTAGCTGCGGTGCAAGGTTAGCACCATTTGATATAAAAGAGCTGCGTGACCTGATGGAATATGATGAGTTGGAACTTGACACACTGGGAGAGGAAAAAACAGCGTTGTTTGTCATTATTTCTGATACAGATGCTACGTTCAACTTTGTGGTGTCTATCATGTATTCCCAGCTCTTTAACCTGCTTTGCGACAAGGCAGATGATGTTTATAACGGAAGGCTCCCGGTTCATGTGCGTATGCTCCTTGATGAGTTTGCGAACATCGGGCAGATTCCACAGTTTGAGAAGCTGATTGCTACAATCCGTAGCCGGGAAATATCAGCTTCTATTATTTTGCAGTCAAAATCACAGCTCAAAGCAATTTACAGGGACAATGCCGATACCATAGAGGGCAACTGTGACACTACGCTGTTTCTCGGAGGAAAGGAAAAGACCACCTTAAAGGAATTGGCAGAGGTATTGGGGAAAGAAACCATTGACCTATACAACACCTCGGATACGAGGGGTACAAGCCAGTCCTACGGTCTGAATTACCAAAAGACCGGAAAGGAACTGATGAGTCAAGATGAGATTGCTGTCATGGATGGCGGAAAATGTATTATGCAGCTTAGAGGTGTCAGACCATTTTTCTCGGATAAATTCGATATAACGAAGCACAAGCGGTACAAAGAGCTGTCCGATTATGACAAGAAAAATACCTTTGATATGGAGCAGTATGTGAAGCATCTGCACCACATGAAGGTTACGGAAAAGACAAAGGTAGATGAAGCCTTTGACTGCGGGGAACTTTCCCCGGATACAACTGAATAGGAACATTTGGACACGATGTCCAGAAGTATGGGAGTTTTGTAGGCAGAATACAATGCTCCTTATTTTTTGCACAAAATTATATCTTAGGAAAGAAAGAGGTAAACAATATGTCATTTTTTACAACAGCAGTAACCGGATTAAAAACAGTCGTAACCGCAATCGGAGCAGGCGTAGCAGTATGGGGCGTAATCAACTTATTAGAGGGTTACGGAAATGATAATCCAGGTGCCAAATCACAGGGAATCAAGCAACTTATGAGTGGAGGTGGCATTGTCATTGTGGCACAGACGGTAATTCCACAGCTTACAAGCCTGTTCTCATAATTCATGGGTGCGATTCTTGACAAGATAACTGAATTTATAAAGGAAATGTTGCAAGGGTGGGTTTTGGACAACCTCTCTACGATGTTTACGGATGTGAATGATAAGGTCGGGACAATCGCCGGAGAGGTTGGGAAAACACCCAGCACATGGAACTCCGGTATCTTTTCTATGGTGGAGAGCCTGTCGGAAAATGTGATGATACCAATAGCCGGCATGATTATCAGTGCCATACTCTGCTATGAGCTGATTACGATGGTTATGGATAAGAACAATATGCATGAAGTAGGAAGCGAGTTCTTTTTCCGTTACCTTTTCAAAGCCTGTATCGCTGTGCTGCTTCTCAGCTACACCTTTGACATTACAATGGCGATTTTTGATGTGGGAAACCATATCGTGACCAGAGCAGGCGGTATTGTTTCGGGTTCCACTACCATTGATGTGACGGATACCCTTAAAACCATGTTTGACAGTCAGATTGATACAATGGGCATCGGCGAGCTGATCGGGCTTGGTATCGAAACCATGATTGTCAGCTTATGTATGAAAATCATCTCCCTGCTTATTACCGTCATGCTTTTCGGGAGAATGATTGAAATCTACCTTTATATTTCAGTAGCTCCGGTTCCCTTTGCCACATTCAGCAACCGGGAATGGGGCGGTATTGGAAACAATTATATCAAGGGACTGTGTTCACTGGCATTTCAGGGATTTTTCATTATGGTATGCGTGGCAATCTATGCGGTGCTGGTATCCGGCATCGCAGTTGCAGACAATCTGCACACAGCACTGTGGTCGGTGGCAGCTTATACCGTTGTCCTGTGTTTCAGCCTGTTCAAGACAGGTTCCCTTGCGAAATCAATCTGGAATGCCCATTAGAACACATTTCAAGGAAAGGAGGGAACAGCCGGGGCTTGCAGTATCAGCTCCGGCTGTGATGTTATGGCAATATCCGTAGCAGTGCCAAAGAATTTAAGCGGCATAAAGACAAAAGTAGCGTTAAATCTGACGAAACGCCAGCTTATTTGCTTCAGCGGTGCAGGTGCGGTAGGGATTCCCTTTTATATTTTTACAAAAGGGTTTATCGGCACACAGGCATCGGCACTTTTGATGGTAGCGGTCATGCTGCCTTTTTTCTTTCTGGCAATGTATGAGAAGGACGGATTTCCGGCAGAGAAGATTCTGTATTTTATGATAAGGCAGAAATTCCTCACACCGGGGATTCGTCCCTACAAATCAGAAAATATTTACAGAAGATTAGAAGAAACAGAGCGTATAAAAGAGGAGGTGCGTAAACTTGAAGAAAAAGCAGGCGGCAGAAAAGCCGGACAGACATAAGAAAAAAGGAAAAACGAAGCTGGGGCTGACCTTTGCGGAGCGGAGAAGGCTTGCGGAGTTAAAACACAGGCTTGCCGGAACGAATAAAAACGCAGAAAAGCCCACCACAGCACAAAAAACCATTACCTTTCAAAAGATGTACCGGGATGGTATTTGTCAGGTCACCTCTGACTTTTATACGAAAATGGTGGAGTTTTACGATATAAATTATGATCTGCTGGAAGTGGAGGACAAAGGGGAAATACTGGAGGAATACAGCAGACTGATTAACTACTTTGACCCGTCCATTAAATTTGAATTGTTTTTGTTTAACAGACAGGTCAACGAGCAGACCTTAATCGACCAGTTTGATATTCCCCTGCAGGGCGATGATTTTGATGATATTCGTGAGGAATACACACAGATGTTAAAGAAACAGGCTGCAAAGGGAAACAACGGTATTATCAAATCCAAATATCTGATTTTCGGGATTGAGAGCAAAGGCTTTAAGGAGGCGAGATCAAAACTTACCAACATCGAAGCCGATGTGATTAAAAACTTCACAAATCTTGGCACATATGCCAAGAGCCTTGACGGAAAGGAACGTCTGCGTATCCTGCATGAGTATTTTAACCAGGATACAATGGAGCCTTTCCGTTTTTCCTTTAAAGAACTGGCGGAGTCTGGCAAAAGCGTGAAAGATTATGTTGCTCCACCGGGCTTTGATTTCCGTTATCCCAGCCGATTTAAGGCAGGGAAGATGTATGGCAGCGTTCATTATTTAGATATTATCGCCCCGAAATTTGATGATGAGCTGCTAAAAAAGCTTCTAGATATTGATGCAAACCTGACCATTACCATGCACATGCAGACAATGGACCCGGTCAAGGCAATTAAGATGCTAAAGGGTGCTTTGACGAATATTCAGAAGATGAAGATTGAAGAGCAGAAAAAGGCGGTAAGGTCAGGTTACGACATGGACATTCTTCCCACGGACATTATCACTTATGAAAAAGATACCCTTGACCTTTTGGACGATTTAAACAGCAGTAATCAGAAAATGGTAAAAATGACATTTCTTCTGACCTGCTATGGCAGAAGCAAGCGGGAGCTGGAAAATATCACGCAGAGGGTGTCCGGCATTATCCAACAGGCAAACTGCAACCTTAGATGTATGCAGTATTTGCAGGAGCAGGGACTGATGGCATCGGCACCGATTGGGTGTAATGATACGGGAATTGAACGGGATTTGACAACAAAGAGTACCGCTATCTTAGTACCGTTCTGCACGCAGGAATTATTTATGCCAGCCCCGGCTATTTATTATGGTTTAAACGCCCTTTCCAACAACATGATTATGGCAGACCGGAAGCGGCTTCGTACACCAAATGGTGTGATTCTTGGTACACCGGGAAGTGGTAAGTCTTTTAGTGCAAAGCGAGAGATTCTATCCTGCTTTCTGATGACAAAGGACGATATTGTGGTCTGCGATCCGGAGGGCGAATATTTTGCCCTTGTGGGAGCGTTGCACGGGCAGGTGGTAAGGCTGGCAACCAATTCCAAAGATTATCTGAATCCGATGGATATTCAGTTGAGCCATAAGGGGGATAAGGAAGCCCTGAAGCTGAAATCCGATTTTGTCATTACCCTTTGTGATTTGATTGCCGGAGGAAAAGACGGTCTGGAAAATGATGAAAAAGGTATTATTGACGAGTGTATCCGCCATATTTACGATGCCTATTTTGAAAATCCGGTGCCGGAGAATATGCCGATTCTGGAAGATTTATATAATGCCCTGTTGAAGCACAAGAACAAAAAAGCGGAGCGTATTGCAAACTCTCTTGTCCTGTATGTGCATGGTTCGCAAAATTATTTTAACCATAGAACAAATGTGGACAGCAAGAACCGTATTATGTGCTTTGATATTCGGGATTTGGGGAATCAGCTAAAGGAGCTGGGAATGTTAATCGTGCAGGATGCGGTATGGAACCGGGTATCACAGAACCGGGAACGCAAGATTGCCACCCGCTATTATTGTGATGAGTTCCACCTTTTGCTGAAGGAGAAGCAGACCGCTGTCTATTCGGTGGAAATCTGGAAGCGTTTCCGTAAGTGGGGCGGGATTCCTACGGGGCTGACGCAGAACGTAGGCGATTTTTTGAAGTCAGAAGAAATCGAGGGAATCCTCGGCAATTCTGATTTTGTGTATCTCTTAAACCAAAATGCAAAGGATCAGGCAATCCTTGCGGACAAGCTGGGATTGTCAGAAAAACAGCTTGCCCATGTAACCAATTCCGAGCCGGGATGCGGACTGATTCTGTTTGACAACGTGGTTATCCCGTTCGTGGATAAATATCCGGCAGATACTAAGACCTTTGCGGTTATGAATACCAAACCGGAGGAAAGTGTAAGGCAGGAGGTAAATGAGTAGTGGCGGAGAAAAAGAAACAGAAATCGGCTGCATTTGCACAGGAGAAAAATACCTTTACCGGAGAAATTCCAAAGAAAGCAAACGAGGGTAAAAGTAAAAAATCCGCAGCATATCAGCCGAGAGATGCAGATACCACTTCTGGACACGATGTCCAGAGGTCGAAAAATACAAAGAAGTATCAGAAAGCAGATGCTTCTGGACAGAATGTCCAAAAGTCCGAGGGAGCAGAAGCCGGAGAGAAGTCCAAAAGTAATTTTATGCAGCCGGACAGCACTTTTACGGAGGAAGCCGGAGAGGAACAAGACAAAAAATATTCTAGTGACGATTACCGTCATAAGGACACCTATCATCAATCACAGAAAAAGGGCAGGTATCAAAGGCGGGAGATAAAGAGCCGGGAGCGAGTGAAGCAATCTGATTTTGAACAGGATTTCCAGACAAAGGACACTACCTTTACCGGAGAGGCAGAATCGGAATTTCATGGAAGCAAAAAGTTAGACCGACTGCAAAAGAAAGCGGAGAAAGCCGGAAAAAAGACAGAAGCTGCAAGGAAGAAGATTCCAAAGAAAACGGAGTATTCTCTGGAGCGTGTTTTTGATGAAAAGACGGGCAGAACAAAATATGTATTGACTTCCGTAAAAAAAGAGAAACCGTTCAAGCCGGACAGTCCGGTAAAAAGCGCGGCTGGCAGGGTGGGAATGGAATCTTCTAATTATGCCCATAGTAAGGTTGCCGAAGTGGAGAAAGAAAATTCCGGTGTAGAGGCTGCCCACAAGACAGAGCAGAGCGGGGAAGATGTTTACCGTTTTTTCAAAGGGCATTACAAAGGGAAAACGGAAAGGCGGAGAGCGAAAGCTGCAAAGCTGGAGAAGAAGCAGATGCAGAAAGAGGTCAATTTCCGTTATCAGAAATTTCTGGAAGAAAATCCGGAAATGCAGGAAAAGACCATTCAGAAGCAGTTGCAGAAAAGACTGCAAAAGCAGCGTATTAAACGGGAATATGCCAAAGCAAGACGGGCGGGACAGACAGCGAGAGCCGCAAAGGAAACAGCAGCGAAGTCCGGAAATCTTGTTACTGCGGCAGCCAGAAAGATACAGGAGATTGCATCAAAAAATGTTTCGCTTCTGCTTGCCATAGGAGCATTTGCGGTGCTTCTTGTCATGATTATGACAGCAGTATCCTCCTGTGGGGCGATGTTTGCCGGAGGAATCAGTACCACGCTGGCAGGAAGTTATATGAGTGTTCCGGCAGAAATAGATGCGGCAGATTTGGCTTTTTCTGAACTGGAAAAAGAATTGCAGGCAGAGATTGATGTCATAGAAACCACTTATCCGGATTATGATGAGTACCGTTATAATCTGGCATCTATCGGGCATGACCCATTTGCACTGATCAGTTATCTGTCGGCAGTATATACGGAATTTACTGCAAGTGAGGTACAGGCAGAAATAGAATCTCTGTTTGATGAAATGTATGAGCTGACACTAAATCCCACAGAGGAAACGAGGACAAGGACGGTAACAAAAACAGGCACTCATACGGTAACAGACCCGGTTACGGGGGAAACAACGGAAGAAGAGTACGAGTATGAAGTGGAAGAAGAATATACCGTAACCATTCTGGAAGTTACCCTGACAGCAAAAGATTTGAACGTAATAGTTGCCGGACGCATGAATGAGGAGCAGAGAGAAATCTATGCTTTTTATAACCAGACCCACGGGCTGGCACAGCAGTTTTATAAGCCCCTTGATTTATATTGGTACAACTATGTAAGTAGTTATTATGGCTGGCGTATCAATCCGGTCACAGGGCAGGAGCAGTTACACCGGGGCGTGGATATTGCAGTACCTACCGGAACGACTGTGTATGCAGCGATGGACGGAACGGTAACAACCGCAACTTATGATAGTTACTATGGAAACTATGTAGTAATTGAAGATGAAAAAGGCTACTGCACAAAATATGCCCACATGGATACCTTAAATGTTCGGGCAGGGCAGAGCGTGACACATGGAGATGTGATTGGAACAACAGGGAATACGGGAAGCAGCACCGGAAGCCATTTACATATCGAGTGTCTGTATCAGGGGGAATATTATAACCCTCTTTTTTATTTTGAAGCAGGCACGGATACGCTGTATGGCGAAACGCCGGGCAGCGGAAGCGGCGGAGGAAATGTGATACCGCCGGATTCCTATGACGATGCAACCGTGCAAGCACTTATGGAAGAAGCGGCGAGATATTTAGGTTATCCCTATGTATGGGGAGGTTCCAGCCCGTCCACCAGCTTTGACTGTTCCGGTTTTGTCTGCTGGGTATTTACAAACAGCGGTGTCCATAACCTGCCACGAACCACAGCACAGGGCATTTATAACCAGTGTACGCCTGTGTCGGCGGCAGATGCAAAGGCGGGGGATATTATCTTTTTTACAGGTACATACAATTCGGGCGTACCAGTCAGCCATGTGGGGATTTACTGCGGAAACGGAGTCATGATTCATTGCGGAGATCCAATCAGTTACGCTTCAATCAATTCTTCCTACTGGCAGAGCCATTTTTATGCGTTTGGAAGATTATTAGGAAATTAAAATAACAGGAAGTGAAAAACGATGACGAAAGAGAGAATTGTAAAGGAGCTTTCCAAAGTCCGGGAACAGCTTGCGGGATTGCAGGCGAGGGAGAGGGACTTGGCAGAACAGCTTCAGATGGCAGAGGATGCGGAGAAGATGAAATTCATTGAAAAGAATAAAATCTCTCTGGATCGGCTGATTCTGTTGAGCAAGGTCAGTGAAGAAGAAATCATGCGTCTGCTGAAAGAAAAAGAGCAGAAAGAAGCAACACAATCAGAAGAAAGGGAGGCTTACAGCCATGAAGAACAGGAAGTTATCATCTAGGGCGGTCATATCTCTGGTATTGTCCGCTGTATTATTTACCATGCCTGCGGTGGCATTTTCCGTGAATGGGAACTACGCACTCAGTGCTTTTGCCGAAGAAACAAAAGAAACCGAAGAATCCAAACCGGAGGAAAGCAAGGGGCAGACACCCGGCGAAAGTGAAACCGAGGGCAGTACAGAAAATAGCACAGAGGGCGGTACGGAAGAAAATACAGAAAACAGTACCGAGGGCAGCACGGAAGAGACTACGGAGGGCAGCACTGAGGGAAGTACCGAAGAGACTACGGAAGGCAGTATCGACGAAAGCACCGGGGATGGCACTGTATCGGGAAATGATAAACCGGAGCCGGTATGTAACTGCGAAGATCAATGCGGTGCGTATGAATATGACAAAAACTGTCCGGTCTGCGTCACGGATTATAAGCTCTGTGCTTATAAAAAACCGAATATCAGTATCAAAATCAGACAGCCGGAGGAGTGGCATAATGATGCTGTTTCCGTTTCTTTCAGTGTAAAAGATACCGCAGATACGGGAAATTTTGAAATTGCAAAGATAGAGGCAAAGGTAGGGCAGAATGGAAGCTGGACAGATGTGACGGAGGAAAAGAAATTAAAGATTTCCGAGAACTGTACCGTGTATGTGCTTGTCACAGACCAGAAAGGCAATACCTATGAGAAGAACCGTGCCATAAAGTGCTTTGATACCGTAAAGCCGACCTTAAATGCGGCAGTCAGTGACGGGCTTTTAAGCATACAGGTACATGATACGGATTCCGGTGCAAAGGCGGTATATGTCAATGGATATGAGTTTACAGACCTGACGGGCGGCACGTTAAATATCCGCCTCCAGCAGTTTGATGCAGGGTATGAGTATTTTACCATTTCTGCAATGGACAATGCCGGAAATATGTCAGAGATTTATAAGACAAAAAATCCGTACTATAAAGATCCTGCCGACACCAGTGACGGAAATCCGGCGGAGCAGCTTCCGGAGAGTGCAAATCCAACGAAACCGGGCAGTGCCACGGGAACCGTGACGGAGCATACCAAAACAGACAGTAACGGAAATACCACTTCACAGACAAGTCCTGCCGAACAGAAAAAGCAGGCAATGAAAGAAGCTGCGGAGGCAGAAAGCGGGAAAACAGAAAGTACAGAAAAATCAGGTCAGGGCAAGGAGTTTTATACCATTCAGACCGCCACGGAAAAAGTTTTTTATCTGATTATTGACCGGGACGGAGAGGAAGAAATGGTATATTTTCTGACTGAGGTTACGGAAAATGACCTGTTAAATGCAACTTCCGATAACAGTGAAACCTTGCCGAAAAATTCCGCTGCGTTGGAATCTGCAATCCCGAATGAAGAGAGTGCATTGCCAAACAACAACGGAGAGCAGACGGATACCGAGGGGGAGAAAACGGAAACAGAAGGAGCAGAAGATACGGAAGGGGCAGAGAGTACGGAAAATACAGAGGAAACCGAGCCGGAGCCGGAAGTGAAAGAAGAACCCAATCCGATAATTTCGTATGTGCTGATTGGTGGTCTTGCCCTAATCGTTATCGGAGTTGCTTATTATTTTAAGGTTGTCCGCAAGAAAAAAGAGGACTTTATCGAGGACGAAGATGAAGATGAGGAAGATAACGAGGAGTATGAAAACGAAGATGAGGAATCAGAGGAAGATACGGAAGAGGATTTCTTTGACGAACAGGAGGAATAAGGTATGCAGTTGGTGGTTACAGAGAAGCCCAGCGTAGCACAGGCAATTTCCCATGTGATCGGGGCAAAAGAGAGAAAAGATGGTTACATGGAGGGAAATGGATTTCTTGTTTCATGGTGTGTGGGACATCTGGTAGAACTGGCACAGCCGGAGGCATATTCAGAAGCATGGAAAAAATGGAGCTATGAGAGCCTGCCCATGATACCGGAGCAGTGGCAGCATGAAGTGAAAAAGGAAACAGAGGCACAGTATAAAATCTTGAAAAATCTGATGCACGATACAAGAGTTGAAAGTGTGGTGTGTGCCACCGATGCCGGACGGGAGGGAGAACTTATCTTCCGTCTGGTATATGAACAGGCAGGTTGCCGGAAACCGATGAAACGTTTGTGGATTTCATCAATGGAGGAACGTGCGATTCGTGATGGATTTGAAAACTTAAAGCCGGGAAGCGATTATGACAGCCTGTATCAGTCCGCACTTTGCAGACAGCAGGCGGACTGGCTGGTGGGATTAAATGGTACGAGATTATTTACTGTATTGTATGGCGGCAAGGTATTAAAGGTGGGCAGGGTGCAGACGCCCACCCTTGCCATGCTGGTAGACCGTGAAGTGAAGATTATGAATTTTGAAAAAGAGCAGTATTACATGGCTCATATTCTGATGGATGGGATAGATGCCATGACAGAACGGATTGACGATAAGGCAAGGGCAGAAAATATTGCTGCAGCGTGTGAAAGTCAGAAGGGAGTGGTGCGTTCCGTAGTAAAGGAAAATAAAAGTGTTGCACCTCCGAAGCTTTATGACCTTACCACGCTTCAGCGGGATGCCAACCGTATCTTTGGTTTTACTGCAAAACAGACATTGGAGTATACTCAGAGCCTTTATGAGAAAAAGCTGGTCACTTATCCGAGAACTGACAGCCAGTATTTATCCGATGATATGGAAGAAACCGCAAGAGCAGTAATCGGGGCAGTTTATCAGGCGATTCTCTTTGAGGAACAGACCGGAGCAGAGCCGGATATAAAAAGAGTTCTGAACAGTAAAAAAGTGACCGACCACCATGCAATCATTCCCACCATAGAGATTGCAAAGACAGACCTTTCCGCTGTGCCGGAGGGAGAAATGAAAATCTTATCTCTTGCCGCTAACCGCCTGTTATGTGCAACCGGGGAAAAGCAGTTGTATGAAACAGTAAAAGCAGAATTTTCCTGCGGCGATTACAGCTTTCATGTATCCGGAAAAACGGTTCTGCAGAACGGATGGAAAGAATTTGAAGCAGCATTGAAACGTACCTATCAGGTAGAAAAAGCAGACGAGGATAAGGAAGAAAAGAAACTGCCGGAGCTTTCCGAGGGCATGACATTTCCGGTCATCCAGACAAAGGTAACGGAGCATTTCACGCAGCCGCCCAAACACTTTACTGAGGACAGCCTGCTTTCAGCGATGGAACGTGCCGGAGCAGAGGATATGGGCGATGATGTGGAACGCAAAGGACTTGGCACACCTGCCACCAGAGCCGACATTATTGAAAAGCTGGTCAAAGACGGTTTTGTGAAACGGGAGAAAAAGCAGATGCTTCCCACAGAGGACGGAATGAAGCTCATTACCATTCTGCCGGATATGGTAAAATCTCCGAAGCTTACAGCAGATTGGGAGAATACGCTGACTTTGGTAGCAAAAGGCGAATATACCATGCAGGAGTTCATGGCTGGCATTGAAGATATGGTGCGGGAGCTGGTGCAGACCTATCACAGTATCAGTGACAATCAGAAGTCTATATTTGGAACGATGCAGGAAGTGCTTGGAAAATGCCCGAAATGTGGCAGTGATGTAGTAAAAGGAAAATTCGGTGCGTACTGCAAACAGAAATGCGGTATGAATGTAGGTAGGGCAATGGGAGCAACGCTTTCCGATACACAGATGAAAAGTCTGCTGGAGGGGAAAAAGACCCTTGTGAGAGGATTGAAAGGAAAAAAGGGAAGCTACGATGCGTATCTGATTCCAGAAGGAATTGAAGATTATTCTTACATCAAAGACGGAAAGGAAATCAAAGGTTCGCAGTACAAATTCAAGATGGAATTTCCACAGAGAAAAAGCAAGTGAAAAGGAGACAGAAAAATGAATACAGAAATGAAAAAGACCGTTGTTTACAGCACCGGAGATAAAATTTTAAACATTATGAAAGAACAGGATATGGATATTCCGGAACTTTCTTTGCGGTGTGGTGTCAGGGAAGATGTATTGATGGATATTCTGGCAGGTATCCGGGAAGCCGATATAAGCACGCTCTGCAAAATTGCAGACGGGCTGGAGATTTGTGTACGGGAGCTTTGTCCCGATGAAGAAAATTATGCGGTTCCGGTGGAAAAAGATACCCTTGCAAAGCTCATTGTGATCAGCGAGCTGAAGGAGATGGAATTAGCGGAGCTGATTGGCACAATTCTGGAAAACGGTATCGAAGAACACGGTTTTTATGAGTAAGGCGGCGGGGGCTATCCCCTCCGTCATTTTGGAGGAATGCTTATGGTAACAAAATATCAGATGATTTCCTGTCTGGCGGAGGATACCGCAAAAGAGATAGCGAAAAACGGGCAGGAGTGGACAAGGTATCTGACTACCGCTGCAAGGCTTTATAAATATCCGTTCAATGAGCAGATACTGATTTTTGCACAAAGACCGGATGCGACAGCCTGTGCGTCCATTGAAATATGGAATGAGAAGATGAATTGCTGGGTAAACCGTGGAGCAAAGGGAATTGCCCTGCTGGATACGGAAAATTCCTATACAAGATTGAAATATGTTTTCGATGTGTCAGACGTACATAAGGCAAGACGGATAGGGCGTGATCCGAATCTGTGGGAGCTTCGTGAGGAGCATAAGGAAACAGTCCTGGCACAGCTCGAAAAGACCTACGGGGAAACGGATAAAAACAGCTCCTTTGAACAGCGGATAATGGAAATTTCCAACCGGATTGCGTTTGATTATTATGAAGAACTTCTGTCGGAAATCGAATATGTGAAAGAGGGTAGCTTTTTAGAGGAACTGGACGAGTTAAACGTAGGTGTCAGGATTCGTGATACGCTTTCTTCCAGTATTGCTTACACCATTCTGTCACGATGCGGTGCAGATATGGAACTGTGGAAAGACGAGCTGGGATTTGAATATATCAGCGACTTTAATACGATGAAAACTCTGTCTGTTGTTGGTACAGCCACCACAGATATGTGCAAGCCGCTTTTAATGGAGATAGGCAGAACCGTAGGAGCGTATGACCGCCAGATTGCCCGCAAGAAGGCACAGGAAAAAGCTAATGCAGGACGCACACAAACTTCTTTGGAATATACGGAAAAAGTGCTTGCAAATGAATCAGATACAGACTATAATGCTTTAAAGCGTGAAAGCGAAAAGAAATTACAAAACAATCAGGAGATAGAAATACAGAGCAAAAAGGAGGATGCGGCATATGAAACTGACATACGAAAAGAACGGGGATTATCTGATTCCGAACCTGACAGCGA
>OLGF01003438.1_pt1 | contig 13088 bp, 13 predicted proteins | sample 1604971 | NCBI WGS metagenome assembly OLGF01 (sample SAMEA3888902, study PRJEB22519) | human gut metagenome | biome: human gut; feature: human-associated habitat; material: faeces | place: Denmark | collected 2011 | reverse complement strand
ATCACGGACCTTATGAACATATTACTGTAGAGGGTATGGATAAGAGTGTGGATGTAGTTACAGAGCTTGTGAAATTGTATGCAATGTAAAGATTTTCTTTTTAAAGCAAGAAGACCTGCCGGTAATCGGCTGGTCTTCTTACTCTTTTATGTCTCTTCTAATTTTTTACTGTCTTATTTTACAATTCAATATCCGGAAGTTCTTCCTTGAATCCTTCTCCTACTACTTCGTTCGATTCTACGATAATAGTGAATGCTTTCGGATCGATGGTATGTACCATCTTCTTAATGGTATACATCTGCTTGTTATTGCAGGCGCACATTACGACATCTTTGTCCTTCTTTGAATAACTTCCGATTCCTTTTAAGATTGTAGATCCTCTTCCTGAGTAAGCGTCAATCTGTTCTGCAATCTCAGCACCTTTGTCGGTTACGATCAGGGTCATCTTACCTTCATCGATACCGTACATGATTCTGTCCATTACCATTGCCATCAGATAAGTAACGACGACACCATAGATCAGGCCGTCTATATCCTTGAATACAAGTGCTGTGCCAAGAATGATCGTACAGATATCAAGGACAAATGTAATAATTCCAAGCGTAATATGTGGTTTTACTTTCTTGATTGCCACACTGATAAAGTCCTGTCCACCTGTTGAAGAACCTCTCATGAAGATCATGGCATATCCGATTCCGCATAATACGCCCATACACAGAGCTGCCAGCAGTCTGCTTCCGTCATAGACCGGAAACAGTGGTGCTACGTAGTCCATCAGTAATGATGAAATGATCATCGATTTCATGGACTTTAAGAAAAATTCTTTTCCTAAAAATTTATAACAGAAGATTGCAACAGGTACATTCAAGATGATGGTTCCGGCACCAACCGGAAGGCCAAATAAGTGATACAGAATGATTGCGATACCGGAAAATCCTGCTACCGGGAAATCTGCATTCAATGCAAAGTTGTAAATACCAACTGCGATGATCATACCTGCTACGATATCCACAAGGATATCAATGAATAATTCTTTCCAATTTACATTTTTCATTTCCATTCCTCCTAGATTTATTTTTACATTTTCCGCGGACATACATCTCACGACTAACGTTGTTCGATGATTGTCCGCTTTCTTCATTTATGGACAAACAAAGAAAGCAGCCACAAATTATATGTAAATATAATTCGCAACTGCTCTTATATTCATAACTATAGCAAATTTCATTATGGTTGTCAAGGATTTTTCCTTTACCATCCCTTTTTTACAATCCCATCCCCATATTTTCCTTCTAATTTCTTCAACGCCTCTTTCAGATTCTTCTTTTTCTTCCTCGTCTCTTCAGATTCAAACTTCATATCAAAAAGGCTCAGCTGCTCCGGTTCGCTTTCTTCCGATAATTTGGACGTCCGGATTCCAAGAAGTCTGATAGGTTCCCCGCTCCACAATTCGCGGAACAGTTCGATAGATGCCTGATAAATATCCTGATCCTGGTTCGTCTGTCTCTCCATCTGCTTCTGATGAGACACCTGATTAAAAGTGTGGTACTTAATTTCTACGCTCACCATTCCGGCTTTTTGTCCGGCTTTTCTCAACCGTCGTCCCACACTTACAGCCAGATCTTTCAATACCGGCAATGCCTCTGCTTCTGTTATCAGATCTTTGGGAAGTGTCGTGGAATTGCCGACTCCTTTTGCCTCTGCACGGACACTTTCCACTTCCGAATCATCCAGCCCGTTGGCAAATTCCCATAGCTTTCTTCCATGGCTTTTCAAATGCAGTTCCAAAATTTCCGGATCTGTATTCGCCAGATCTCCGATCGTATAGATTTCAAGCTTCTTCATTGTCTCTACACTTGAACGGCCTGCCATGAATAATTCTCCGATCGGCAGCGGCCACATTTTCGCCGGGACTTCTTCTGGGAATAAGGTATGCACTTTATTTGGTTTTTCAAAGTCAGATGCCATCTTTGCCAGGACTTTTCTGGAAGATATCCCCACATTCACCGTGAATCCGAACCTTTTATACACCTCATCTTTGATTTCAGACGCACCTTCCACCGGAGATGTGAACCGATCCGCAATCTCTGTAAAATCCATATAACATTCATCCACACTGACCTGTTCTATATGTGTCGTGTAAGTACGTAAAAATTCCATCAGCTTTCTGCTATATTCACGGTACATCTGATGATCCGGCAGATAGGTCTTAAGATTCGGACACTTACGAAAGGCATTCGCAACAGGTTCCCCCGTACGAATGCCATATTTTTTTGCCGAAATGGATTTGGCCAGTACGATACCGTGGCGGGACTTCTGGTCTCCGCCAATGATCGCAGGTATCGTCCGGATATCCACCCCGGCTCCGTTTTTCAATTGTTCTACTGCTGTCCAGCTAAGATATGCTGAATTGACATCTATGTGAAATATTATTCGCACACGCTCTGACTCCTTGCCACAAGCTTACCGTCTTCTACGTCTATGATGATCGTATCCTGTGCTCCAACGTCACCTTGCAGCATCAGTTTTGCTGCCAGTGTATCGACATGTTTCTGGAGGAATCTCTTCAGTGGTCTTGCACCATAGTTCGGATCGTATCCTCCGTCTACGACATATTTCTTCGCATCTTCGGTCAGGAAGATTGAAATCTCACGATCAGCCAGACGTTTGTTGACATCAGCTACTAATAAGTCAATAATGTCATAAATATTGTCTTTCGTCAATGGTTTGAACATGATCGTCTCATCCAGACGGTTCAGGAACTCTGGTCTGAAGTGTGCTCTTAAGTCTTCCATTACCGCATTCTGGCTCTCCTGGCTGATGTTGCCATTTTCGTCCATACCATCCAGCAGATACTGAGATCCAATATTGGATGTCATGATCAGGATCGTATTCTTAAAGTCCACGGTACGTCCCTGTGAATCGGTGATACGTCCGTCATCTAATACCTGTAACAAGATATTGAATACATCCGGATGTGCCTTTTCTACCTCATCAAACAGTACAACCGAATAAGGTCTTCTTCTGACTGCCTCGGTAAGCTGACCGCCTTCATCGTATCCGACATATCCCGGAGGCGCTCCGATCAGACGTGACACAGAATATTTCTCCATGTACTCACTCATATCAATACGTACCATGTTGTTCTCATCGTCGAACAGATTCTCTGCCAGTGCTTTGGCAAGCTCTGTCTTACCTACACCGGTAGGTCCAAGGAACAGGAACGAACCGATTGGTTTGGTCGGGTCTTTGATTCCTGCTTTGGAACGGATGATGGCTTCTGTTACCAGTTCTACCGCTTCATCCTGTCCGATGACTCTCTTATGCAGTTCATCACCTAAATGTAAAGTCTTGCTTCGTTCGCTTTCATTTAACTTGGCAACCGGAATTCCTGTCCAGCGGGATACGATTCTTCCGATCTCTTCGTCATTGACACTTTCGTGTACGAGAGACAGATCTTCGTCTTTTACCTTTGCTTCTTCCTCTTCTAACTGTTTCTGAAGCTGTGGCAGTTTGCCATACTGAAGTTCTGCTGCCTTCTCCAGATCATAGGAATGCTGTGCTCTTTCGATGTCTTTATTGACCTGCTCAATCTCTTCACGTAGTTTCTGTACACGTTCGACACCGACTTTTTCATTGTCCCACTGTGCTTTCTTACCGGCAAATTCATCTCTAAGCTCTGCCAGTTCCTGCTGTAAGTGTTCCAGACGTTCTTTACTTAACCGGTCATCTTCTTTCTTAAGAGCCGTCTCTTCAATCTCCATCTGCATGATCTTACGGTTCAGCTCATCCATCTCTGCCGGCATAGAATCCAGTTCTGTCTTAACCAATGCACACGCCTCATCTACAAGGTCGATAGCCTTATCCGGAAGGAAACGGTCGGAAATGTAACGGTCAGATAATGTTGCGGCTGCTACCAGGGCACCATCTGTGATCTTCACACCATGGAATACTTCATAACGCTCTTTCAATCCACGAAGGATAGAAATGGTATCTTCAACGGTGGGTTCTTCTACCATAACCGGCTGGAAACGTCTCTCAAGTGCGGCATCCTTTTCAATATACTGACGGTATTCATCCAGTGTCGTTGCACCGATACAGTGGAGTTCACCTCTTGCCAGCATAGGTTTTAACATATTACCGGCATCCATGGCTCCGTCTGTCTTACCTGCTCCGACAATGGTGTGTAACTCATCGATGAACAGAATGATCCTTCCGTCACTGTTCTTGACTTCTTCGAGTACTGCTTTCAGACGTTCCTCGAATTCACCACGATATTTGGCACCTGCTACCAGAGCACCCATATCCAAGGAGAAGATTGTCTTCTCTTTCAGTCCTTCCGGTACATCACCGCGTACAATACGCTGTGCAAGACCTTCTACAACTGCTGTCTTACCTACACCAGGTTCACCAATCAGAACCGGGTTGTTCTTGGTCTTACGGGAAAGGATTCTGACCACATTACGGATCTCGGAATCACGTCCGATAACCGGATCCATCTTCTGTTCTCTTGCTCTTTCTACCAGATCGGTACCATATTTGTTCAATGTATCATAGGTATCTTCCGGGTTATCGCTGGTCACTCTCTGATTACCTCTGACGGTTGATAATGCCTGTAAAAATCCTTCTTTCGAAATTCCCACTTCACGGAAAAGTGCCTTCATATCTTTACTTGCATATTTCATCATTGCCAGGAAAAGATGTTCTACAGATACATATTCATCTCCCATAGCTTTTGCTTCGTCTTCACCGTGTACCAGTGCATTGTTCAGATCCTGTCCGACATACTGCTGTCCGCCCTGGACTTTCGGACGTTTCTGAATGGCTTCTTCTACTCTGTTAATGATGAGGTTCTTATCAAGCCCCATCTTTTCCATCAGTTTCGCGATCAGGCTATCATCCTGTGTCAGCAACGCATAGAGCAGATGCTCCTGTGCAATCTCTTGGTTGCCATAGTCCATTGCAATACGTTCACAGTTCTGAACAGCCTGCAGTGATTTCTGTGTAAATTTATTTATATTCATATAGACAACCTCCTTTTCACTCTTGTTCTATTTGCAATATAACATTACATCGTTTTATCAGCACTGTCAACCCTCGAGTGCTAATTTTGTTGTATTTTTTTGCCACAGAAGGATTGCTCCCACCGTGGCAACGGTTCTTACCTTATTTAATTATCCCTCAATGGAAATATAATTTTTCTTTTCTTCCACTGGTTTTGCTTCCTCTTTCGGAACACTGAAGGAGAGGATTCCGTTCTCGTATTTCGGATGTACATCCTCTACGGTTACGTGTTTTCCTACATAGAAGCTTCTGCTCATGCTGCCTGCATAACGCTCTTGTCTTCCTCATCTTTGTCAAGGCCTTTGGCTGCGCTGATGGTAAGTACTCCATCATTCAACTCCATCTGGATCTCGTCTTTCTTGAATCCCGGCAGATCCATATCTACTTCATAACCTTTCTCGGTCTCTTTTACATCTGTCTTCATTAAATTCTTTGCATGTTTTCCATACAGTTCTTTGTCTACATCCGGAAATGCAGGGAATCTGAAATCGTTCATAAAATCATCAAATAAGTTTTCTCCCAAAATACTAGGCATCATCATAAGTCATTTCTCCTTCCAAATGTTTAAAATGTATTGTTAGCATCATCGGATAATTCCTGGATGTTGTTTGCTGGAACTTCTGGAGTTTCGATTCGGAATCATATCTTTGATTCTTTATCTCTCTCCATTTGTTCTATTTGTACTATAACACACTTTGTTAGCACTGTCTAGAGGTGAGTGCTAATTTTTTGTTTTTTTTTTGCAACACTTGATTTTACAGGGTTTGCAACACTTTTCAATGTTATACTCCAAAATGTAAGATTTACGCTCGCAAATACTGCATCTATAAAATAATAATTTTTCTGTTGAGAAATTTAATATCTAAAAAACTATGGAATCAGAAATAATCATGTTCAAAAAATGTTACTCCAACTAGTAAATTTTACAGATACACAACTCCGTGGTATCTGGAACTGTCTACAAACTACCTACAATGAATTACTCAGCAAATCCTATCAAAAAAAAGGAAAAAAGCCTACCATTATCCGTAGAATACTCCACAGATAATAGTAGGCTTGACTCACTCATTAACAGTTACCTGCATTACCGTTACAGCCATGCTTATCTTCACCACAATGATGTTCTCCGCAGGAATGCTCGTGTTCATGATGGGTGCAATGCACTTCCGGATTATAGTTCAGGTTTCCGGCTATATAATTTTCTGTCTACAAAATTTCCTTTTCTTTTTGACATTATATTGCCGATAACAAGCTTAAGCTGCTTTTTGCCGTCACTCAGCCATTTATCAACTCTATTCTTATTCGTAAGGTCAAATACCGGTGTCCATGTATCCGGCATAATCACACTATAGTAGGCATCAAAGTTCTGCCCATTATGAGCCATAATCTTCTTCGCCATACTGCCAGCCTCACCTGTCGTTGCTCCATAGCTGGTAAGGAAAAATGTATATCCACAATTTTCAATTCTGAGCTTTCCCAGATATTCTGCAACAATCCGTGGAAGACGCCAGAAATAAGTCGGTACCACCATTCCAAATATTTTTTCATTGGAGAAACAATACTTATCCTCACAGATGCAGTCTACGATAGACATACATTTTTCATCTGTTTTCTCCGCAATCTGTTCTGCAATATATTTCCCGTTTCCTGTTGCACTGAAATACAAAATCATTTTCTGTGAGCCTCCCTTTCGACACTGCCAAGCAAAAAGCAAACCGCCTGTAATGCTTCCTCTTTGCTTAATTGCTCCTTCGCCAAAAACATTTTTCCATATCCATGTCTTTCATAATTGCAATCCAGCAATAATCCATCAGATCATAAATGTCATCAAAATAATCATAAAATGTTGACCTTGGATATGTCCTTTAACCGTGCAGGATCATGGCATTAATCGAAAAAGCCCAAAAGACTATACATTCAAATTATGACAAAAAAGATCAAAATCATACTGTAGGATCCGCCATACTATGTGAAAGTGGGAACATCTATGTCGGTGTTAATGACAGGAAACCAGGAAAAATCAAAGCAAAATATCTGCTGCCTTTTGCTTATAATACGGAAAACTAGAAGCAATTATACGATATTAATACGTTTTCCCACCAATACCGCCGCAACCGGCATCACCACTACACAGGCGATCGCACCAAATATCATTGATACACAATTCTGGAACAATATTTTCGAATTTAATAATGTTTCCAGTGTATAATCCTGCATCTTCAGATAAGAAAATAATAATAGTGATTCTCCAAGATACGCAAATAACAATGTATTCACCGTTGTCCCGATTACTTCTCTTCCGATCTGCATTCCACTTTCTACAAGTTCCGTCAGTTTCATCTCCGGTTTGTGAATACTGACCTCGTAAACGGAAGTGGTAACCGTAAGTGCCATATCTAACACAGCACCTAACGTGCTGAGTATGATCACAGCTGTCGCAACATTTCTCATATTAATATCCAGATTCATATTGTAATATAATACATCATCTTCCGCAGCCTGTATTTCATTCAGTCCTCCTGCCTCACTTCTCCACACCACCATATAGATAAAGAAGAACAAGACCGCCATTGTAATCAATACGGCTGTAAATGCACTCTTCGTCTTTTCATTGGTACCATTTTGATAAAATAATGTGACACATGAAATGATGATTCCTACTCCGACCGTAACCAGAAGTACCGGTGCTCCCGCTGCCATCAGCCAGATAGCCAGGCTAAGCAGCAGCATATTTCCAACCAGTGATATCAATGATATCACACCTCTGTCCCCGCCAATAATCATGATCAAAAATAACAGGATGAATCCCAGTATCGTCAACATATCTTCTTCACCTTTCTTATCGTTAATTTCATCATCACAGATGTGATCAGGATAGATACTGGTATTGCCAGTACAATTCCAATACTCTCTATGAAAAATCTGCATAATTCACACGGAATATGTAATTTGATGATCGTCATAAACCGGACACTGTTATTCATCCTGATCACACACATCGGAATCAGGCCACAGCCAAACACGAACAACAATACATTGATCATCGTTCCCATAATATCATATCCAATCTCTCTTCCGGACCGGAATAACTCCCGGAATGTAACTTCTGGCCGCTTCGTAACAATTTCACTCAATGCTGCCGCAATTGCCACTGTAACATCCATGATTGCTCCAAGTCCGGATAACAGGATCTCCGCATGAAAAATCTCATCCGGATTATCAATGCTTCCCAAATATTCCATCGTAGAATAATCCAGTTCTGCGGTATGACTGATCACTACCTCAAATATTCCCATGATCATTGCCAGTATACATAGTGTTGACAATAAGGCCGCCCATGTTTTCCTGTGAAGTCCATTTAATCCGATCAATGTAGCAATTGCAAAGAAGAGTACCATTTTATTACAGATTGCTACAACATCCGCATCATCACCGCTTTTTAAAAATCCTACTGAAAATATCACAATATTGATTCCAACCGTTATAATCGTGAGCACGCCTTTCTTTCCTGCGATTGTCATCAGTGCAAATATTAAAAGTCCAAGCAAAACAACAAGTTCTGTATCTCTTTTTACGCTCTGTATACTGGATCCCACATTACTTTCAGACCCGTTCAGCAATACTTTATCCCCTTTGTGATATTTCTGTTTTAACATTCCTGTATAGGTATATTCGTTAGAAAAATCAACGATTTTCCCCTTATTCGTTCCATTTAATATCACACCCCGGATTTTTTGCTTATATTTGATTTCCTGTGTTCCGCGGGTGCTTTTATTCTCTCCTGCTATGCTTGTCTCTACTTTTGTAAGTTTTGCAATTGGTGTCTGATACAGCCATGCATCATTCATGACAAATATAACTGCAATCAGATATATCAGACCAAATACTCCATATAATTTTGCTCTTTTGCTTTTCTTTACATATTCCGTTATCTTCGTTGCAACCTGTTTCATTCTTATCATCTTTTCATTTTTTATTTTACCTGCATCTCTGAATTCACAAGGTGACAGTATAATGTATCGTCTCCAGGTTCCTTATACGTTTTAAATGTTCCCTTTACCTCTATCTCTGTCTCATCTTTGGGATATTCATCCGAATATACATGTAACACATCTCCCTAGACAAACTCCAGTCCCTGTGAACAGCAGGCCAGTGCATCTTTTATAATGCTATAATGATAGTATGTTCCAGTTTTTTCGTTTTGTCCAGTATAATATAAGCCATCGATGCAAAGTGTCTTTCCAATATATTTATCTGGTTCTACCATCAGCTGATAAAAAGCAGCATAGACCATATCTTTATTCATATTTGTAAGGTCATAATCAACATCACTGCCTGGTGTCTGTTGCCCTCCCTGTCCCTTCGATTCCTGGCTTTTCTCTTCCTGCTGTTTTTTCGTTTCTTTACGTTTTGTATTCTGAGTTTCTTTTTTTTCTGTCTTTTCCTTTACAATTTTATCCACGGAAGAGCCTGTAGTAATCTTCTTGCTTTCTTTTTTTACACATCCAGCTATATTTATCATACAAAAGAGCATACAAACGCCAAGAATAATCCATTTTTTTCTTCTCATATCATCTTCTCCCCATCATCCGTCCTGCTACACAACTGATAAAGAATGCTGCCATATCTGCAGCCACGATAGTCGAGCCAACCGGTGTTCCGGCAAGTATGGATAACAAAATTCCTATAACCGCACAGATAACGGACAATATCACCGAGCACAAAGTTACACAAAAAAAGTCTTAAACACACGCACAGACAGGACAGTCTTCTCCTGTGCATTTATGATTTTCTTCTTTGACAATATAGAAAAGAGAAGCCAATGTCACGAATATAAAGATGATGCTAAACCATGCTGCAAGATGTTTTCTTTTTTCCGTAGTCATATCCTTCTCCTTTCTCATTAACGTTCTTATTTTGGTTTAAGTGTTTTTTCTACACTCATTACAGATTCCATAGAAGACAGTACGTTTGGGATCTAATTGAAAATCATGATGTTCTGTCATGTGTCTGCTCAGGCATTCAATCTCATCACATTGAATATGAATCAGTTTTCCACATTTTTCACACTTGCAAGGATAGCAGCTCTCATAATCAGATGTCTCACTCTCTCCTATGTACTCAAAGCAGGCACTGTTTGTACCTTCTACCACATATTTCTCAACCAAACCTTCTTTTACCATCTTTTCCAGCTGCCGGTATATTGTTGTCGTTCCGACTGCAATTTCACGGTCTTTGAAGTATTCTCTGATTTCCTGTACAGTAACATGCTGTCCCTGCACGGATTGCAGAAAAGTATGTAACTCAGTCATCTGTTTTGTCTTATATCTGGCTTTTGCCATTTTGACCTCTCCTTTTCAATTTGGAAATCATTTTTAAATTATCTTCATTAGCCCCGGATACTTTTCTGTCCCCACTGATCTATCTGCACTCCATAATAACCGCTTCACATCTGCCATATCCAAGCTGTGAACTGTTCAGACACAACGTGTAATTGCTGGCCTTTCCCCACTTCTGCCCGGTATAAAAGTTATAATTTGTCATGCGCCTTTTATCTGTATCTGCTATCAGCTTTACAGCCTCCTGCTCATTGACATGATATAACCTGCTGATACGCTGTATCTTTTCCGGCATATCTCCATGAATAAACACATTCAGCACATCATCCCTGTCTTTCAGTATAAAATCTGCATTTCTTCCTATAATAACGCAAGATTCCTTATCCGCAAGTTCCAGAATCACCTTTCTCTGTGCTTCATATACCATATCTTCCAAAGATTTTCCCGTGATATCCCGTCCGGCAAATGCATAGGCAAACAGTCCTTTCTTTGGCGATAATTCGGCACTTTCCTGAATATAATCCGGTGACAGTCCTGATTCTTCCGCTATCTGATTGATGATATTTTTATCGTAATAAGCAATTCCCAGCTTCTTTGCCACTTCCTCGCCGATGAAACGTCCGCCGCTTCCAAATTCTCTGCTGATCGTAATGATTCGTTTTACCATTCCTGTTTCCTCCTTACTTCAAAACCTTGTTTTTTCTGATTCTCTTTAAGAATACATATCCCACCAGACATGCAATCACTTCCGTGATCGGGAATGCCCACCAGATTAATGCAACTCCCATCTGACCATTTCTGGCAAATATAGAAAAAATTCCAGCCAGTGGTAAGATAATTACAAGCTGTCTCAGAAGTGAGATAACCAGTGATTCCATACCACTGTTCACTGCCTGATAGATTCCCTGATAAGCAACATTAATTCCTGCAAACAAGAAACTTAAAGAAATGACTCTCATTGCACTGATAAAATATGCTCTCGACTGTCCGGCATTAAACAGCGTCGCAAATGCCCCTGGGAAAATCTCTGTGATTGCAATACCCAGAATCATCAATGCAACCGTATAGATCAGACCATATTTGATTCCATCCTGGATTCTCTTCTTGCTTCTCATTCCATAAGCAAATGCAATGATCGGTGTGATTGCATCTCTGAGTCCAAATGCGAGGAACAGCACAAACTGTTGAACCTTATAGAATAATCCATAAGCTGTCTGTGCAGATGGATTGAATTTCAGAATCAGATTCATTACATATACCATAATAGACATCAATGCCTGTGCAATGATGGCCGGAAGGCCAATCGCATAGATTTCTTTTATAATGCCTACATCCGGCTTCATGTATTTCACATCATGCTCAAATTCTTTATTCAGCTTTATCTGGAAAACAAGCAGTAAAACTGCAGATGCTATCTGACCAATTACTGTCGCATAAGCTGCACCTTTTACTCCCATTTCCGGAACCGGGCCGATACCATAGATCATAATTGGATCAAGAATGATATTTACAACAGCTCCGACTACCTGTCCGATTGTGGAATAAAGAGATCGTCCTGTCGCCTGGAGTAATTTTTCAAATAGTGAAAAGAAAATGATTCCAAAAGAAATCACACAGCATATCCTCAGATAACTGACTCCCATTTCAAGTACTTCTGCATCTGTGGTCTGAGATGAAATATAAGCTTTCACTCCAAAAATTCCAAATAACAGACATACCACATAAATAATCACACCAAGGAACAGACTGTTTCCTGCTACCTTTGCTGCTTTCTTACTGTTTCCCTGTCCCAGTGTTCTTGCAAGAAGTGCATTAGTTCCTACACCGGTTCCGATTCCCACTGCAACCATCAGCATCTGCACCGGAAATACTAAAGTCAGTGCATTTAGTGCCGCTTCACTGCCCGTTTTCATATTTCCCACAAACGCACTGTCTACAATGTTATAAACCGCCTGTAATGCCATAGATAAAATCATGGGGATTCCCATCTGGATCATCAGCTTATTTACCGGCATGTCTTTCATCTTGTTACTTTCTGCCATTTTGTTTTCATTCCTCCCTTTTCTGCACAAAAAAATGCAGCTCTGTCGTATAAGTTGGACTTACGCTGACAGGCTACACACTTTTTCATGACAAATATTATGTTTTAACAAATAAAAAACGAGCAGCAGGTAAACTGGATTTACGCTTACTCGCTACTCGTTTGTGACTATTATATTTCCTGTTTTTCCAAAAGTCAAATAAATTTTTTCTGGTATTTTCCCCGAAAAATTATTGTAAAACCTTTGAACTCACATCCGTCTCATTAATAATTTTCTTCATGTACTTCAAAGTAGCTCTGTGGATGATTACATTCCGGACATACTTCCGGAGCCTTTGTTCCAACCACGATATGTCCACAGTTACGGCATTCCCATACCTTCACTTCGCTCTTCTCAAACACCTGAGCAGTTTCAATGTTCTTAAGAAGTGCACGATATCTCTCCTCATGGTGCTTTTCAATTTCTCCTACTGCTCTAAATTTTGCTGCAAGCTCAGGGAAACCTTCTTCCTCTGCTGTTTTAGCAAAGCCATCATACATATCTGTCCACTCGTAGTTCTCTCCTTCTGCAGCAGCAGCTAAGTTTTCTTTTGTATCACCAATTCCTGCTAATTCCTTGAACCACATCTTTGCATGTTCTTTCT
>OLGF01003430.1_pt1 | contig 13097 bp, 15 predicted proteins | sample 1604971 | NCBI WGS metagenome assembly OLGF01 (sample SAMEA3888902, study PRJEB22519) | human gut metagenome | biome: human gut; feature: human-associated habitat; material: faeces | place: Denmark | collected 2011 | reverse complement strand
GGCGGGGCGATCCGGGCGAGCCGCTGGAGACCTGTTTCCAGCTGGCCCGGGAGCGGGGGTTCCACCTGCTGCGCTTTGACGGGGAGCGCCGGCTGGACTATATGCGCACCATCCAGCGCCTGGAGGAGGCCACCCGTTCCCGGGAATTCGGCGCCGCCCGGCTGGCGGATACGCTGTGCCAGCAGCTGCTCATCGCCGTGGACCGGGACATCCTCCGCAGCCGCACCGCCCAGGAGGAGAAGGACAGCTACCGTGTCGATCCCAAGATCGAGGAGATTTTGCACTACATCGCCGCCCATCTGGAGGAGGAGCTGACGGTGGACGCCCTGGCGGGCCGTTTTTACCTGAGCCGGCATTATCTGATGCACCGCTTCAAGGAGGTCACGGGCTATACGCTCCACCAGTATATCAGCCAGAAGCGGCTGGTGTGGGCCGGGGAGCTGATCCGGAGCGGCATGCCGGTGATGAAGGCGGCGGAGCAGGCGGGCTTTTCCGAGTACTCCACCTTCCTGCGGGCCTTCCGCGGCACCTTTCACATGAGTCCCCGGGAATTCCGGTGAGCAAATACAAGGAGGAAAAAACAACACAATGGATACGCAAAGCAATCAACTGCGGGTGGAATTTACCAAGGCGGATCTGCGCAGACTGATCGTGCCGCTGGTGATCGAGCAGCTTTTGTCCATCACCGTAGGCCTTTCAGACTCCCTGATGGTCTCCCAGGTGGGAGAGGCGGCCATTTCCGCCGTGTCGCTGGTGGACACGGTGAACGTGCTGCTGGTCAACGCCTTTGCCTCGCTGGCTACCGGAGGCGCCGTCATCACGGGGCAGTATCTGGGCCGGCGGGAAGTGGGCAAGGCCGGTCACTCCGCCCAGCAGCTGCTGCTGTTTATGGCGGAGGTCTCCCTGGCGGTGATGGTACTCTTTTACCTGGGCAAGGGCTTCGTGCTCAACGTGGTTTTCGGTCAGGTGGAGGCGGATGTGGCGGCCTACGCCAATACCTATTATATGATCGTGGAGGCGTCCATCCCCTTTCTGGCGCTTTACAGCGCGGGGGCGGCACTGTTCCGGGTGATGGGAAACTCCGGTACCTCCATGTGGGTGTCCACCGCCATGAACGCGATCAATGTGGTGGGCAATGGACTTTTGATCTTCGTGTTCCACCGGGGCGTGGAGGGCGTGGCCATCCCCACCCTGGTCTCCCGGATCTTTGCTGCGGCGGCCATGCTGGTGCTGCTGCGGCGGCTGAATCTTCCCATACAGGTGGAGCGGTTCACCTTCCGGCATGACCGGTTCGTGGTGAAAAACATCCTCCACTTCGGCGTGCCCAACGGCATCGAGGGCAGCATGTTCCAGCTGGGGAAGATCTTGCTGCTCTCCACGGTGTCGGTGCTGGGCACCGCCTCCGTGGCGGCCAACGCCATCGGCAATACCCTGGCCTCCTTCCAGGTGGTGCCCGGCACCGCACTGGGCCTTGCCATCGTGACGGTGGTGTCCCGGTGCGCAGGCGCCTCGGAGTATGACCGGGCCCGGTATTACACGAAGAAAATGATGCGCACCGCCTATTTATATACGGTCCTGGTCATTGCTTTGATCCTGGCGTGCCTGCCGCTGATCTTGAAGCTCTACAACGTCTCCGACCAGGCCCGGGAGTGGGCCACCCAGATCCTCTGGATGCACGGCCTGTGCGGCATCCTGATCTGGCCTCTGGCCTTCACGCTGCCCCAGGCCCTGCGGGCGGCGGGGGATACCCGCTTCACCATGGTGGCCTCCACCGTGTCCATGTGGACGCTGCGGGTGGGCCTGGGCGTTTTGCTGGGCCGGTACTGGGGCTTCGGCGTCCTGGGCATCTGGATGGCCATGTTTGCCGACTGGGCGCTGCGGGCGGCGCTGTTCGTGCCCCGGTTCCACGGCCACAAGTGGGAGACCATGGGCCTGGAAAACTGACGGATTCAAATTTTTCCAATGAGGTGAGCGTATGTACGACGAACTGACGGAAGTGGACATCCAGAAGATGCAGGAGGAGATCGACCACCGGGTCCGGGTGCTCCGGCCTCAGCTGATCGAAGAGGTACAGACTGCCCGGGCCTTCGGGGATCTGAGCGAGAACTACGAGTATAAATGCGCCAAGCAGGCCAAGAACCGCAACGAGAGCCGCATCCGCTATCTGGAGCGCATGATCCGCACCGCCAAGGTCATCCAGGTGGACTCCAAGGACGGCGCGGTGGGCCTTTTCGATAAGGTGACCATCTTCAATGAGATGGTGAAAAAGGAGATGACGCTCCAGATCGTCACTACGCTGCGTCAGGACGCCCTGAAGGGACTCATCAGCAAGGAGTCCCCGGTGGGTAAGGCGCTGATGGGCCATCGGGTAGGGGACCGCGTCCAGGTGGAGGTGAGTCCGGAGCTGAAGTACTTCGTGGAGATCCGGGCCATCGAGAAGGGCAAGGACGACGATTCCCTGGAGATCAGCAGCTACTAAAGAAGAGACGGCACAGTCCCATAAGGCCTCGTTCGAAGGACGGACGAATGGAACGAAAGGAGAGCGTGCGATGCTGTTTATTTGTTATCCCAAGTGCTCCACCTGCAAGAAGGCCCAGACCTATCTGGAGGAGCGGGGCATTCCCTTTACCCGGCGGGACATCAAGCTGGAGACCCCCACCGTGGAGGAGCTGCGGCGCTGGCAGCAGATGAGCGGACTGCCGCTGAAGAAGTTTTTCAACACCAGCGGCCTTTCCTATAAGGCTCTGGGGTTGAAGGAGAAGCTCCCCAACATGACGGAGGAGGAGCAGCTGGCGCTGCTTGCCGGTGACGGCATGCTCATCAAGCGCCCGCTGCTGGTGGGAGACGACTTTGTGCTGACGGGCTTCCGTCAGGCGGAGTGGGAGGCCCGGCTGGGATGAGGATGCGGGTGGACTTTGCCCCGCTGGACGGCATCACCAAGGTGGTGTTCCGCCAGGTATGGCACCGGCGTTTCGGCGGCGCGGACCGGTACTTTATCCCCTTTTTCTCCCCCACGGACCAGCATGTGGTCACACCTCGGGACCGGCGGGAGCTGGACCCGGAGGCCAACCGGGGGATCCCCTCCGTGCCCCAGATCATGACCCGCAAGGCCCCGGACTTCCTCTGGGCGGCGGAGCTGATGGAGGATCTTAATGCTGACGATTAAATATCAAACCGCTTTTAAAAGGGACTATAAACGAATCAAAAAGCGCGGTTATGATACTCGGATACTGGAAAAGGCTGTTGAGATTTTAGCAACGGGGAACGGCCTGCCAGCTGAGTATCACGACCATGCCTTATCGGGAGATTATAGCGGTTGCCGGGAGTGTCACCTTGCCCCGGACTGGTTGCTGATTTATGAGATCGTAGAGCAGGAATTGCTCCTTTACCTCACCCGGACAGGGACACACAGCGACTTATTCTGATTGTTGCAAAAGGATTGAGCAAGTGAACGAAACCAGACCCAAACTTCTGCCGGAGCATGATTGCTCCGGCCTTCAAATACAGGCGCTGCGACCAGCGCCCTTTTTGAAATGAAAAAGGGCGCCGCTTTCTCAGTCCGTCAAGACCAACAAAACGGCGCCCGAATCTTTGTGATTCTTTTTTGAGAAAAATACCGCTGCCAGCCAGAAAAATCGCCGCTGAAAAAGGGCGCTGGCTGAACGCATCTGCATGAAACAGGAAAACGCCCGGTTCGAATCGGGGCAGACGCCCTGAAACAGCGATTTGCATCTATGGTTTGAGAGAAGAAATCCGGGCTTGAAAAAGCCCGGAAACGGTTGATGCGCCTGACTTTTCGCCAGACGCATCTATACCGTTTCGTTAATTTGGTCCGAGTGGCGGGAGTCGAACCCACGGCCTCATGGACCCGAACCATGCGCGCTACCAACTGCGCTACACCCGGATACAGCTTTACCATTATACGGTATCCGGTTCGGGATGTCAAGGCATATTGCGGAAAATCCCCGCATAGAGTTGAAAGAATTCAACGATGGGGGGCAGGAAGGATGACGGCAAGGCGGTCAGGGCGGCGGACAGCCGCATCGGTTGGCAGAAAAAGAACGGTGGCGCGTCAGGTGGGACGCCGTCAGTCCGGAAAAACGGACGCCCTGTCGGCGGCGGAGCGTTTGCGGCTCATCCGTCTGGTGACCTGCGGCGGCATTTTCGTGCTGCTGGTGGCGGCGAAGCTGCTGCTGCCGGGAAGGATGGCGGGCGTCAGCCAAAAGCTGTCGGAAGCCATGACCCGGAGCGTCGATGTGCAGGCGGTATTTTCCGCTGTGGGCGGGCTGTTTACCAAGGATGGGACCCCGGCGGAGGCGGCGGACGAGGTGTACCGGGCCGTGTTCCATCCGGAGGGCGCGGAGACCCGGCAGACCGCCGCCCGGACAGCGGACGGCGCGGCACTGACGGAGCTGCGGAACTGGCGGGATGCAGAGCCATTGAACACGATCCCGCCTGCGGGAGAGGACCCGGCTCCGGAGGAGCTGGAGACGATGGACCTTGTGCTCTATTCCGACGAGGATTTGCCGGAAAACGTCAGTATGCGGCAGGCAATTTTGGGCTTCGATCACGAGACGCCGGTAAAGGGCGTGCTGTCCTCAAATTTCGGCTACCGGGATCACCCCTTGGAGGGGACGGAGCGGTTTCACTACGGCGTGGATCTGGCAGCGGATACCGGTACGGCCATCGCCTGCTTTGCCGATGGCACCGTTACGGCAGTAGGGGAGAGCAGCAGCTACGGAAAATACTGCACCGTCACCCACGCTAACGGCTGCGCCACCCTGTATGCTCACTGCGGACGGATCTCCGTGTCCTCCGGCGCGGCGGTGAAAAAGGGAGAGAAGCTGGGGGAGGTGGGAGAGACCGGCATGGCCACCGGGCCGCATCTGCATTTCGAACTGCAAAAGGACGGGGTCTACCTGAACCCGATCTATTATGTGGAAACCGCCTGAGTGTACCGTCTCCGGCGGCTTTTTTCTGCTGGTGGGATGGTTCGCCCTCTGCTGCGGTTGGCAGATGGCGCTGACGGTGCTGGGGGCGGCAGCGTGGCACGAGTTCGGGCATCTGCTGGCTTTAAGGCTCTGCGGCGGGGAGGCTCGGCGGCTGCGGGTCGGCATGTTGGGAGCGGTGATCGAGGTCCGGGGGGCCATGGGCTACGGGCAGGAGTTGGCATCGGCTCTGGCGGGGCCGTTGGCGAATCTGCTGGCGGCTGCGGTCCTCGGCAGGATGGGGTGTACCACGGCGGCGGGGGCCAATGGGGTGCTGTGCGCTTTCAATCTGTTACCCGTCCGCCCACTGGACGGCGGACGGGCGCTGTATCTCCTGCTGGCATGGCTGGCCGGTCCCGGAACGGCGGAGTGGGGCTGCCGGTGGGTGGGCATTTCCACGGCGCTGGCGGCGGCATCCGGGACGGCGTGGCTGGTGTGGCGCACGGGGGGAAGCTTCTGGCTGCTCCCTGCCGTAATGGGATTGCTGTTGGCCGGAGTGGGCTGGCGGAATGACCGGTAAGGAGGAGTTATCTGTCACATTTTGCGGTTTAGCTTGAAAATTTACAGATTCTTAACTATAATAAAGGCACCATACCGTCAGCGGACACGTTTACCCCGGAGCTGACGGTGAGAAAGCACGAGGAATGGCTATGCGACCAGACGGAACGAGAGTACGGGATCTGACTGCCATCATGCAGGCGCTTCCCTATGTCATGCCAAAGCGGTATGACGCCCAGAACTGGGCGGAAGAAAATCTGGATGAGGACGCGATCCGGGACTATATCCGGGCAAAGCGGCGGGAGGGGCGGTCCGTGACCCACATGAGCCTGCTGGTGTCCGCCTATTACCGCGCAGTGCTGAAAAATCCAAAGATCAACTATTTCGTGATGAACCGGCGGATCTACAAGCGGAACCACTTCTGCTTCAGCTTTGTGATCCTGAAGACCCGGGCGGACGGCACCCCGGACGAGACCTCTCTGAAAGTGTATCTGGAACCGGAGGACACGGTGTTTACCGTGACGGAGAAGATTCGCTCCACCATCGAGAAGAACCAGAACGTCCGGCACAATAACGATACAGACCGGTTTGCGAAATTCGCCTTCGGTGTACCAGGTCTGGCCCGGGCGGTTTTTGCACTGGCGATCTTTTTAGACCGGCATAATTTGCTGCCCAGGTCTATCATTGAACTGAGTCCTTTCCACACCAGCCTGTTCGTGACGAATCTGGCCTCCATCAACACGCCCTGCATTTTCCACCACTGCTATGAGTTCGGCACCACCAGCGTGTTCGTCTGCATGGGGCGGCCCGTCCCCGACCCGCTGGCTCCGGAGGGCGTCCGGAAGAAGATCATGCCTATGAGCGTTGTCATGGACGAGCGGATCGCCACCGGCATTGAGTATTCCCGCTTTTTCGCGGAGTTGTTCCGAAATCTCAAGCACCCGGAAAGTCTGGAAGAGCCCTTCAACAGTGTATTGGCGGAAAAAGCGGCGGTAAAGTGAGGGAGCACATACAGTGAACAAAAGAACGAAAACCGCTCTGCGGCGGTGGTGTCTTTACGGGTGGACGTTTGCAAAATGGACCATGGCTGCGTCCGCCATCGGCGTGGTCTGCGGATTGATCGGGACCATGTTCCACTTCGGCGTCCATGAGGTAACGGCTTTCCGAGGAACGCACCCCTGGGTGCTGTATCTCCTGCCGTTGGCGGGCTTTGTGATCGTGAGCTTTTACAAGCTGACGGAGACGGACGGCTTGGGTACCGACGATATCATCGACGCGGTCCATGAAGGAAAGCGGCTGCCTATCTTGCTGCTGCCGGCCATCTTTTTCGGTACGGTTTTGACCCACCTGTGCGGCGGCAGCGCGGGACGGGAGGGCGCAGCCCTTCAGATGGGCGGCACCATCGGTCAGTGTATGGGCCGCACCTTCCGGCTGGATGACCGGGATCTCCGGGTGGCTACGCTGGCGGGTATGGCGGCGTTCTTCTCCGCCCTGTTCGGAACGCCCCTGGCGGCCACGGTGTTTGCCATCATGGTCATCAGCATCGGCGTGATCTACCACGTGGCGCTGTATCCCAGCCTGCTGGCGGCGCTGGTGGCCTACGGCGTGTCCGTCCGTCTGGGGGTGGAGCCTACCCGCTTCACCGTGGCGGTGCCGGATCAGTCGGTAGGGATGTTCGTCCGGGTGGCGGCGCTGGGTGTGCTGTGCGCGCTGGTGTCCATCCTGTTCTGCAAACTGATGCACGGCGCGGGACACCTGATGAAGCGGATCAAAAACCCGTGGCTGCGGGTGATCTGCGGCGGCTTCGCCGTCATCGCCCTGACGTGGATATTCGGCACGGACTATAACGGCGCGGGCATGGACGTCGTGACTCGGGCCATTGAGCAGGAGACCGTGGCGGTGCCCTGGGCCTTCCTGCTGAAGCTGGTTTTCACGGCGGTCACGCTGGCGGCGGGCTTCAAGGGCGGCGAGGTGGTACCCTCCTTCTTCGTGGGTGCGACCTTCGGCTGCGCGGTGTCCCCGCTGCTGGGTCTGCCGGTGGGCTTTGGCGCCGCGGTAGGTCTGGCCGCTGTTTTCTGCGGCGTGACCAACTGCCCGGTGGCATCCACGCTGCTGGCGGTGGAGCTGTTCGGCGCGGAGGGGATGCTGTATTTTGCCTTGGCCTGCTGCCTGAGCTATATGCTCTCCGGGTATCAGGGGCTGTATTCCAGCCAGACCATCCTCTATTCCAAGCTGAAGGCCCAGTTCATCAACGTCCATACCAACGCCTACCACGCCGGCGAGAAAACCGAATAAAACAAGTACCTCCCACGGTTTCCCCATAAATGAAGGGACACCGTGGGAGGTTTTTTGCATGATGGAAGAACAACGGCCCGCCCGCAAATGCGGACTGAAACGGCCCCGTTCCTCATAGGATAGAGGAAGGGGGTGGTGGAATGACAAAGGAGGACTTTGATCCGCTGGCCTTTACCACAGCGGTGAACACCCTTGCCGTTGCCATCGCCCAGAATCTGAGCGAGGATGAGCTGGCGCTGCTGACGGCGGTGCTGGTGCAGCTTACCGGCACATTGACCACCATCACCGTCCAGCAGACCTTGTATGGAAAGCAGAAGGATGGCCAGACCTCGTAAGGTCTGGCCATCCTTGTGTTGCATAGTGTGTGATATAAAACTGCTTTACAGGCAAAGTTTATTTCCCAAGCAGGCGGCGGGCCGTGTCTACGTTGACCTGTTCGATCTGCCGCAGCTTCTGCACGGCAGCAGCCTGTTCCTCTGGGGAGATAGGGGAACTGACCATGCGGTCGATCATGGCCTTGAGGGCATCCGCCGTCAGAGCGTCCAGATCCAGGAAGTTCTCCTGACCGATATACCGCAGGAAAGCGGAGACCTTGGGGTCATACACCACGCCCGCCAGAGGGATGCCCTGTCCGGCGGCGAAGATCAGCGCGTGGAGCCGCATGGACACCACCGCCTGCATCCGGGAAAGCGCGCCGATGATGGTCCCGGCGCTGCCAGCATCATCCAGAAAATAGTGGGGGATGTCCAGTCCTGCTGCGGCCAGCCGGCCGGCAACCGGGTCCAGATGCTTTTCCACGGCGGCGAACACCGGCGTCAGACCGTAGGTCTCGTAGGCGTATTTCGCCGCCTGCGCGAACAGGGGGGCCTTGTCCTCAAAGCCCTTCCAATTCCGCAGAGCGAAGCACAGGTACTTCCCGTGGGGCGGGATGCCCGCCCGCAGCAGAACGCTGTCGATCTCGTCCTCGCTGGCGGCGGGGAGGGTCAGGGCCGGGTCCGCCGTCAGGAGGATCTCCGGTTTCGTCACGCCCATGGACTGCAATTCCTTCAGGGAGTCCGGCTCCCGGAGGGTGATGACGTCCACGCTGGCGTTCAGCACGCTGGCCGCCAGCTTCCGATGCTGTTCCCGGAGAACAGGACCGATGCCGCAGCCGTACATCTGTACCTTGCAGCCCGCCTTGTGAGCAGCCTGAATATTATGGAGATAGAACCACAGGGATCGGCGGGAGGTGACGTCCTGAATAAGGCTGCCGCCGCCGTTGATATACAGCCCCGCGTGTCGCATGGCCTTTTTCCAGGTGCCCACGTCCATCCGACCCGCCGTCCGCACCCGGTAGGTCAGGCGGGTGGCCTTGGGGTCCTTGGTGAGAACGGTAATAGGCATGTCCGGATCAATGGAGCGCATCTCCTGCAAAATGGCCTCCAAAATGGCGTCGTCGCCGGCGTTGCCCCGGCCGTAAGCACCGCAGATCACCACGCCGTCCCGGTCCCGTTTGGGACGGTTGTGGCGGCGGATGATTTCCTCATAAATGTGTAGCTGGGTGTCCACGGTGCTTTGGATGGAGAACTTAGCGGAGGCTTTTTCATAGAGCTTCTCGCCCATCTCCCGACGCAGAGAGTCCCCGTTGCCCAGCGCGGCCAGATAGCGTCCTAACGTTTGCCAGTCGCCGGGGGTAAAGAGATATCCGTTTACATCCTGATCGATGAGATAGGGGATGCCGCCCACGGCGGTGGCCACCGTGGCCAGATGAAACCGGGCGCCCTCCGTCAGGGCGTAGGGGAAGGTCTCGGAGAGGGAGGTCAGGGCGTTGACATCCAGCGCGGAATAGAACCGATCCATACCGCCGCTGATCCAGCCGGCGAAGGTGACCGCCTTTTCCACGCCCAGTTCCTTTGCCAGATCCTCCAGCTTCTGCCGCTCCTCGCCGTCCCCGGCGATGACCAGCCGCAGCCGGGGGCAGGACTTATGTCCTTCCGCAAAGCCCCGGATCAGGGTGGACATATCCTTGACGGGGTTCAGCCGGGCGGCGATGCCCACCACCACGCTGTTTTCCTCCACGTCGGCCCCCAGTCCCCGGAGATAGGCCAGCCGGTCCCCCTGAGACGGCGCAGGGGTGAAGTCGATGCCGTTGTAGATGGTGAACAGCCTGTCGGGATCAAAGCCCCGCTTGATGAGCAGGTCGGTCATGGCGTCGGACACGCCGATGCGGTAGTCCAGCCGGCGCAGGGCGATGGTGTTGATGGTGCCGTAGGTGAGGCGGGAGAGGGGGCGGCCCAGGTAGTCCAGTCGGTAGTCGGAGTGGACGGTGGTCACCACCGGCAGGCCGGTGGAGCGGCGCAGCAGGGCGCCCATCATGTTGCCGCGTGCGCCGTGGCAGTGGATAAGCTGATAGCCCCCCTCCCGGATCATCCGTTTGAGGGTGCGGTATGTGCGCAGCAGATTGCGGCCGGAGAGCACCACTGTAGGGATGCCCAGTTCCCGGGCCTCCTGGGCAAAGGGGCCCTCCAGAAAGCAGACCATGGTCACCTCGATGGTGCGGGAGAGGTTTTGCAGCAGGGAGTGGACGTGAGTCTTGGCTCCGCCGCTGTCGCCGCCGGAAATCAGAGTGATGACTTTCATATATGAAAACCTCCGGACAAAGAAAAGACTTGTTTCAGGGTAGGGAAGTATGGTACAATATGCAAGTATCATTGTACCAAGTATTATGTCAATTTACAACCTCGGAGGTTACAAAAGATGATAGACGAAAAGGGAAGATTGTTTGGCAAGCTCAACATTGTGGATCTGCTGGTGATTCTGGTGGTCCTTGTGGCCGTAGTGGTGCTGGGCGTGAAGTTCCTGGGCAAGGACGGGGGCGGCGGCATCAATCCCGGCAAGACCCAGGTAACCTATACCGTGCTGGTCAAGGGTGTGGAGCAGGAGGTCTACGACAATATCCAGAAATACATCCCCGGCCAGTTGATGGCCTCCGGCGAGATGCTGGATGGCCAGGTGGTTTCTGTGGAGCCGAGGGCCCATGAGCAGACCGTGACGGTGGATACCACTGACGGCACCCTGGAAATTCCGGTGGATGAGGGCACCATAGACCTGCTCTTCACCATCGAGTGCAACGTGGTCAACCCCATTACCACAGAGATCGGCACTCAGGAGGTGCGTGTGGGTAAGACCCATACGGTAAAGACCGACAAGTTTGAGCTGATGAATGGCGTCATTCTGGACTGCGAGTGGGGGGACGGCGCGGCTGCGGCCGATGCTCAGTAAGCCAAAAGAACACAGAGGGGCGGCGGCAGCCATGTCGCCGCCCCTCTCCTATATGGAGGAAACAATATGCCCGAATGGTTTCTGAATCTGGACGGAGGCATCCTGCTCTGGCTCCAGGAGGCGGTGCGCAACGCCGTCCTGACACCCCTGTTTACGCTCTACACCCATCTGGGTGACAGCGGACTGATGTGGATTGCCCTGTCCGTCCTTCTGCTCTGCTTCAAAAAGACCCGGAAGGCGGGAGCAGCTGGCCTGATGGCCCTGCTGCTGAGCCTGATGTTCACCAACGGGATTCTCAAGCACCTGGTGGAGCGCCCCCGGCCCTGGCTGACGGTGGAGGGGCTGACGCCTCTGATCGCGGAGCACGACCCCAACTCCTTCCCTTCAGGACACACTAGCGCCTCCTTTGCCGCAGCGTCGGCCTGGTGCCGCACTCTGCCCCGCCGGTGGATGGGGGTGACGGCGGTGGTGCTGGCCGCCCTGATGGGCTTCTCACGGCTGTATGTAGGGGTCCACTTCCCCAGTGATGTGCTGGCCGGGGTGCTGGTGGGCCTGTTCTGCGGCTGGCTGGCCTGCCTGCTCTGGCAACGCTTTGCCGCTTGGAGGGGACTGGAGGCGTAACACGAAAAAAGAGCTGTATCCCAGACGGGATACAGCTCTTTTTGGTAAGCGAGTGAAAAAGCTTACTTCAGCTCGACCTTGGCACCGACCTCTTCCAGCTTCTTCTTCAGCTCCTCGGCCTCGTCCTTGGAGACGCCCTCCTTGATGGCCTTGGGGGCAGCCTCAACGGCAGCCTTGGCCTCGGCCAGGCCCAGACCGGTGATCTCACGGACAGCCTTGATGACCTTGATCTTCTCGGCGCCGACCTCGGCCAGCACCACGTCGAACTCGGTCTTCTCTTCAGCAGCGGGAGCGGCAGCACCGCCGGCGGCGGGAGCAGCCATAGCGGCGGCGGAGACGCCGAACTCCTCCTCCAGAGCGTGGACGAGCTCGGAGAGCTCCAGAACAGTCAGACCCTTAACCTCTTCGATGAGGGCATTGATTTTCTCAGAAGCCATGATAGGTAACCTCCTAAATAAATGTTTGTAAAGATGTGTGTCGAGTTACTCGGCAGCCGCTTCCGCGGGAGCCTCGGCGGCCTCGACAGAGCCGCCCTTCTGCTCGCAGATGGCCTTGATGACGATGGCCAGGCTGGTGATGGGGGCCAGCATGGTGCCCAGAACCTGAGCCTGCAGAACCTCCTTGGAGGGCAGCTCGGCCAGAGCCTTGATCTCGTCCAGGGACAGGACCTTGCCGTCCATGAAACCGGCCTTGATGGTGAACTTCTCACCGTTGAACTGCTTGGCGAACTTGTTGATGACGCGCATGGGAGCGATGGGATCGCCGTGGGACAGGGCCAGGGAAGTGGTGCCGTTCAGGACGGAATCCATCTCCTCCAGACCCACATTGTTGATGGCGAAACGCACCAGGGTGTTCTTCACGACGGCGTAGTCCAGCTCGTTCTTGCGGCACTCGGCGCGCAGAGCGGTGTCCTGAGCCACAGTGATTCCCTTGTAGTCCACAAGCACGCCGCTGCTGGCGGTCTTGAGCTTCTCGGTCAGCTCGGCCACGATGGCCTGCTTCTCGCTGAGAACCTTTGCGTTAGGCATTTGGAATTCACCTCCGTTGAGATTGAGTCCAACTTTTCCGATGCAGACGCAACAAAAAAGCTGTTTTCGCATTCAAAGCAGGCGAAAACAGCACAAAGAATTTTATCCCGTTGTGGCTGCATTCTCGGCAGGATTTCCGGCTTGCGCCCACCTGCTGTCTTTGAACACGGTTAATAGTATATCATCCCGGACAGGCTGTGTCAAGCACAACCTGTCCGAAAATGACATTTTTTTGCGGGGCCTGTCGGCCCGTATCCGCCGCTACGGCGAACTCGTCCCGCTTCCGTTGCTCTCTCACCCTCGAGGCCCCCACGCGAACCCAGCGAAGCGGTTCGCGTGGGGAAAAGGAGGCCCAGCGGCGGGAGTGAGCGTTCGGGCCTGCCCGGAAGCGAATGATCCAAAGCTT
>OLGF01003421.1_pt1 | contig 13120 bp, 12 predicted proteins | sample 1604971 | NCBI WGS metagenome assembly OLGF01 (sample SAMEA3888902, study PRJEB22519) | human gut metagenome | biome: human gut; feature: human-associated habitat; material: faeces | place: Denmark | collected 2011 | reverse complement strand
TCTATCGACTTTATATGCCATCTTACTTTTTAGGGACATTTACTGAATATCCCTAATTATGTTCAAGTTGCTCCCGTTATTTACCTTATCCTGGTCTGCCCAAGGTCCTTTTCCACCTTTCAAAGCTATTGCATCGTCATTCACCGACATATAACACCCTTTCACCAGCACATTCTTACAGACATCAATATCAATAGCATCACTGCTCGGTGCTTTTACCGGTGAACGGGGAGCAAAAATGGAAAGATTCAGCAACTTCACCTTCTCACACCGGTATAAATGGGTTGTCCAGAAAGGAGAATTCTCCAATCTGACTCCAGACAGCTGTACATCTTTTGAATCTGCAATATATACCAGTCGCGGACGTAATTCCTCCAGATTCGTACATTGAGGATTGACCTGCCGACGCAACCAGAAAGATTTCCAGAAACGAAGTCCGTTCCCGTTTATCTTTCCCTCTCCCGAAAGTGTAAATCCGTCCACCCCTATGGCATTGACCAGGGCTGCGAAATATTTCAGGTTCTGCCCCTCCAGGCGTGTATCAATCACATCAAAATGACTGATGTCATCACTCCCTTTCAACACAGCTCCTTTTTCCAGATAAAGATGGGTACGAGGTTTGAAAAAAAGTGACCCTGATAAAAACGTACCTTGTGGGATACAAATTACTCCACCTCCTTCTTGAGCTGCCTTGTCAATGACTGCCTGAATCTGTTCCGTCTGTAACAATGTACTGTCATTCTGCACTCCATAATCCGTAATACGGTAAATTCCGCCCAACTCCTTTACCGGGGTCACCCGGCTGTCTGCAAACCAATCCGGTATTGGAGTACCGTCAGGAAACCTTTCCTGAGCAAATACACTTCCAGCCAGCCACAAAAACCAACATAGAAACAAATACTTGATACAATATTCCCTCATTTTTCAAATACTTTTAAATCAAAACCATACGGAAAGCAAAATAGGAAACTTTTTCGACAAAAAGAAATAGAAAATCATGCAATAACATGTCTTTTTGTACAAAACTTCACTTGTATTCTCTAATGCCAGAAGATAACTCCTGAAATCATATAACGGTGGTAATTCTTCTGTACACTCTTATACAAAAGAAAGAATTACCTGACAAATTCTCTGTTTCACACTGTGGGATACAAAAACCACAGTGTGGGATACATATTTCACACTGTGAAATACATATCCCGCAGTATGAAACAGAGAAATGTCCGGGAGATTTCTGAAAATATAAACCTTACTTCAGCACTTAACAAAGAGCATTAGCATGTTTTAGAGAAACAGTTACTATATCAAGTAAAGAATTTTGAATGATTTTCAATGTATTTGCATGATTTTCCATGTGCAGATGTAAGTATATCCGCTACATTTGCAATTATAAATTTTAAACCAATACCTTATTTGATATGCGAAAAATTCTTGTTGTATTATTGCTTACAATAAGTGCAGGATTCACCACGTCTTCTGCACAAAAACTACCACTACAAAAAGAAACGCTCGATGTGGTAATGAAAGTAAACAAATATTTCATGGAGAAATATGCCGATTATCGGACTCCCAGTTTCGTTCGTAATGTTACCCGCCCCAGCAATATCTGGACTCGAGGAGTGTACTACGAAGGATTAATGGCTCTATATTCCATCTATCCTCGTGCAGAATTCTACGATTATGCATACAACTGGGCTGAATACCATGAATGGGGAATGCGAAATGGCAACACCACACGCAATGCCGACGACTATTGCTGCGGACAAACCTATATCGACTTATATAACATTTGCCCCAAACCTGAAATGCTGAAGAACATCAAGTCGAACATGAATATGCTGGTCAATACACCGCAGGTAGGCGACTGGACATGGGTAGATGCTATTCAGATGGGAATGCCCGTACTGGCTAAAATGGGACACCTCACGGGAGAACAAAAATATTTCGACAAGATGTGGGATATGTATGAGTTCTCACGCAATCAACTCGCAGGAAAAGGAATGTTCAATCTGGCTGACGGTCTCTGGTGGAGAGACGCTGACTTCTTGCCTCCATACAAAGAGCCCAATGGAGAAGACTGCTACTGGAGCCGGGGAAACGGATGGGCCTACGCCGCACTGGTACGCGTACTTGACGAAATTCCAGCCAATGAAAAACACCGCCAAGACTACATCAACGATTTCCTGATTATGAGTAAAGCATAAAAAAAATGCCAGCGTACAGACGGATTCTGGAATGTAAGTCTTCATGATGCCGGAAATTACGGAGGAAAAGAAACTACAGGTACTGCCCTGTTTGTCTACGGAATGGCATGGGGAGTACGAAACGGATTACTGGATAAAGAAGAATATTTACCCGTTTTATTAAAAGGATGGAATGCCATGGTAAAGGAGGCAGTCCACCCCAACGGTTTCCTGGGTTACGTACAAGGTACCGGGAAAGAGCCGAAAGATGGTCAGCCAGTCACATACGATAGTGTCCCAGACTTTGAAGACTATGGAGTAGGATGCTTCCTCCTGGCTGGTACGGAAGTCTACAAACTACAATGATAAGAATAAGCACAATAGGTAGAAACGTTTTGCTTCTTTCCGTAAAAAGAAATGGGTGTGCCTTTCGCACACCCATATTTTATTTGCTTAATGCCCGGGAGCGTTCTCCCAGATAACCGCCATGATGGCGCTTGCTGTATTCTTCAATCGTAAAGCCGGTCTTACGCATGGTCTCCACCACCAGAATATCTCCAATAACCGTCATCACAGTGGTAGAAGTCGTAGGAGTCATTCCCAGCAAACAAACCTCATCAGGATGACCTGTAGCCAGACAAATATCAGCGGCTTCCGCCAGCGGACTATCCGGATTTCCCGTAATGACAATCTTTTTCAATTCCGGATTTAGACGCGCAGCCAGTTCGGTAAGTTCCACGATTTCCCTTGTCTTTCCGGAGTTGGAAATCAAGAGTAACAAGTCATTCTTTTGCAGAATGCCCAAATCACCATGCTGCGCCTCACTGGGATGCAAAAACACAGAAGGGATTCCTGTAGAACAGAATGTAGTGGCAATGTTCATGGCTATCTGTCCAGCCTTACCCATACCGCTGGTTACCAGCTTTCCGCCTTTCTCATGCACCTGTTCCACAATCAGGTTTACCGCTTTCTCATATCCGTCTGTTACCGGAATGTTCAACACGGCCTGTGCTTCACGCTGTAATAAATCTTTTATTGATGAATTCATAAGGTTATGATTAAATTATAATTTTATTCCAATAAGCGGGTCAGTTCTTCCAATGTATTCGCCACTTCAAAATAATTTTTCAACGGACGGTGTACAAAATGCGTTTCCTCCAGCCGGTTCAAAAAAGCCAGCAGGTCATTCCAGAAACCTTCCACATTATAAAAGATGACTTTTTTCTGATGATAGCCTATACTACATGCAGCCATCACATGAAATACCTCGTCCAGTGTACCGATACCACCTGGCAAGGCTACCATCACGTCCGATTCCTGCAACATAATATCTTTCCGGTCGCTCAGGTTCACAGAATGAAATGTCACGTCAAGCAAATCGCTGACTCTTCCGTGTTCCTCCAGCTTTGTGGGAACAACTCCCATAATCATTGCCCCGTTCTCTTTCGCACTTTTTGCCAGAGCTTCCATCAGTCCGGTATTGGAACCGCCGTAAACCAGCCACTTACGATGCTGCCCCAGCCATGCGCCCAGTTCCCGGGCTTTCTCCATGAATACAGGTTCTATCGCATCTGAGGCCGAACAAAAGACTGCAATTTTATTCATATATTAGTTTTAAATATCACACACTGCAAATATCTGCATTTTTTGAAGAAAGGCAATAGGTATTTATTGTAAATTTGCAGCGAAAAAGAAATTATACTTCTCAATATATGGCGTATTCAACTTTTACCCTCCCTAACGGCTTACGACTTATTCATACCACCAGTCCTACAAACGTGGCTTATTGTGGCTTTGCCATCGATGCCGGAACGCGCGATGAGCTTCCACAAGAACAGGGTATGGCCCATTTTGTAGAGCACCTGATTTTTAAAGGTACAGAAAAGCGAAAAGCCTGGCACATTCTCAATCGCATGGAAAATGTAGGAGGCGATTTGAATGCCTATACCAACAAGGAAGAAACCGTCATTTACAGCGCTTTTCTGAAAGAGCATTTCAACCGGGCAGCAGAGCTACTGGCTGACATTGTCTTCCATAGTGTATTTCCACAGAATGAAATCGAGAAAGAAGTGGAAGTCATCATCGACGAAATCCAAAGCTATGAAGACAGTCCGTCGGAACTTATTTTTGACGACTTTGAAGAACTGATTTTCCCCAACCACCCATTAGGCCGAAACATACTTGGCAATCCGGAACTGCTGCGTCAATTTACAAGTGAGGATGCACGAAAGTTCGTACATTCACATTACCGACCGGAAAACATGATATTTTTCGTTCAAGGAGATATTCCCTTTCAGAAAGTCATCCGTACGCTTGAGAAAGTAACCTCGGATATTCCCCAATTTGAAGAGGGAAGCAAAACGCGCAAGCTACCGTCTGAATACAAACCCAGCAAACTGATTCTCCACAAGGATACCCATCAGGCACATGTCATGATTGGCGGAAGAGGATACCACGCTTACGACGAGAAGCGTACCGGACTCTATCTGCTCAACAATATTCTGGGAGGCCCTGGTATGAACAGCCGGCTCAACATCTCCTTACGTGAAAAAAGAGGACTGGTCTATAACGTAGAATCCAATCTGACATCCTATACGGATACAGGCACATTCTGTATCTATTTCGGCTGTGACCTGCACGATGCAGACCATTGTATTTCACTGGTACATAAAGAGCTAAAAAAAATCCGTAACAATGCCTTGACTGAACTGCAACTGGCTGCGGCAAAGAAACAAATCATTGGACAAATAGGGGTAGCCGGAGACAATTTTGAAAACAATGCACTCAACATGGGAAAGTGCTTTCTGCACTATCATACTTACGAAGAAAAAGAAGAAGTTTTCAAACGGATAGATAATCTCACCTCCAGCCAACTCCTTGACATAGCCAATGAAATGTTTGCTGAAGATTATCTTTCCACCCTTATCTATCAGTAAATTAATACCGGATAGTTCACTTTTTCCACCACTTAGTAGCAAGATATGGACAGATACTCTTAAAATCCAATTTTTGTCTTTTCATAAATTTTTAAAACTTCCTATTTTCGAGAAAAAATGGGGAGAACTATGAAAAAGAATGAAATCATTAAAGACAGGTTGGAAGAATGGGTAGAAAGTAAAGGATTCTTAAACTCCAGGTTTACCATCATAGAATTATGTAAAATTATAGGAATAAACCGGACTTATCTTTCGAACTATATTAACAACACATACGGCTTAAACTTCAACTTATGGATCAATCACCTGCGCATCGAAGAAGCCAAGCAATTGATGGGCCAAACCCCTAAACGAAGTTTATCGGAAATAGCCGAACGAATAGGATTCACAGATCTGGCTCACTTCAGCAAACAATTCAAACTCCAAGAAGGAGTCTCTCCGTCTGAATGGAGAAAGAATATGTAATAATACGCAACAGAACGGCAGGAAAAGCGTAAAAATCACTATCTTTGTACGCTTAAGATAGGATAATTACATAAACTATATACACATGAAAATAGAAGATAAACTGACCGAATCTATCCTGAACGGTATAAAGACCTTATACAATCAGGAAGTTCCTGCCAAAATGGTTCAACTTCAGAAAACGAAGAAAGAATTTGAAGGCCACCTGACACTGGTTGTCTTTCCTTTTCTGAAAATGTCTAAGAAAGGTCCGGAACAGACTGCACAAGAAATCGGGGAATACTTGAAACAGAATGAACCGGCCATCGCAAATTATAATGTAATCAAAGGTTTCCTGAACCTGACCATTGCATCTGACGTATGGATTGAGCTGCTGAACCGCATCCATGCTGACAATCAGTGGGGCATACAAAAAGCTGACGACAATGCGCCACTTGTCATGATTGAATATTCTTCTCCTAATACCAATAAACCGCTCCACCTGGGTCACGTGCGTAACAACCTGCTGGGAAGCGCACTGGCTAACATCATGGCAGCCAACGGCAACAAGGTGGTAAAAACCAACATCGTAAACGACCGTGGTATTCACATCTGTAAGTCTATGCTGGCCTGGTTGAAATATGGTAACGGTGAAACTCCTGAATCATCAGGCAAGAAAGGCGACCACCTGATTGGTGACTACTACGTAGCTTTCGACAAGCACTACAAAGCTGAAGTGAAAGAACTCATGGCTCAATATCAGGCAGAAGGTATGAACGAAGAAGAAGCAAAGGCAAAAGCTGAAGCAAACTCTCCGTTGATGCTGGAAGCACGCGAAATGCTTCGCAAATGGGAAGCTAATGACCCGGAAGTACGTGCCCTCTGGAAGAAGATGAACGACTGGGTATATGCAGGTTTCGATGAAACTTACAAGATGATGGGAGTAAGCTTCGACAAGATATACTACGAATCACAGACTTACCTTGAAGGAAAGGAAAAGGTAATGGAAGGTCTGGAAAAAGGACTGTTCTATCGCAAGGAAGACGGTTCTGTATGGGCCGACCTGACTCCGGAAGGTTTGGACCACAAATTGCTGCTCCGTGGTGACGGTACTTCTGTATACATGACACAGGACATCGGTACTGCCAAGCTGCGCTTCCAGGATTATCCTATCAACAAGATGATTTATGTGGTAGGTAACGAACAGAACTACCACTTCCAGGTATTGTCCATCCTGCTCGATAAGCTGGGCTTTGAATGGGGTAAAGACCTCGTACACTTCTCTTACGGTATGGTGGAACTGCCGGAAGGTAAAATGAAGAGCCGTGAAGGTACAGTAGTAGACGCCGACGACCTGATGGAGGCCATGATTGAAACAGCCAAAGAAACCAGCAACGAACTGGGTAAACTGGACGGACTGACTCAGGAAGAGGCAGACGACATCGCACGCATCGTTGGTCTGGGTGCCTTGAAATATTTCATCCTGAAAGTAGATGCCCGCAAGAACATGACCTTCAACCCGAAAGAATCTATCGACTTCAACGGAAACACAGGTCCGTTCATCCAATATACATACGCACGTATCCAGTCTATTCTGCGTAAGGCAACAGAAGCAGGACTCAGCATCCCGGCTGTCATCCCAAGCGGTATTGAACTGAGTACGAAAGAAGAAGGTCTAATTCAAATGCTGGCCGACTTTACCAACGTAGTGAAACAGGCTGGAACAGATTACAACCCGTCTATCCTGGCAAACTATGCTTATGACCTGGTAAAAGAATACAACCAGTTCTATCATGACTTCAGCATCCTGCGTGAAGAAAATGAAGCCCTGAAAATATTCCGTCTCGCTTTGAGCCAGAATGTAGGCAAAGTAGTCAAACTGGCTATGGGCTTGCTGGGTATCGAAGTACCTGAACGTATGTAATTACAATCTTGTATATCAGGTGGCTGGCAAAGGGGTGAACTACACTCCTTTTGCACAGCCACTTTCTTTTTAAAGACCATCTTATGGCTAAACAAAAATTCTACGTGGTCTGGAAAGGAGTGAATCCGGGTATCTATTCTTCATGGACCGACTGCCAACTGCAAATACAAGGCTATAAAGGGGCTATATATAAGTCTTTTGATTCACAGGAAGAGGCAGAACATGCCTTTGCTACTCCTGCATATCAGTACATGAACCGTCACCGTGCATCGAATTCAGAAAAAGCGGAGGCACAACTCCCCGAAAACTTCAACTTGAACTGTCTGGCAGTAGATGCTGCCTGTAGCGGTAACCCCGGGCCCATGGAATATCGAGGAGTGTACCTGCTAACAGGACAGGAAATCTTCCATTTCGGACCGATTTACGGTACTAACAATATTGGAGAATTCCTAGCCATCGTTCACGGGCTGGCACTTCTCAAACAAAAGAACCTGAACATGCCCATCTATTCCGACAGTCGTAATGCCCTCTCCTGGGTGAAACAAAAAAAATGCAAGACCAAACTGGAACGAACCGAGAAAACAGAAGCGCTCTTCCAGTTAATTGAACGGGCGGAAAAATGGCTGAAAGAGAACACTTATACCACTCCCCTGCTCAAGTGGGAGACTGACGTATGGGGAGAAGTCCCCGCTGACTTCGGACGTAAATAATCAAAAACTCAAACAGATGAAAAAGAGACTTACATATCTGGGATGCTTTTTCGCCAGCATACTAGGGTATTTCCTACTCCAGAAACCTGTGTTCATGCTCTATAACGGTGCATGTGAGAAGGGAACAGCTTTCACAGACTACCTACGGGTATTGTTCCATGGCTTTACGCTTGACGCAGCAACCACCGGATACCTGACGGCCATCCCCTGGCTGACCATTCTTTGCAGTATATGGTTCCGCCGTTTTCCTTTGAAGAAGATACTCATCGGCTACTACGTCTTAATCAGTCTGGCTACCACACTTATCTTCATCGGCGATATGGCCCTATATCCGTTCTGGGGATTTAAACTGGACGCTTCCATCTTCCTCTATCTGGACTCTCCGAAAAATGCCATGGCCAGCGTATCCTTGGGATTTATTCTGATACGACTGCTGTGCATCCTCATCTTATCAGCCTTGGTAACATGGGGACTGTATAAAATTACCCCAGCCAATCTGCCACAAGTCCAGAAGCGTATTGCTGGTAGTCTGATAACTATTCTCTTAGGAGGTATCATCTTTATCATCATACGAGGAGGTGTTACCGAATCCACCAGCAACGTAGGACAAGCCTATTTCTGTAATGATGAATTTCTGAATCATTCCGCCATCAACCCGGATTTTAGCCTGCTGTCCTCCATTAGCAAGACGACCGATTTTGCCCAGCAATTTAATTTCTTCGATGAAGAAAAACGCGCTAATCTATTTGAAGGATTGTATGCAGACACGGGAGAAAATGAGGTTTCATTACTCACTACCAACCGTCCTAATGTATTGATTATTCTCATGGAAGGTTTTGGAGGAGTATTCGTAGAATCATTAGGAGGAATACCTGATGTCAGTCCGAATCTGGAGCGTCTGAGCAAGGAAGGAGTCTTCTTTACCAACTGCTATGCTAACAGTTTCCGTACCGACCGAGGCACAGTCTGTACCTTCAGCGGCTACCAAAGCTTCCCCACGGTTTCCGTCATGAAATCTCCCGCCAAAAGCCGCACCTTGCCTTCCATTGCCGGAAAACTGCGGGAACAAGGCTATGCCACAGATTTTCTGTATGGAGGTGACATCAACTTTACCAACATGAAGAGCTACTTACTGGGCAGCGGATACCAACAGTTGACAGCAGATGTAGATTTCAGTATGGAAGAACGAAAAAATCCATGGGGAGTAAACGATGACATCACCTTCGAGCACCTCTACCGTCAGATAAAGGAGCGAAACACTGACCAGCCCTGGCATACTGCTTTCCTTACCCTGAGCAGCCATGAACCGTTTGAAGTACCCTATCATCGTCTGAAAGAAAAAATTCCTAATGCTTTTGCCTTCACTGACGATTGTTTTGGAAAATTTATTGATAAGCTCAAAGCTCTTCCTCAATGGAAAAACCTGCTTGTCATCTGCCTGCCAGACCATGGCTTCTATTATCCGGAAGAAGGACTGGTGCACGACCCGCGTATTCATCATATTCCGATGCTATGGTTAGGAGGTGCCATCAAGCAGCCTATGGTCATTGACAAACTGATGAACCAAAGTGATATGGCCGCTACCCTGCTGGCACAATTGGGAATCAGCCACAAGGAATTTAACTTCAGCCGTAACGTGTTAGGAAAGGACTACAACTATCCGTTTGCTTACTACACCTATAACAACGGATTTGCTTTCCGCGACAGTACCGGCACGACACTGATAGACAACAATTCCGGCAAGGCATTAATAGAATCCCCAGCTCCGAACGAACGACGCACAGAACTGGGGAAAGCGATTCTACAATCTTCTTATGACGATTTGGGAGCGCGATAAATTTTTACTCCACAAACATCACTTTCGATGCATCACGCGGTTTAGCAGCCGGTGATTCATCTGGATATCCGAAGGCTATGCAATACAACAATTCATAACCTTCGGGTATATTCAGGCGCTTCAGATAGTCTGCTGCCTGAGGCTCTGTCTTCATAAAGCGTATAGGGCTTCCCAAACAGCAGGAACCGATACCCATTGACCAGGCCGAAAGAATCATATTTTCTCCCAGCAGCCCACAGTCTATCTGCGACATATCATACGAAGTATCGTTGGCAATAAACACTACCGTAGGTGCATTGCGAAACATATTCTTGAATCCCGGATCTTCTGCTACTTTGGGATTCACTTTCTTATACACTTCTGTAATACCATTGATAAACTCCGGATTGTCCACCACGCGTACTGCCCATGACTGTTTATTCTGTCCGTTGGGTGCATGAATACCACAGTCCAGAATCATCTGCATTGTATCACGGTTTACCGGCTGCGGCAGATATTTTCGCACACTCCGTCGTGTCATGATAGTTTCAATCACCTGATTTTTAGCCGAAGATTCATCAGGCGCAGGAGCCTGCTCTTTCTGCGCCTGTCCACCACAACTGGAGAGACAGAGCAATCCTGCTCCTAACATTGAATAAATTACTTTTTTCATAAACTCTTATTATTTTCAACTAATTATTTCACTCCTAATTCAGCAAATCCCATCGGTTCGCCCGCACGAATCATACGTGTAGCCTTCAACTCTATATAACGGGCTTTTACCGGGGTAAAGAATACTGATTGCATCACCGGATTATTCTGTATATTCGAGAATTCACCCGCTTTCACCAGCTGATTCACCGCATCCTTACTTGTACCAACTCGTATCTCATAATTGGCAATCAAACCTTTGTTAGGTTCACCCTGATCAGGCAAGAAATGAAGAGAAGAAACCATACGTTCCTCCTGCAAATCAATCAACAAACGGTCACCTTCTACAAAACAAGTGGTCTGTGATTGCTTGTCAGAAGCCTTTGCTGACTCTTCAGCTTTTACATCCGGCAAAAGGTAAGGTACTGATTCAATGTCTTCCACCTTCTCTACAAAGGAATCGGATACATTACCTGCATCATACACTCCTACGTTACTCAAACAAAGCGGGCCACGTGCATCCGTAATCCGAATACGTATACCCTTTGTTTCCACCGTTTCAAAACGCAACAGACGTTTATATCCAATAGTAGTAGTTTCTTCATTCAGTTTCACCGGAAGCCATGTATCCTTGTCGAGGTATTCCACCACAAATGCCTTTACACGCTGTCCCAATGGAATATATTCCTGAAGCATCATACGGTTCATCCGAGTAGGCGTATCAAACGAGAATTCAATATCAGCTGTAGTTACCCCGTCTTCTGTAGCCCAGTAAGTATCAAAATTATCATCGGTCAAGGCAGATGCCACAAAATCTCCTCCACGTTCATTTGAAACCTTAGGAATCATTCCTGCCACTAAATTCGTCTTCAGCTGCTGCTGAATCATTTCATGGAAACGAACTGCATTGGCAGAATCTACCGGATGAATCAGGCCCCTCCTGTCTACCGGGAAGTTCAGCAACAAAGTCGCATTATGTCCCACGCTGCGGTAATACAAATCCACCAGCTGGTCCGGACTTTTTACTCTGTCATCTTCCTCCGGATGATAGAACCATCCCGGACGGATAGACACATCACACTCTGCAGGCACCCACTGATTTCCATCCGGATGTCCATATTGTAATTCATAACTCTTGTCGTATCCCGGATGCACCTCTCCTTTTCGCAAGAATGACCAGTTGGTAGCCCCGGCAAAACCTTTCTCGTTGCCTACCCAGCGGCAACCAGGTCCTCCATCCGAGAAAATGATGGCCTGAGGCTGAATACTATCCAGCATTTCATAGATACGAGGATAATTATAATAGTTTTTGCGATCGATGGTACGTATATCCTTAGCACCACCATACCAGCCGTCACCTCCATTCGCTCCGTCAAACCATACTTCAAATACAGGTCCGTAGTTCGTCAGCAGGTCATGCAACTGTGCATAAAAGTAAGGCAAATACTCAGGTGTACCATAATTAGCCTGATGGCGATCCCATGGCGAAAGATAAACAGCAAACTTAAGTCCATATTTCTTACAAGCCTCCGACAATTCTTTCACCACATTTCCCTGTCCATTTTTCCACGGAGAGTTTTTCACACTATAGTCTGTACCTTCAAACGGCCACAGACAGAATCCGTCATGATGTTTGGCAGTAAGAATCACTCCTTTCATACCAGCTTTCACCAGCGTCTGTGCCCATTGCTCACAATCCAGATTCGTCGGATTAAACGTTTTCGGATCCGTATCTCCATATCCCCATTCCCGGTCATTAAACGTGTTCAAACCAAAATGGATAAAAGCATACGTTTCCATCTGCTGCCATTCCACTTGCTTGGGTTCAGGTACAGGAAGAATCGGTTCAGGCGGAAGCACCTTGCCGGATGTACACGACAAGCAACAAGCTACAACTGGAATAGATAGAAGATGAATAGACTTTTTCATAATTAATTAGATTTACGAATTAAAACTACGACCAAAGATACAAAAAAAGCGGCCTCCCGAAGGAAACCGCTTTCATATTTAAGATTTTGTAAGTCTGAATTACAATTTCGGACCAGCAGCAACCAAAGCCTTACCAGCTTCGTTACCTGTAAACTTAGCGAAGTTCTTGATGAAACGTCCAGCCAAGTCTTTAGCTTTTTCTTCCCACTTGCAAGCGCAGTCGTAAGTGTCACGCGGATCCAAGATTTTCGGATCAACACCCGGCAATTCTGTCGGAACAACGAAATCGAAGTAAGGAATAGTCTTAGTAGGAGCTTTTTCGATAGAACCATCCAGGATAGCGTCGATGATACCACGAGTATCACGGATAGAAATACGTTTGCCAGTTCCGTTCCAACCAGTGTTAACCAAGTATGCTTTTGCACCAGTCATCTTCATCTTCTTAACCAATTCTTCTGCATATTTAGTCGGGTGCAATGACAAGAAAGCAGCACCGAAGCAAGCAGAGAATGTCGGAGTCGGTTCAG
>OLGF01003417.1_pt1 | contig 13134 bp, 9 predicted proteins | sample 1604971 | NCBI WGS metagenome assembly OLGF01 (sample SAMEA3888902, study PRJEB22519) | human gut metagenome | biome: human gut; feature: human-associated habitat; material: faeces | place: Denmark | collected 2011 | reverse complement strand
CAGCTTACCCACCGGCTTCGTACCTAATTCTAATGTCGCTTGTTTATTTTCCATTTATATCTGTTTTTTCCTCATAGCCGCTCGCTCAGCTTCTTTCAGAATGCAATTGCAGTGGCTACTTGTCTGCAAAAGTACAAAAAATATCTGATACCTTATTATATATATGAGAAAAACTTGCATTTCCTGATAAAAACTTCCCTTTTCCTTTGGCGTTTTCGTACAATTTCTGTACTTTTGCACTTCAGAATAAACAATTCAACTGATTAATAAATGCAATACAAAAATATTGCAGCAACAACAATAACAAACCGGACTACCGATATAATGATGAAAAAATATTTGATGCTTTATGCATTTTTAATGACCGCTCTTTCTTTGTTTGCTCGCGAAGACAGGGTTAGCAATTTTGAGCAACTGATGCGGTTGCCCCGCATCGCCGAAACCGATATGGTGTCGTATCCGGGAGGCAAGTGTATGATGTATCGTCTTTATCTCAGAGACAAAGACCTCAGTCACACTCCCTTCTCGGTAAGTCGCCCTGCAGATTTTCTCTCTCCCCGTTCCATAGAGCGCAGAAAGAGACAGAATCTGCCCATCGATGTTACCGATTTGCCTGTGGCTCCTGCTTATGAGCAGGCTGTAAGCGAGGCTGGCATCGAGATTGTGGGCAAAAGCAAGTGGAACAATACCCTGCTGGTCCGCATTCATAAGGAGAAGGAACTACGGAAACTGGATGATCTCGATTTCATCACCCGGAAGATGAAGGTTTTCTCTGCTCCCGATTCTGTCAGTCAGCGCGTCAGAAGTAGCGTTCGCAGGGGATTGAACGATTGGACTGGTGGAGTAGGCGAATATGGTGCTGCCGATGCGCAGATTCAGTCGCTCAACGGCAAGCGGCTGCATGGAACCGGACATTTGGGCAAAGGAATGATGATTGCTGTCTTCGACGGCGGATTCATGAATGTGGATAAGATTCCGGCGCTGCATAATATCAGATTGGCGGGCATTAGGGACTTTGTGGTTCCTCAATCCAAGAATGTTTTTGCCGAGATGGAGCATGGAACGATGGTGCTTTCTACGATGGCTGCCAACGAACCCGAAAGATTCGTGGGAGTGGCGCCAGAGGCTCAATATCTGCTGGTGCGCTGTGAAGATGAGCGCACAGAGAGTCTGGCAGAAGAGGATTACTGGGCTTTTGCGGCTGAATATGCTGACAGTTGCGGCGTGGATGTCATCAACTCTTCGTTAGGCTATCATGGCTTCGATGATGCGTCTACCAACCATCATTATTATGAGCAGGACGGCAATTCTACCCTCATCTCCCGCACCGCTTCGATGTGTGCTGACAAGGGAATCATCTGTGTCAATTCTGCAGGAAACGACGGAATGGGAAGTTGGAAGAAAATCAATTTCCCTGCCGATGCACGCAATATCCTTACCGTGGGCAGCGTAAACGAAATGGGTGAGAATGCGGCTTTCAGTGCCGTGGGACCTACTGCTGACGGCAGAATCAAGCCTGATGTGATGGCTTACGGAAGTCCTACCTGTGTGATTACGGGCCGTGGAAATATCATCAATGATAACGGAACGTCTTTCTCTTCTCCGCTCATCGCCGGAATGGTAGCGTGTCTCTGGCAGGCTTTGCCTCAGAAGACGGCTAAGCAGATTATGAAACTCGTGAGATTGGCTGGTAATAATCAGCATCATCCCGATAATGTATTCGGATATGGTGTGCCTGATTTCTGGAAGGCTTATCAGACGGGAAAAGCGATTAAGTAGGCACTGAGAAAAAAGAATAAGGCACGGATTACACGGATTACACGGAGGCTCGCGCCCTTGTTCTCTGATAAAAAATCCGTGTAATCCGTGTAATCCGTGCCTAAAAAAACGTGCCTAAAAAAAATCCCGTGCCTAAAAAAAATCAGTGCCAAAAATATAAGAGTATGAAGCAAAGATTTTCTCTCTATGAATTAAACTCCATGGTCCGCGACGTCATTTCGATGTCCTTACCCGACAGCTATTGGGTGGAAGCGGAACTCTCCGAGGCTCGCGAGGGCTACGGTGGGCACTGCTATCTGGAACTCATCGAGAAGGATGAGCGGTCTAATACGCCCATTGCCAAGGCGCATGCCTCCTGCTGGCGAAACCGATGGATGTTCATCAAACCGAATTTCGAGCGCATCACCGGACAGCGCATTCATGCCGGAATGAAAGTGCTGCTTAAGGTACACGCGCAGTTTCATGAAAACTACGGCTTCTCCTGGATAGTAGACGATATTGATCCTAACTATACGATGGGCGATATGGCGCGCAAGCGGCTGGAAATCATCAATACGCTGAAAGCAGAGGGCGTATTCGAACTGCAGAAGGAGTTGGCGCTCCCGATGTTCTGCCAGCGCATCGCCGTCATTTCCAGTGCTACGGCAGCAGGTTATGGTGATTTCTGCAACCAGCTTGCCGATAACGATTATGGTCTGCAGTTTCAAACCCGCCTCTTTCCGGCTACGATGCAGGGCGAGGGGGTAGAGCAGAGTGTGATAGCTGCCCTCGACAGTATCAATGCCGAATGGGAACAGTTTGACTGCGTAGTCATCATCCGAGGCGGTGGCGCTACGAGCGATCTCTCGGGTTTCGACACCCTGGCGCTTGCCGAGAATGTGGCAAACTTCCCGCTGCCTATCATCACGGGAATAGGACATGAAAGGGACGAGAGTGTGCTGGATATGATTTCTTTCCAGCGTGTAAAGACACCGACAGCTGCTGCCGCCTTCCTCGTTAATCATCTTACTGAGGTTTATGCCCGTGTGGTGAATGCGCAAGAGGCTATCGTGCAGAATGTGAAGCACCGTCTGCAGGTGGAGAAGATGAGGCTCGACAGATTGAGCAACACGATTCCTGTCCAGTTTTCGCTGGTGAAGACGAAGCAGGGAGCCTATCTCGACCGCTTGATGAGCCGTTTAAGCACAAATGTCCAGTCGAAACTATCGGAAGCCCAGCGCCATTTCGAGATTCTTTCTCAGAATATTCAGCCGATATTGGAAAGGAAGATGCTCAACGAGAGTCATCGTCTGCAGCTTCTTTCCCAGCGCATCCAGGCACAAGACCCCGAATTGTTGCTGAAACGTGGCTACAGCATCACGCTGAAAGATGGCAAAAGTATCCGCTCTGCCTCAGAACTGAAGTCTGGCGACATCATTGAAACGAGGTTGGCTGAGGGCAGCGTGAAGGCAAAAGTTGAATAATAGTTTATAATTTATAGTTAATAGTTTATAGCAATCTGGCTCCAGACGCCCTGAACGTTGAGCTTCACACGCCCTGAAAGGGCAGAAGCTCCTAGCCCAGGGCATCGCCCTGGGTAATAAAGGACGCAATCTTGTCGCCCTGTAAGGGCAAAAGCTTTAAAATATCCACTGTTAACTCCCAAACAAAAATAAAAATATGGAAAAAGAAGAAATGAAATATGAACAAGCCGTAAGAGAGCTTGAAGAAATCGTAGACAGAATGGAGAATGATGAACTCGATATTGATCAGCTCTCCGAGCAGTTGAAACGTGCCAAAACCTTGGTGAAACTCTGTAAAGACAAACTCACCAAGACCGATGAGGAAATCAAAAAACTCCTCAGCGAGGATTGATTTACGATAAGCAGAAACTTGTTGGAAATTGTAGAAGAAAGTTGAATTTTCGCACACGGATCTCACGGATTTCGACTCCTTCGGAGTTTTTTGCTATGAGGCATAGTGAGTACCTGTTGCTTGCAACAAGATTATCTGTGTAAATCAGTGAGATCTGTGGGAGACTAATTAGAATTGCTTTCATATTATTGTGTTACTGAGCCCACTTTAAAAAGTAAGGCTCAATACTGAACTTTCGCATGTGGCTTAAGTGCGGGCTAGGGGCTTCTGCCCTTTACCTTTGCTTTACCCTTCGGCCAGCGATTTTCAATTCCCTTCGGCCGGTGACCGTTGGTTCAGGGCGTGTGGGTAATTTCAACCGTACAGGTCGATATTTTTTCGCTATTCCGAAACACAACGAACAGACATTGCTATAGAACGGCTATTTGTATTTTTCTGTGCTCTACGTATCGTAAGTTTATATGCCTGTCCTGCTTCAAACGTTTTTTTCTGTATTTCATTAGAAATTGCGTCAGAACCATCAATCTTATTACCAGAAAAATTAAACATCTGGAATCCCGTAATATTACCCGGCAAGATAAATACGGTAAGAGAGGTACCAAAATCATCTCTTAGCAGGTCGTTATATCCAAAGACAGCATTAAAAGGCGTTTTATCACTATCATTTATCCATTTAGGGATTCCATCTGTATCTGTTTCAGTGAAACGACCAGCATTGTAAGCCGAGAACATAACTGTTCCGATATCCCCCCAAGACTTGTCAAAAAAAATATTCACCTTAGCCAAGGCATGCTTCATCGTGATATCTACGTTTTTCTTACGAGCATCCGATGCACAATCATTCTTGGTAGATACGCCCCACAATAGATCTTGTTTCATAGAATTGGCCGTCTGCTCATAAATCATCATACGATGATCTGCGTCATTGTGAATAGAGTTCTGTGGATAACTGGCATAAAATTCTAGATTTCCCTCTTTAGGCCAGAAACGCTTGGGTGAATAATTCCAGCTCGTACCATTATAGGTTACTATCTGACCTCTATTCGACCCATCTTCACGATACATAAACTTCTGAACCGTCTCAACCCCATTTGGATAAGATGTATGAAAACCGAAAATCTGAATCACGTCATCTTTGACAAATTGCGTTTTACCATCATCCGAGCGAGTATTGGGAATTTCCTTCCAATCTGATTGCACAGAAAACTCGATAGGCTGACCAGATACAGGAATAGCATCCTCCACTTGATTGGTACAGGCTGCACCCATCAAGACAAAGAGAATCATCCATAACTTACTATAACTATAAATATTCCGCTTCATATTCTCGATTATCCTTATAAAGATATTGTTTCATCTTTCCCCACATTCCAATCCTTGACATCAGCCGTTACTTTGAAATTGACAGGATCAAGTGAAAGTTTAAAATGAAAGGTATACGCTTTTCCTCCTACAACAAACGGATCTTTTGGAAGAACTTTTAGCAGATCTTTATATACCGTCACATCTTCCACAAAATTTCCCTGCCTTACCTTATAAGTTATCTTTAGATTAAAGTTTGCGGGCGTCGGCTGAGGGATTATAAAGATATAAGAATCCTTCTCATTTGCTATACTAGGAGTGTTATTGTCTAACTGAGGTGCACTTAACTTATATATGGGACCTTTTTTTTGTTGTTCTTCTAGTGTTTCATCTTTGCCATCTACTTTGCCAGTTGGTGTCCAAGTATAAAACCATCTAATACCATTATTATCGTAGGGAATCCAATCTCCCGTTTTAAGATTCAGATGCCCCCCCATAAGAAAGATGCCTGAAGTTTCATTGGCGCCATATAGAATCACCTTATCAACTGTTATAACTGCACCCTTTTCCTCTAATACCTGATTGGCTGTGATATCAAAGCCCAAACGAACCAAAGCATGCTTAAATTGAAATTGCACTTTACTATTAGGAGATTTTGGTGCTGTTTGATTTGGTTGATTGGCCCATACCAAATCTACAGGAGACATGTTAGAAGGAAAATCTATATAAGTATTTGGACTATTAATATCAGCTTTGCCGGCCAGATCAAAAGGTAGGCTGCCCATTCTTACTTGTGGACTATAAGGCGCAAAGGCATAGAAATCCACAGTTCCTGCACTTGGCCAAAATCGGATATGGTCATATCCCCAATAATTTTCTCTCCAGGTTACGTGTTCAGTATCCATCAGAGATGAGATTGTCCCATCAATATGGTTGTATCTTGCAAAGACACCAAATCCGGCGTTCCATTCCTTACTTTGGAGAAAATCAATATCGGTTATATCAGAACGGGTTGAAGCATTCCGACCTACATAAGCATCAAAGTTGATTTCAGAAGCTGAAGAAGATGAAGTTTCTTCCACACCTTCGCCGGCACAGCCAGATAATACCAGCTGTGCTATCAAAACATAAAAGGCTAAACGAAGAAACTTCATCTTATGATAATTTAAATTCATTATTTTTATCTCTCCCAAGGATTGTCATTGGAACCGATATTGTAACCATCATCTGTTCCCCAACCGTCAACACCAGCATCAATACCACCAGTAACATTAACATCGAATTCGATTGGAAGACCAAGGGTCAAGTTAAGCATATATGCCTTACCCTGCTTGAAGTCCTTTTTAATTTGCTTATAAACCGTATTTGTCACTGATGGCGTTGTTCCATCAGTATAATTTATAGTGTACTGTACGATAACATAAAGTTCATCTACATCAGGTCCTCCTGATGTTTTATCTTTAGAGAAATCCTGTGGAATTACAAACAAATATTCATTGTCAGAATTTTTAGTTTCAGCAGTACTTAACGGCTTATCACTAGAGACCCATGGAAAATTCTGCTTATCAGAAGATTGATTAGTCCAAAGACCTTCAGAAGAAGGAGTCTTAGACAAATCTATGGTACCCTTTTTATAGAAAGCTTTTTTTGTTTCATCAGCAGATCCTGCCAATGTAATCTTTTTCAATGTAAAAGTTGCATTAGAAGAATAATCTCCAGTTAACTTTACAGTATAACCAAGTCTAGACAAAGCATGATGAAATTGAAAATTCACTTTCTTTTTTGTGATATCTGCTGTTATCTGACTCGTAGCATTAGTCCACAACAAATCTGTCTGGTCAGCAATTGTTTCTGATACAGTAAAATTATCAATCTTAGAACCATCAGTTAACTTTGTGTTTTTTACATCATAAGGAGCATACGCCAAGAAATCAATATGACCATCTGATGGCCAAAACTTAAGAGGAGAATATGTCCACTTTGATTCTGTTGTAGAATAAGTTACCTGCTGGTTATCAAACAAGTTATTACCATAAGCAGTTGCAGCGTCTTTGCTATAGTTACCAAACACACCAAAACCATCAGTCTTAAGCTGATCTATCGTCACTACCCCCCCACGTGAACCATTTACAGCAACTGCACTTCTTCCCAAATAGCCATCAAAGCTGATAGCCTCATTCTTAGAAGAATTGCCTGAAAAACTATCCAAGTCATCGCTTGAACAACTTACCAATGTCAACGCTGCCATTGCAGCAATACCAATAAAAAAATTCTTATCCATATCTGTTTGGATTTTTAAATTAAACTAATCTATTATTACTCTTTTACTATTTTTATCTGATTCTTATTAATATTTCTACAGTTCCATATCAATATCCTCAGGTTTACCCCAATCCTTGACCGTGACGTCAAAACCGCCAGAACTTCCTTCCGAAGGCTTCACATCAGGTAAAGGGTTCGGCAACTCAACATCAACATGGAGAGAAGAAAAATAACCTAACTCCGATGAATTTTCATCTTCCTGAAACTTATCTCCTACCGCAAACTGATAATCTACCTGCGTCTTTTTGTCTATCAACAAAGCTGAAAAAGACAGCTTATTGTTTTCTGCATCAGGATGGGCAGTTTCTGGTAGACCAAAACATTTAAACGATGTCGTCAACGTTCCTAGTGTTGCGTCATTCTTATCTATCGTTTTCGTCCAGAACTCCAGAAGATAAGTCACCTTACTACTCTGAAGCGGCTTCCCCTGTCCCAGCAGAAATCCATCTGAAATACCAGTTAAGGATCCTCTCGCAGAATACAGGTTTCCTATACTTGGAACTTTCACGTTGACCTGGATATGCGAAAGCACATTCCTTGGCGTTAAAGTAGCCTCAGAATAGTCTCCAGAAACATCGAATTCATCGAGTTTATCAGAGGCAAGCCACTCGGGCTCAACCCCTATCAATTCATTATCTCCACGTGAGTACCAGCGCGATGTTGTATGCAGTACCACAGCTCGCGCCGTCTCGTAAGAGTCCATTCCCTGAAATTCGAGTGAACCAAACTCGGTCGTACTCTGGTTGAATACCAATACATGATATTTTCCAGGTTCTAAGGAAAAGTCGGCATGGGTTATGTCATTAGTCAAGGCAGTATGCGGAGCACCACCTGACCAGGGAAACACCATGACCGTCATACCTGTAGGCACCTCTTTATCAAACAAACGCCAATCTACATTAATCCGCACCAATCTACGGCCATCCTTTGGCGGACAACTGGAATAGTCATCATAAACGCAAGAAGTAAGCGAAATGATAAGGAGCCAACAGTATAAGAATAGTTCTATACATCTTTTACATCTTTTCATGAATGCTTCATTTTTATCAAACTTCTTAAACTAGTTATTATCATATTCATTTCAAAATTCCGGGTGCAAAAGTACAATATAAAATTGAATTAGGTCTTAAAGCAATATTTAATAAAAATTAAATGATACATAAGATAACATTTTTGTTACATCACAAAAAAATGCCAGTAGCCACCTCTTTAGTAAGCAATTAAAAAACCTCCAATCAAACCTATTGATTGGAGGTTTCATTTCTATCATTTATTCAAGTTTCGCAAGTGGTTCAAGTACGGGCGGGGCAAAAGCCCCAGAAGCAGCACGCCCTGTTTTGCCCCACACGCCCTGAAAGGGCAGAAGCTCCTAGCCCAGGGCAACGCCCTGGGTATAATAGCAATCAGCAAGGCGCCCTGTAAGGGCAAAAGCTTTGTATATTGCCCGGTATTTTAAAGCTTTTGCCCTTACAGGGCGCCTTGTTGATTGCCATTATACCCAGGGCGTTGCCCTGGGCTAGGAGCTTCTGCCCTTTCAGGGCGAGAGGCGTTAGAACTTTTGTGCCTTCAGCCTGTACTTCAAAGTCTAGAGCATTTCAGCCAGTTCCAGCCATCTCATTTCCTTCTCATCAAGTTCATCCTTGATTTCAGGCAGGCGCTTGCTCTTCTCCGTCAGTTCCTCAACCGATAGATTTCCGCTGCAGAGTTCCTCTTCCAGCTTCTTCTTTTCCTCGGTCAGCGCATCTATTTCCTGGGTCAGCTGCTCATATTCGCGCTTCTCCTTGTAGCTCATCTTGCGCTTGTTCTCAAAATTGGCGTCACGCTTGGCCGTGCCAGCTCCGTCGCTTTCTGCCGTTGCATTTCCGCTCTTTGCCGGTTTCGCCTGTTCCGCCTCGTCCTTCGCCTGCATCCGGCTCCATTCCCTGTACTGCGTATAGTTGCCTGGGAAATCCTGTATTTCGCCTTCGCCCTTGAAAACCAGCAGATGGTCTACTACCTTGTCCATGAAATAGCGGTCGTGGCTCACCACGATGACGCAACCCGCAAAATCCTGAAGATATTCTTCCAGTACCTGCAGCGTCTGGATGTCGAGGTCGTTGGTCGGCTCGTCCAGCACCAGGAAGTTCGGATTCCTCATCAGCACCGTGCAGAGGTAAAGCTTACGCTTCTCGCCGCCGCTCAGCTTGTAAACGTAGTTGTGCTGCTCCTCAGGCGTAAAGAGGAAGAACTGCAGAAACTGCGAAGCCGTCATGTGCTTGCCGCCGCCCAGATCTATATAATCAGCAATCTCCGTAATCACGTCAATCACCTTCTGGTCTTCACGGAATTTCAGTCCCTCCTGCGAGAAATAGCCGAAGCGAACCGTCTCGCCGATGTCAAACTTGCCGCTGTCGGGCTGAACTTCGCCCAGCAGCATCTTGATGAAGGTCGATTTTCCCGTTCCGTTATTACCCACAATACCCATCTTCTCGAAGCGGGCAAAGTTGTAGTAGAAGTTGTCGAGAATCACCTTCTTCTGCCCCCTGTCGTCGAAAGCCTTGCTCACATACTGGCATTCAAAAATCTTCGAACCTATATAAACGGTAGAAGCCTTCAACCTTACCTGCCGGTCTTCGATGCGCTGTTTTGCCACCTTCTCCAGCTCGTAGAAAGCATCCTCGCGGTATTTCGCCTTGTGTCCGCGCGCCTGAGGCTGGCGGCGCATCCAGTCGAGTTCCCTGCGGTAGAGATTCTTCGAGTGCTGAATTTCGGCTCTCAGATTGTCCATTCTCTCCTGCCTCTTCTCCAGATAATAAGCATAATTGCCACGATAGGTGTAGATGGTGCGGTCGTCGAGTTCCAGAATCGTATTGCACACCTTGTCCAGGAAGAATCGGTCGTGCGTAACCATGAAGATGGTCTTGTTGCCGCGGTTCAGATAACCCTCCAGCCACTCTATCATCTCCAGGTCCAGGTGGTTGGTCGGCTCGTCCAGCATCAGGAAGTCGGGTTCCGTAATCAGCACATTCGCCAGCGCCACTCGCTTCTGCTGTCCGCCGCTGAGCTGTCCCATCGGCTGTTCCAGATTGGTAATGTGCAGTTGTGTGAGAATCTGTTTCGCCTTCAGCACCTTCTCCGGATCATCCTCATGATTGAAGCACGCCTGCAGCACACTTTCCTCCGGATCAAACTGCGGCGACTGCTCCAGATAGCCCACCTTCAAGTCGCGTCGGTAGATGATGTCTCCGCTCTCGTGGCCCTCTTTATCCATCAGCACCGACATGAGCGTAGACTTTCCCGTGCCGTTTCTCGCCACGAGTCCCACTTTCTGTCCTTCAGCGATAGAGAAGGAAATATTATCAAAAAGAACCTGTGCACCAAAGCGTTTGGTGAGGTTTTGAACGTCTAAATAGGGTATTTGACTAGCCATTTTTATTTTTTTTGTGCAAAGATAGGCAAAATATTTGGCAGAAACAAATTTTTTAATTATCTTTGCACACGAATTTATCAATCAATACCGTGTTTCCATTCAGAAACGCGACATTTCAGAAAGAAAATCATTAATATACAATATATAATATATGTATAGCAAAGAAGAATTACAAGCAAAGAGTGTCGTTCAGTTGAAGGACATTGCCAAGGAACTGGGAGCCAAGGTAAAGAAGAGCGATAACAAGGGAACTATCGTCTACGCCATTCTCGACGCCCAGGCAGAACAGCCAGCTCCTGAAGCAGCCCCTAAGCGCAAGCGCACCCGCATTGCAACCAAGAAAGAAGACCGTGTTTATTCCGTACACGGTAATGAAGGAGAGAATTTCGACGTGCAGAAGAACCAGGTATTGGGTCCTAACGGCGGCGAGACTGCTCCTCAGGCTATGAGCGAAACTGCCCCAGCCCCAGCGGTTGAGGAAGAAATCCAGTTCAGCCCGGCAGAGCAGAGTTTACAATCAGCTGCCCTGAAGCAGACTCTAAACCAATCAGGCGAAGACATCGAGGCTCAGGTACTTGCCAACTTCCCGAAACACCGCGGCAGAAGAAGCAAGGCTGAACTCGAAGCTATTGCAGAAGCCAGAGCAGCTGCCATCAGAAAGCATCAGGCGGTAAAAGCCGAGATAGAAGCGCAGATGGCGAAAGATGCACAGGAGACGGCTAACCAGCAGGCTGCTACTGAGGCAGAACAGCCGGAAGAGGCAACAGCCGATAACCAGCAGACAGCTCCTGAGCAGGCAGCACCTGAGCAAGCTGCCGTTCCTGAAGAGCAGTTCTCTGCCGGAAACGCTGAGAGCGCTAACATCAGCGGTGATTTGCAGGCGATGCTCCAGGCTAAGATGAATGCACAGAACGCAGCAGCAGCTCCAGCTCCGGCAGCCGCTCCGGCTCCAGCTGAGGAAGCAAAGGAAGAAGCTACTGAAAAAACTGCAACCGATAAGAAACAGGAGTCAGCTCCTATCTACTATACTGAAGGTATGAAGGTAGAACTCGATGCAGACGGAACCTGGAAGGGTGATCCGGGCGATGGAACCGATTTCATCCCAGTAGTCGACATTCCTATCGAAGACCAGGCTGCCATTCCTACTGTCGACATCTTCGACCGTCCTACTACTCCACAGACTTCTCACCAGCACACACCTGCTGCTGCCCCTGCAGCCAAGAACAAGCAGGAAGCACCAGCCTACGATTTCAGCAATCTCGTGAAATCCAACGGTGTGCTCGAAGTGATTTCAGAGGGCTACGGATTCCTGCGCAGCAGCGATTACAATTACCTTTCTTCACCGGATGATGTTTATGTAGCATCCAGCTTCGTCAAGAAGTTCGGTCTGAAGACTGGCGATGTCATCGAGTGCAAGGTGCGTCCGCCTCACGAGGGCGAGAAATACTTCCCGCTCACCAGCATCATCAAGATCAATGGCCGTGACCCGTCAGAGGTTCGTGACCGTGTTCCTTTCGAGCACCTCACCCCACTCTTCCCTGATGAGAAGTTCAATCTCTGTGGCGACCGCCGCACCACCAATCTCAGCACCCGCATCGTAGACCTCTTCTCGCCAATCGGTAAGGGTCAGCGTGCGCTCATCGTGGCTCAGCCAAAGACCGGTAAGACTATCCTCATGAAGGATATTGCCAACGCCATCGCAGCCAACCATCCTGAGGCTTACCTCATGATGCTGCTCATCGACGAGCGTCCTGAGGAGGTTACCGACATGGCACGCACCGTGAATGCAGAGGTTATCGCCTCTACCTTCGACGAGCCAGCAGAGCGCCATGTCAAGATTGCCGGAATCGTGCTCGAGAAGGCTAAGAGAATGGTAGAATGCGGACACGATGTTGTCATCTTCCTCGATTCCATCACCCGTCTCGCCCGTGCCTACAACACCACAGCTCCTGCATCTGGTAAGGTGCTCACCGGTGGTGTGGATGCAAACGCCCTCCAGAAACCTAAGCGTTTCTTCGGTGCTGCGCGTAACATCGAAGGCGGCGGTTCGCTCACCATCATCGCTACTGCCCTCACCGATACAGGTAGCAAGATGGATGAAGTCATCTTCGAGGAGTTCAAGGGAACCGGTAACATGGAGTTGCAGCTCGACCGCTCACTCAGCAACAAGCGCATCTTCCCTGCTGTCAACCTCATTTCTTCGTCTACCCGTCGCGACGATCTGCTGCAGGACAAGACAACGCTCGACCGCATGTGGATTCTGCGCAAGTATCTGTCCGACATGAATTCTATCGAGGCGATGAGCACTATCCACAAGAATATGCAGCATACTCGCAACAACGACGAGTTCCTGCTCTCTATGAATTCATAACCCAAGTTTAGCAAGTGGTTTAAGTGCGGGCTGAAGGCCCAAAAGCTCCTAGCCCAGGGCAACGCCCTGGGTATAATAGCAATCAGCAAGGCGCCCT
>OLGF01003415.1_pt1 | contig 13142 bp, 17 predicted proteins | sample 1604971 | NCBI WGS metagenome assembly OLGF01 (sample SAMEA3888902, study PRJEB22519) | human gut metagenome | biome: human gut; feature: human-associated habitat; material: faeces | place: Denmark | collected 2011 | reverse complement strand
AGCTGCCCGTGGCGAAGAATCCGTGTAGGAATAATATCTTCTTCATGCTCTAATCTTCAATGTCTTGTTTACTTTGTGTCTCTTTTCTTGATAGGTCCGGAGTGGTTGCCTCTGTTGAGCTTGATTCCATGCTTATTGAGAATGCGGAATACGGAGCTTCTGCTTCTGAATCCGCTGGCTCTCCAGATTTCATCTATCGGATGTCCTGCAACATAGAGGTTCACTACAGTCTTCTCTCTGTCGAGCTTCTGCATCTTGCTGGCAGAAACAGGAGGCAGAGACACGATCATCTTCTCCTGCAGCTTGATTACATGCTCTGCTGATTTCCTGAGAGCAAGGACTTCGTCGGGCAGGGAACCCATCATTACCAATACGTCAGATGGCTTGGTTTCCGGAAACAGGATGTTGCTGGAGTCAATCCGGTCGTGGATGCTGATGATGCGAATGACCTTGACCCGGCAGAATTCCAGAAATATTGCCAGTTCACGACTGCCACGCAAGGCGTTGGAAAATTTCGGAATCACCAGTTCATCGCCTCTTTGCAATGCTGCCATTAGTTGTTTCCACAGCGGTCTGTGGCGTTCGTTATCATCACTTTCCTCGATGATCCTTACACAACCGAACTCGTTCATCCATTTGCGGTCTTCTTCCAGTTTGTCATACTGGGATGTAGCCATGATGTAGCCTACTTTTGCCATATCAAAATGTTTTATTGACTGATAACTTGATAGTTATGCGCCTTTTGCGGCAGGATAACCCTGCATTAGGCACGATTCTTCTGCAAAGATACGAATTATATTCAGAAATGGATTCATACTGCCTGGTTTTGTTGGTTCAGCAGACTTGATTTAACCTAATTTATAAATTAGGAGCGCATCTTCAATAATCATACTGCAAAGAGTATGAAACATAAAATAACATAAAGTCTGATTGTAGTGTCGTTAATGTGGAATTTTATCTGTATCTTTGCACGCAAAATTTTCAATTACATGCCAATGGATAATAGGAATACAGTACAGTTGAACAGTTTTGTCGGTTGCCTCGGTAACTCTTCAGCAACAGGTCTCAAAAACCAAATGAAAGAAAGTAAAGCAAGTGAAAGAAAAACAACTCAGCAGAGTTTATTCTTTCACTTGCTTTTTTTATGTGCCTTATTCATGATTACCTCATGCAGTGGAAGTCGTCAATATGATTTCAAGTCTTCTGAAGATGCGTTGAAACAATACCAGGCTTTCTTTCAGACAATGAAAGGGCATTCAGACTCTGATGCAGAGCATCTTGCAGACTTCATCAACCAGTGGCACGAGTATGGAGACACCGTCTTGAACTACATCAGGAAGGATCCTTCGTTCAATGCGCACAGTGGGCTTTCCATGAAGTATGATCTGATTTCAGACTCCATCCGCACAGAACTGCTGGGGATGACTGGCAACTGTACTTTGAGCGATGTGGCTTATGTGAAGCTCCACACCTCTTTATATAAGGATAACAAGGAACTCGGCTCTCAGAAGGAAAATGCCTTAAAGTTCTTCGCCACCTTGGACAAATCGTCTGCCTATGACCTGGAAGTTCACAGAGCCTTGGCCAACTATTCCAAGTTCCTGCTGAGCACTAAGTCGCATGGCATCAAGTCAAGAAAGGAACTCATGGCGTTCCTGCATGAGGAAGACCGCCATTTCCGCACGTTCCTCGCCCATATCGACGAATGCTCATCCATCGGAATGACGGAAATCACGAACCATACGGCAGACATCTGCTCTGCCATCTACAAGTCTGCTTCCAGGAACAAGCTCCCTGCTTCTGAGACCCTCGTGCTCATGTCCATGCGAACAGACCGCCGTCTGATTCTCAACGCCCAGGTTTGCCGTGACGCTTTGAAGCGAGGAAAAATCAAAGATGCCATCCAAGCCAATGCCTATCTCTGGATGATATTGCAGCCTTATCTCTCAATGGATTCGCTTGCCATTGCTATGCTCACCCCGGAGCAGGCTCAGCTGATGACGGACATCGCCAAAGATTATCCTGCCATCATCACGAGGCTTGAAGGCAAGCACCTTGTCAACAAGGAAGTGTCCAACAGGATTCCAGCCCAGCTGATGCGTCTTTACATATCAACCCTCTAATCTTTCATTATCATGTTACAGGAAGCTATCTACAAATTCAAGGCATCCGGCCCCATGCTGTTGCCAGAGCTGATTGACAATTATTGGATTGGCGAGATAAAGGCATACGAAGATTATGCCATTCTTCCCTACGAAGTGCATATCCCACAACCTATAGACAAGGTGATTGATATGTTCGAAATGAATGCCGACCTTGCCATTCTCTACCATCTGGAGCCATCAGTCCATACGGTGTTCGGACATGAATGCTGCGCCTACTGCTATCCGGTCACCGAAAGGATGTTCAAGATCAACTGCAAGACTTCCGCCGATGGACTCATCCACGAGTTGAATGTGACGATTTACAACTCCATCGAACTCATGTCGGCAGATCTTTTTGAAGACCTCCGGCTGCACGAGCGTCGCGGCACGTTCCGGGCTAAGCGAGAACACGTACAGATCATGAATGATTTCAACTGCGGTCTCTAGATGAACAAACAGACGTATTACCTGATTGCAGACATCATACAAAGATACAGAACATGGATAATAGTTAAAGATACGGAACAGCTGATAGAGATGAGAATCCTGCAGGATGGGGTGTTGAAGCCCCTGTTTTACAAGGGACTTTCGCTCCAGAGTTACAGAGATCATTACTCTTTCAGAAAGAAGCGAACCTGGAAAATCAATGAATACGACTTGAACCAGGGTCTGGCAGCTCTTTGTAGAAAAGATCCGAGCGCCAAGGGTAGAGTAGAGAAGGGCACTCTCACCCGGCGTGATGTCGAATACATTATAGAGAAAGCATCCTTCGGAATCATCAAACTTGAATTAAGCGATTATGAGTACTAAAAGAAAAGTATATACATTCTATATAATAGCCATCCTGGTGATGGTGCTTGTTCTGATGCTCTTTGATTTAAACATCATGGCCAAGGCGATTGTCGGACTGATGATAGTCTTCTGCATCTTCGTGATGAGAAGCATACAGACGGCTTACCAACTGCCAGATGACATCGACCCTGATACGATGCTCCCGATAAAGCCTCATGGCAAATCGACTGCAGCCATGCCTACAGAGAAGTCAGACCACAATTCAAATGTGGATCTCTATCTCCGTCTTCTCATCGAAGCTGATGAAGAACTGGCGAAAGACCCTACCGTTGACCAGATGTCGCCCAGTTACAACTTCCAGTTAAACAACAAAATTGCCGAGCGACTCGAATCACTCGACAGAGATAATAACAAGTAAAATAAAGGAATATATGATACAGATATTAACCTTCATCCGGTTTGCCTTTCCGTTCCTCCTGCTGACAGCGTTTTTCTGTCTTTACAGGAAGGAATATGGATTCATGAAGCGGTTTATGTGGAAGATGGCCATGTTTCAGAGCGCAAGAAATCTCTATGCCTACCTGGTTGTGCTGATGCTTATCTTCATCAACTGGTGTTGCCATGTCACGGCCCCCAATCTCTCAGTCGTAGCGTCAACACTCCTGACTCTGGTACTGCTCAACAAGAAAATCGCAGAAAGCACCTTTCATCTTCTGCATGAGAAGAAAAGACTGTGGTTCGCCACCTTGCTGCTCTCGATGGTTTGCTACGCCTTACCTTATATGAACAGCATGTCCCTGTTCCTCTTTACTATCAGTGTGGCAGCAGTATTCTATCCATCTGAAAGAGTTCTTCAGCTGAAGAGCCATCCTGAGGCCATCAACAACCCGAAGGATCTGCTTGCGCTGATTATCAGAAATTACTATTAGTTGCCACCTGCAACTGGCACAGAATCATATCCACTTGCTCAACATTCCAAATTCAAAAATGACTCAAATGACTCACAATTCAAATCATCACACACCTGAGGCTGATAAGTCTAAAGGTGTTGATCGCTCATTGCTGGAGTTTCTGAAGCCGAAAGCAGAGGAACGTTACAGCAAGCTGGAAGCCTACTGCGACCTGCTTTCGAAAGCATCCTCAGGAGCCTATCAGTCTCCGGGAACCGATGGAGCCCTCCAGCTGTTACCCGGTCAGTTTGTTGCCACCATTTCCGAACTTGCCCGTCAGTGGCAATGGCAGCGTGCCACGGTTCGCCAGTTTATCTCAGGACTTACCAAACTTGGTCAGCTTTCCGTAGAACCATACTCCAAGAGCTTCATCTTCTCTGTCAACCTGGAGCAACGTCTCTCTCTTCTTATCGAGAGTCCGGACGACATTCTCGACTTCTGCGCCATGCAGTTCATCCGCTTCATCAAGGGTAGATTCACCGCCAAGGAAGTGGCCGATTCCTACAGCCGTTATTACGACTTGAAGATGAATATGGCCAAGCAGGAAGGATATGGAGGCATTCCTGCCAGGCGTGTACTCAACCAGCAGGCCCAGGTATTCGATTCACTGGCAGTTTCCATTCTCCGTTATCTCAATCAGGAGAAAGAACTGCCCGAGGAACTTTCCGATTCCGTGAGCCTGCTCTTCGGAAGAGACCACGTCTGGGACTGGCACAAAGTGATAGATTCTCTTGGCATTCTGGCTAAAGCCATCAGTGGCAATACCAAGCCGAGTTATATGGACGAAGTAGCCACCCGATACTCGAAAGCGGAGATTGTTCTCCTGGATTGCATCTTCGAGCACTACATCTCCGGCTCCGCATCCCACTACTATGTGAATCCCCATCATCCTCTTACTGAGGCCAGGGAGCCATCCGAAAAGGTAGCACCTGCGGAGTCTTCCGACGATTAAAAACAATAGTCATATTCCCCTTATTCCATGCGAGGCACGCTGATGGCGATTAGGACGCCCGTTAGCACATCGCTGAATGATTTCAAGCAACGTGAGGCAGCGTGCTTGCACGTGCCACTTTTTTTCAGTCTTGGGAAGCCTAATACCCCGACCTACTGAAGTAGTCGGGAGGGCTGACCAGATGAACAGCAAGCTGGGTCAGATTTCCTTGTGTTGCCAAGACTGAAAAAGGCTCCTGGAGTAAGGACTATAGCAAAGAAATACGATATGGGAACATCATCAAAACAGGTCATGGACATCAAGGTCACAAAAGGTCTTGCTTCGGTAGGTAACGAGGAGTTGAGAGACTGGACGGAGAAAGGATGGAACCAGGCCATGCGTGAAGGCAACTACGACCGTAGCCGTGAGCATCTCAACTTCGAGATCCGTCCAGGTGGCATTGTCGCCCCGATAGACAAGAGCCGTCCGCTTACCAGACGCATGGCAGAAAATCTCGCTTCACGTGGCATTAAAGACCCCAACGAAGGACTGGAAGAGCCTCGTTTCCGAACCGTGGTGAATTTCATCTTCGGCGGTTCAACGGAACGTATGCGAGAGCTTGTCTTTGGCAATCAGAAGGTGGATTTTGAAAGCAAGGGTGGCAACGAGCACATCCGGCGAATGCCAGAAATAGAGCAGTGGGCACAGGACATCTACCGCTTTGTAGCAGATAAATATGGAGAGGAAAACATCGTCTCCTTCATCGTCCACTGCGATGAGAAAAATCCGCACGTCCACTGTGCGCTTCTGCCGATAGACAAGGACAAGAAGTTCGCCTTCAAGAAAATCTTCCATGGTCAGAACCGCATAGATTACAAGAACTATCTTCTTGCACTGCACGATGAACTGGCCAAGGTCAATGAGAAATGGGGACTCATGAGAGGTGTGTCGATAGCAGAGACTGGAGCACGTCACCGTTCAACGGAAGAGTATCGACGATGGCTTGCCAACGAGTGCGTGACGCTCGAAGCCCAGATGCTGAACACCCGGAAAGCCCTCGAAGATCTGAACGTGGAACTCTCCATCGCCCAGAAGAAGCAGAAATCCTTCACCTCCATGATAGAGAAGCTGAAGGCTGAAATCAGTCGCCTCGAAGCAGAACTCAAACCGCTGAGAGCCTTGCAAGCCAACAGCGACAACATCAGTGCCGACATCGCCCGTAAGATCCAGAGCCTTGAACAGCAGAAGGCAATGGTGGAAGATAAACTGGCAGACAAGGAGAAGAAGCTTTCTGAGACCAACCAGTTGCTTGACACCCTCCGCAAGGACAAGGAAGAGATTGAGAAGCAGGCGAGTGAACTGGAAGACAAAGCCAATCAGTCTGAACTTTCCTGGGCTCACAACATGAGCTACCATCTCAACGAAGTAATGCTCGACACCATGGCACATGAGTTTGCCATTCGCTTCCCGAATCTCCCTGACAGCGTGAAACTCGACTTCGACGGCACGCTTCTCTGTCAGTTGGCTGAAGACGGCAACCATGTTGTCAAGGTAGCCTTGAACCTCGTGTGCGGTTTCGTGGATGATGCCACGACCATCGCACAGACGCATGGAGGCGGAGGCGGCAGCCCTGGCTCAGGATGGGGCAAACGACCGGATGAAGACGATCGGGAGTGGGCAAGAAGATGCCTGGCAATGGCACGCAAGATGTGCGCTCCGTCCGTCGGAAGAAGAAAGAAGATGTAACACCATGCTCATTTGTTTACGCAAGTAATCAATCATCAAAAGACAACAACATGAGAAAGAAAATATTATCAATTGCAATGATGTGTCTGGCTGCAATGACAGCTTCGGCACAAACTGCCGGACAGAGTTCTGACAGTCTTTATATCCAGAAATCGTACAGTCAGGAGCAGATGCTCATGCCTGTTAATCCTACATATCTCAAGAATGTAAGCGAAGCAGCCAACTGGGGTAGAAATTGGTTTATAGAAGCAAAGGGCGGGGCTTCAGCTTTTCTTGGGACGCCCATTGGTTGCGGTGACGTGTTCGACCGTGTCACTCCTCTCTTGCAGATAGGAGTCGGCAAATGGTTCACGCCCGCAATCGGTGGACGAATAGGATTTCAGGGACTCAGCTTTAAGAACGCAGAGTTCCATACGATGAAGTATCAGTTTGTCCATGCAGACTTTCTGTACAACATCACCTCTGGCATCCGTCAGAACGAAAGCGGAATCCCTCTTTGGGATGTGATTCCCTTCGTAGGTGTCGGCATGATCCATAATTCCGACTGGATCAACAACTGTACCTGCCAGGGCGGTTCAAGTGGCAGTCATCCGTTTGCCTTCACCTATGGCGTGGAAGCCCGTTACCGCATCAGCGACCGTGTTCATCTCGTAGGAGAGGTGAGTGGAATGCTGACCGCCAGGAACTTTGACGGCATCGGAACTTCAACCAAGTTCGGCGACAACATGATTTCCGTATCAGCCGGTCTGTCCTTCACGATAGGCAAGACGGGGTGGAAGAGAGTAGTGGATGCAACTCCTTACATCGAGCAGAATCTCGCCCTCCAGGACTACATAGCCTACCTGAGGGATAGGAATGCTCATCTGGAAAAGCGACTTGCAGGAAATGACGATGGCAAGACCGTCTATCCGAAAAACAGCTACAGCGGTCTTAACTCCCTCCGTGCCCGACTCTCGATGAATGGCAACAGCAAGCAGGGTACAATGGGCAGCAGTGATGACAACATGGCAGGCAATGCTGATGGCTATTGCTCAGATTCCCTTTCCTCTTCTGACCACATGAAAGTAAGCATTGGTGTTCCGGTGTATTTCTTCTTCAAGCTCAACTCCGACAAACTGGTTGACAAGTCACAGCTTGTGAACCTCGAAGACATAGCGAAGATGGCCAAGCAGGAAAATCTGAAGATTAAAATATCCGGTGCAGCCGATAGTGCTACAGGTACTCAGTCCGGCAACCGGGATTTGGGTAAACGACGTGCCAAGTTCATAGCCAAGGCACTCATCAAGCGAGGTGTAGATAAGAGCCAGATCAAAGCCTGCAACTTAGGCGGAATCGACAAATATGCGGCGAATGAGGCAAACCGCTTCACAACCGTTGTTTTGCTGAAATAGGCTTAAACGTGTATTCATGAATACGTGAATACATGTACACATATATACATAATATATACTGAATGTAGCTTTTGAGTAAAAGCACTAAAATTCTTCTCTCATACACCATGGGGAGTTTGCTCGTGATGAGTAAACTCCCTAATTTTGTTTTAGGAAGATACTGAATTGTACTGGATGGCAGTTATTTATTCTTGGGTATCATTTGAGTATCATCTTGGGTATCTTGGGTGCCACTTTGGGTGCCACTTTGGGTGCCATCTTGGGTGCCACCTTGAGTGCCATTACATCTTTTCTCTTTACCTCACCTTTACCTCACTTTATCTCATCTTAACCTCACTTTACTCCATCTTAACCTCACTTAACCTCACTTTACAAGTGACACCTCTCCTTACCAAAATAAAATCCCATGAAATTATAATTTTTCATAAAAAGAACATTATATGATACTTTCCCTTGTTTAATCCAAAAACATTTCTTATCTTTGCACGAAAAGTACAATATAATACACTACTTGATATGAAAATTCAAGAAGTAATGAAATTGCAGCGTAAGGCCTTGGGGATTACACAGCAAGACCTCGCAGACATGTCTGAAATAGCCATTTCAACCATCAAGAAAATAGAGAGCGGTAAAGGAAACCCTTCTCTATCGACGGTTGAAAAAATCATGGATATCCTTGGCATGGAGGTTAAATATGAGATTCGTCAAACCGTTCAGACGAGGAAAAGTAATTTTCAGCAAATTATTCAAAGAGGTAAATATAGGCTAGAATTTTCATGTCCAAAACTCTTCTTCGCCAGTGGGTTGCATCTTGCCCCCGCACTTTGGGCAAGTATGCATATCCCACCTGTGAATCCTGTCAGAACCACATCTTAGACATAGCCTTCCTACAAGAGAATTAAAACTAGGTGCAGCATCACCAATTACTCCACCCACCACAAGAGGTACTATGTTTCTGCAGTCTGGACAAGACATGGCTTCGATATGCTGTCCCATGAAGCCACGTCCCTCATATACATCGGTCTCGTACCCACAATCCTGGCATCTGAATATCTTCTTTTGTGACATAAATAATCTCCTTTCTTACCAATTCAGTACCCAACTTGCATTGGATATCTTGCCAATCTATACCATCATCGACATGATAGAGACTGCAGGATAACCCATAATATAATGAAGTAAATAGGTTTGATGCTTCATTATATTATAGGTTAAGCTTAAACCTTTCTTTAAACATAGCCATCTCTCTAGCTGGGATTTGAAGCAGAGTAGCTAAAATTCCGGCATGAACCTTAAGCCAATTCTCATCAAACTTAAATGCATAACTGTCAGAACCGCGCAATTTTTCATAGCACAACTCCCCTACCAGTTCCGCTTTGCCAAGCCAGTTAAAATCAGCGAAAACAAACAGTCGTTCCATTCCTACTCCTTTTTAGATGCTCGTTGACGATTCTTCAGTCCCATATCCTGCAATGCCCTTCCGAGTTTGTCATCCTTTGCCAGGAGCAAGATGTCATCATCCAGCTGAAGAGCATAGAGTACACGAAGGTAAATTCCGATGGAAACCGTTGGTAATCCTTTTTCTACCTTGCAAAGTGTAACTTCCGAGCATGTTGCCCTTTCTGCAACTTGTGCCATGCTCAGGTTGCGCCGTAATCTGGCAAGCTTAATCTGCTCACCCACGATTTCCATCTTTTGAATCAACTTCCTTGGAAGTTTGTTTGCCATTGTATTCTTTGTCATAGCTTTAATCTTAATTATGATATGCAAAAATACATAATTTACTTCATTATAAGATGGGTTATCAAGTTTTTTTAAGAATAATTAGATGTATTAAATTAAACGCAGAAATCTGCCGGCATTACTGCCAGCAGACCTCTGCGTTTTAATTATATTGAAAATCAGATATTTGTTACTCTGAAACAGCAGCCTGTTCTATCTCTGTTGACTCCTGCTGTGCGTTCTCCTGTGAAGTTTCCTGAACCTCATAGGTTTCCTTGTGACTATCCACTCCCTGCATGCCTATCTGGTGAGAGTACAATGCCTGAATCTCACTGGCATTTCCCTTGATGACTGCAGGTAAGCGGCTCCGCGTTTATACCTTGCCCTTTATCGTAAAAGTTCTTACCTTTGCACCATAATTTTAAAAGCAACGAAATTATGAGAGCAACAGAACGTTATGAGAGGGCATGGAATGCCTTCCAGATTCATTTGAATCATCCATCTGCGGAGTCGTCGATTTGCCGATTCTTGGCTCAAATTTGGTGAAAATAGGTGTGCAAGGTGATTGGATGTAATAGATATTTGGGCGTAAGAAGCTAAAGTGCTCATTGACAGCGCATGAGCCACAGCGAATGACCTTGGATATCTACTTCTTCACGAATGAAGCGACTTCACATCTACACTCCTCCACAACTGCTTGCTACAATGCAAATATAATGATTTTTCAGCAAATTTGCAACGATTTTCCATATTTTCTGGTGCCTGAAAGCATTAAAATCAAGAAAAATATTTTTTTTTTCAAAATCTTGGACAAAAACGGACAAATACGGACGAGGCCAATTTTTTATGTCGTATCTTTACACCGTCGAAAGTGAAAGATGCGGCCGAGTCTTTCCCTTAGCGACACCCACAAAATGTCTTCGCGCCCCTTATCTCGCGCAAGGGAAAGGAAGGGAATTTGTGGGGAAAACAGACTGATCTGATTGTAATTAGTAACTTGCACCAGCTGATCAGTAATAAGCCTGCTGGGATAAACCCTATCCTCTTGTCCCCGGCCCAGCAGGAAAGATGTGAAGATGTGAAGATGTGAAGGTGTGAAGGTGTTAAGATGTGAAGATGTTCATTGACGCTACATAAGACTCTGCACAAGACTAACACTACTGAAGACCTTGAACACCTTAACATCTTAACAAGCGAAGCGACTTAACACCTTCACACCTTACACCTCCGTGGGATGAGAGGAATTGATATGGGAAAGGTATATGGTAACTGGATCACTGGCGTTCACTCAGGTCGTGCCTGCCGTCAGGACGACATCTACACCAAGGTCAACAAGAAGACCGGCGCATGCTACTCGGTGAAGCTCTGCAACCCGAACACCAACTGGTCGGAAATGGTCACTGCACAGCGCAGCTCGTTCGGTGCCATCAGCTCTGCGCTCAGCGCGTGGATCAAGGCTGAGAAGGAGAAGAACTCGGAAGACTATCAGAAGGTCAAGAAGATGTACGACCGTCAGATTCGCTTCTCCACTCTTCGCGGCATGATGTATGCCAAGGGCATGTACAGCATCGATGAGTCTGGTCTCGTGACCGTTGACATCAATGCCAGCTACAATGCGTCAGCTCCTTCTGGCGGTGGCGGCAGCTCGCAGACTCCTGGTGGTTCTGGTGGCGCTGAAGACCCAGGAAGCGGTGGCAGCTCAACTGGTGGCGGCGACTCAGCTGGCGGCTCACAGTACGAATAAGCTGAGGTGTTAAGGTGTTAAGATGTTCATTGACGCTACATAAGACTCTGCACAAGTCTAACACTACTGAAGACCTTGAACACCTTCACACCTTAACAAGCGAAGCGCCTTAACACCTTCACATCTAAATGAAGCATCAGATTCTTCTTGCCCTTCTGCTCGTCTGCTTCGGTGTCTTCCTCATCACAGCCGCCTTTTTCGTTCCACCGATGGGAGTCATCGACCCGACAGTCCTCACCGCCTTTGGCGAGATCCTGACCTTTGCAGGAGCAGTAATCGGCATCGACTACAAACACCGCATCAAAAATGACAAGACATAGATTTATCAGCAGCATCCAAAAGCTCGCCCTTGGCACATTGGCATCCATCGCGCTCTTATGTTCATGCCGTTCATCAGACATCGCCACACGCGAGTCTGATATCCTGAACCGCATGCAAGAGACAATCTATCAGGACTCCATCCATGTGTCACAGCTCCGATTCGACTCTGTCATTGTCGAGCAATACTTCACCGTCGAAACAATCCGCGACACGGTCTATATCAGGCAGAAATCCAACAAGCAGCATTTCTCCATCCTCCGTGACACGGTCTATGTTGCAAGGTCAGACACGATTGTAAGAGAGGTGGAGGTGATAAAAGAGAAAGAAGCAGTGAAGACCGCGCCACAGCGCAAGCCCTTCACTCTCTACCTCATCTGCATCTTCGCCTCCATCCTTATTCTCCTCGCGCTATATTTTCTAATAAGAAGCAGATTCAGGTTATAGTTGTCAAAGCTGTCAAACTCATTTTGATTCAGCACCTCAGCTTCTTCGATCGTATGAAGGAAATGAAAGTGTCGCACGTATAGTGCGGCACTTATTTTCAAACTCCACGTAAATAAAGCTCTAATCATTTGTCATTAGGTCATTATGTCATTATGTCAATAAGGTTTTAATATTGAAAGGAATTAGATGTGTCATAAATAAAAAACGCCTCGCACGATTTGAGCATTGTTAAGAGGCTTGGCGAGGACTGACGGTGCAAAGATAAGACATTTATTTGGATTGTGCAAGGGTTTGAGGGAAAAGTGTGGAAATGGAGGTGGTTTTTAACGGATGTTGGGTGTTTCGAGATGCAAAATGCAGCATCTTATGTCGTTCACGAGGATCATAGGTCGAGTAGAGCGAGGGAGTTTCACCCTCACCCTCTCACAGAACCGTGCGTGAAAGTCTCCCCTCACACGGCTCTTCACACTCTATGCTTTGTGCATATGCTTCTTTCATCATATCCTCCTCTTTGTTTAAGAGTTGTATAATTCCAGTTGCTTGAGTGTGTCACCCCCTTCGCTCCATGTCCATTACAGACACTTCAACGCTACTACGGGGCAATCAGCCACAGAAGCGGACTTCGGTACGTTTCTGCCTTGTTCGTCACTTTCGGCATTTCCCTTGGCATTCCGACTTCTGCTTCCCACGTTCCACCAACGAGCCTGTATTACTGTCCTGCCACCTCTATGCCGCATGCCACAATGCCATAGACAGGTTATTGCATTGCTTGTCGCCAGAACTGTCCGACTCTGACTTTTGACATGACTTGAAAACAGGATTAACGACACCTCATCGAATGGTTCACTTCATGCACCTTTTCTCGCCATGGCAATGACTGAGCAAGCTCATCATTGCTCATCTGGCTTAACGAAAACGTTCACTTGCGTTCAGCTCAGTAATACGTACCTCTCTGCA
>OLGF01003412.1_pt1 | contig 13148 bp, 4 predicted proteins | sample 1604971 | NCBI WGS metagenome assembly OLGF01 (sample SAMEA3888902, study PRJEB22519) | human gut metagenome | biome: human gut; feature: human-associated habitat; material: faeces | place: Denmark | collected 2011 | reverse complement strand
CCGCGACCCCCGTCCTCAAAAGCCTCCCCTGCGTAAGGTGCGATGCCGGAAGGGTCCTCTCCGCGTCATGCACTCCACCCCCATTTCCCTCACACGCAAAACGGGCGGGGTCCACCCCGCCCGTCCTAATATGTAATCAATTCCTACTTCCGCAGCACCGGAATCAGCAGCATTCCCTCCGGCAAGCTGTCATCCTCCATGTGATTGTACTGCCGTATGGCCTCTTCGCTGCTGCCGTGCTGCTTGGCCATGTCCCACAGGCATTCACCGCACTTTGCCCGCCGCAACACCAGCGAAGGCCTTGTCTCTTGGCTTTCCTCGGACTCCTTCACCGCCGTCACGGTTCGCAGCTCTGTTTCTTCCCCGGTCAGACCGTAAAAGCATACCGGCACACGCACCTGGCAGGTCCCCGCGCTTCCCCGCAGCTCTGCAATGCCGCAGGAAAGCCATGCCGCGTCCGGGGTAGCCTCCACTGTAGTACTCAATTCCCGGCTCCGCTCTGCCGTAACCGGTGCGCCGCTTTCGTCCTGGTAGAGAATTCGCATTCGCACGGTAGTGGAAAGCTCTGTTCGCCCCCCGTCACACCGGGCAATGACTCCGCCGCAGTCAAAGGCCGTCACATAGGCAAACAGTGTCCCCCCTCCGGATTCAAGAAGTTCCTCCGCCCATTCCCGGGCACACGCCGGGCTGCAGCGTCGGCTAAAGCGTACCGTCTCCGTCTCCGCTGTCAGAGCCTGACAGGTGCTGTACAGGTCCGTTACATAGGAAATCTCCCGCTTCTGGTAGGCAAACACCCGGAAGGTGATCCGTGCCGTTAGACCCATGCGGCAGCCGCCCTCGCTGCGCACCAGCCGCAGGTCCCACTCTGCCGTCTCTGCCTCCACCTGCCAGGTGCCGTTCTCCACTGCGGTAAAGCCATCCAATATTTGGGAAAATGGCACCGCCTGCACCGTTTCCCGGAGCTTTCTGTCCGCCAGGCGCAGCATAGCCGACACGCACAGCTCCCCCTTCACCGCCAGCTTACTGCCGATCTGCTGGCAGCCGGTGATGCTGGGAACCATCCGGCTCAGAAGAATTTCCTCTGCCTGGTCTGCCCCGCCGTCAAATTCCTGAGCCGTGGTGCAGCTTCTTTCCTCCGCCGCCGCCAGCAGGCAAAGCTCCTGCCCTCTTTTTCGCACCTGCAAGCCTTTTCCCCGGGCCTCGCAGCAGAACCGAAGCTGCTTCTGCCCGAAGCCCAGGACCGTCAGCTCCGGGATCACACGCAGGTAGAGCCTTCGTCCGGTGATGGGTTTCGCCTCACATAAAAGCAGCCGGCTATGTACCTGCAGCATTTGGCACTCCCGCAGCTTGGGGTCGCTGAGCTCACAGGTAAAGGGTACCGCCACCGTCACGCTTTGCAGCCCCTCCGTCTCCTCAGAGAGATAGAGGACCGTTACCCGGGCTTCGCCCCGGACGATTCCCTCCGATGCCTGCTTTTCCCGCACCAAGAGTTGTCCCGCAGCCTCCAGTATCCTTGACGCTGTGGCGCAGTAGTCAGGCAGAGTTGTCTCCGTTGTCTCCTCGTGGGTCGTTACCGCCTTGGCCAGTAAGTCATAGCAAGAGATCTGCTCAAAATTCAGTTCCGTGTCCACTTCAATCACCCTCTCATATTGTGTCCTGTAAGCATTCTATGAGAGGGCGGTTTCCTCTATTCCTTTCCGCAGAATAAGCAGCGCAGAATGCCCCGCAAAAATGCCGGCGCTTTCCAAACGATGATGCGCATTTTCTTCCCTCCTTTCACTGCCGCAGGCAGCACAGCCCGCAGGCGATCAACAAAAATGCCACAATAAACATCAGGCATCCCACCGGAAAAATGGCGGCAATGAGGATGCCCACACCCAGGGCCAGCGCACAAATGCCCACGCCCCGCCCGCAATTCCACCGTCTCATAATAACCCTCCTCTACTGCAATATACGCACCTTTGCGTCCCGGTGTTCCGCCCGGATCCATTGCCGCGCCATAGGCATGACGCAAAAAAGCGCCGTCTCGGGAGTGTTCCCGAGACGACACTTTTTCATTGGGGTGCAGAAAGTATTTTTCCCCTGTCTATTTAGGGGCACTCTGCGCCTATGTTTTTACGCACCGATCTGGTTATCAATGTCGCACAGCAGGAAAACGAAGTAGCTCTCCGCTGAATAACTCCCGACGGTATTTCCGCTTGCATCCAGGCCTGTCACCTTCGCCATAAGACGATAATTGGACAGGATACCCTGGTAATCCGTTTTCATTTGTTCCAGCACATAGTCCAGATTTACAGACAGCGTGTACTGCCCCGTTGCCTTCCAGTCCGTCAGAGGCAGCACTGTTCTTCCGTCGGCATCCACCGTTCCGAGGGGCCCCGGCAGATTTTTTTCGCTGTAAACATACTTCTTCTTGGTCTCATCATACTGCTTCTGATAGAGGGAAAACTCCACCTTGGCCGACTCGATATTCACCCGATCCTTCTCCGGTACGGCGCTGAAATCCGCCACCAGATCAAACAGAATTTTACCGCTGTCGGTGCTGTCTTTCACGCCGCCCATGTTGATAGCCTGGCTTTTACGGTCCACCGGGATCACCGTCAGCTTCACCGGCACAGCCGTTTTTGCCGTAAAACTGATCGTACTCCCCTCTATTTTGCTGCCGTTGGTGTAGTGCGCCCGGTCGCTGGAGATGTAGAATTCATCCTGCAGCGTATAAAGGCCACCGTCGGCAAATACCCCGCTGAAATCCGCAGGCGACACCTCCGAGAAGTCCAGCGTAAGCACAAAATCATCCGTCAGTCTGTCGCCTGAGGCCAAGGACACTATTTTATCCAGCTCATAGCGCACCGTAGAGGTAGGCGTTGTGACGCGGGTAGCCAGCAAAGTCTTACCGTCCTTGTCCGTCAGGAGCGCCTTTGTCCCGGCAGGCAGAGAAACAGCCTTATTGCTTGCATCCATGATCTTAAACACATGGGTCCCGTAGATGTCCCGGCCATGCATGGCAGAGATATAGTTGTTGGGGAAATCCACCTGCACATGGGCATTCACCACCAGCTCCTTACCAACCACATTGGAAAAGGTCGTGGCAGGCGTGGTCAGATCCATTTTGCCTGTAGCCTTGCCCCACACATTCACGGAGCATTTTTCCTTATGATCCCGAACAATGATGTTCCTGTCATTTTCCGCCACCGTAGCGCGCAGCGTGTACTGCATCAGCTGCTCTGCCGTCTGGGGAATCACCATCAGGAGATACCGCTCCACATGGCCGTAGTTTGCATCCTTGCACAGGTGGTCTTTGTTTACAAGCAGATTCTTCACCACCTCCGGCAAGAGCTTCACGGTAAACGGTTTACCCGCCTCACTCAGAAAGCTGCTGAAGTCCAATGAATAGGTATCCTCTGGGGCGGTATAGTAATAGCTCTTGTAGCCATAGGCCCCGGGGCTGTTCAGATCCACCAGCACGAAGCCGGTGCCCTTGACAAAGGCACTCTTGTTGCCGATGGCGCTGCCATCCGAGGTGCCGGACTCGATCCGCTTGTCAAAATTGAAGTTCTCGATCTTCTTAGCCGTGTCATTATACGCATACTCCACATACAGGGAGTATTTACTGCCGGCAGACACATCAATGGAGGTCTTCGGAGCCGTCAGGAAAGAGCTGAGCTGGTATACCTCGCCCTCCAAAGCGGATATATTGGACATGTATTCCAAAATCTGCGGGTAATATACCACCACATTCATGGAGTAGGTCTGTGTGGGGACGGCACTGGAGCAGAAAGTCAGTGTCAGCACCGTCAGGGACTTATTCTCCGACTCCAGATCATCGTACTTACCGGCGGTGAACTTCTGCCCGTCATACAGCACGCTCCCCTGCCCCGCCGCTTGCAGGGTCAGGGTACCGTCGCTTTCGAGGGTATAGCGGTCCGCCTGAACCGTAAGCGTATAGGCGCTTCCCATAGCGCCGAACCCGCCGCCTGTAAGCAGATTCAGGAAAGAGGACATGGTCTGCTGGGTAGCCCCGTTGATGGAAAGCACGGGGAGGTCTGTATTCTGCGTGATTCTCAGCTTATCCGCTGTCAGGTCAGACAGGGTTTTTATGCCCGTGTCCGTCAGCTTTACGCCCTTATTATCCTTCCAGGCTGCCCAGCCTTCCAGGTTGGCATTGAGATAGTCGGGCGTGGCACTGCCCTGCGTCTTTGTCACCGCGTCGCCGTTGAGCTTGTCCGTCTTCACAGGTGTAACGCCATGGTCCGCCAGCGCCTGCGCCGGGGTGTAAGCCGTGTTTTTTTTGTCGAAATACTCCGTCTCGAACACCGACGGCGCACCGTACCCGGCGAAGATCACTGTGGTCTTTCCGCTGCTCTCTGTAACAAACCTTTCCTGCTGATTGATATTTGTTCCGGCCTCGCTACTGAAAGCAAGGATATTAGCTGTCCCGGTATTCTTGTACCCGATCAATCCGACACTCTTGTAATCCGTCCCAGTCACACCGGAGGGCTTCGTGGTTGTCATCTTCAATATGTCGGTAAAAGATTTCGCAGAACCGGTGAAGGCCATATCATTGTTCTTCATCAGGATATTGCAGCCGTTCAGCACTCCTTTTTCGCTGATGGTATCCACGATGCCGCCTGCCTCTTTTTTATCTTTAAACCCGCTGCGGAGCATATTGTCCGCAAAATACAGGCCATCCAGCGACACAGGCTTCCCGACCGTGTTGAAGATTCCGGCCAGCGAGCTGTTCGTCGATTGTATGTAATTGCCGAATACCTTTATGTTCTGCAGGGAAGTGGATGCGCCATTAAAGCCCCGAAGAATACCGGCCGCCCTACTCCCCGCAATGATGCAGTTGGAAACCTCTGCGTCTGTCACATCCACGGAAATCTGGTTCACATGCCCCAAAAGTCCGCTGGCAAACACATCGCCGCCTGAATTCTTGGTCGCCAAAATATACACCGGAGCAGACGCACTGCCGGACACCTTTACCCTCTTTGCAACGACAGCATTTGCGCTGTCGCCTTGCTCATGCCACGGGATCAGTCCCGCCGAGCAGGAGCGGCCCATGATGTAAAGGGGATGATTTGTGCCCTGAACGCTGAGGCCCGTAAAGCTGTAATTTGCACCGCGCTTACCCTCGCCCACAACGCCGCCGCCATTGTTGTAGCCCAATATCGCTGTGGGTGCCGTGTCGGACTTTACCACGCAATTCGTGTATGTATTAGTCTGTGCGGTTACGCCCACAAAGCCGCCCGCATTTCCGGCAGCATCCGTGTTGCTGCTGAGGGCATAGGCCAGTGCATTCTTCGTCCCGTCAGAGATACCGTTCACATCCACGGTCGAATTCGTATACTCCGTGGGATAAGGCGCGTTGGCAGTATATCCGGCACAAGCCACCACCTCCGCCCCGTCCAGGGTGCAATTGCTAAAGGTCACGCTGGCCCTGCTTGTCCCAATAAAGCCGCCGGCGTTTCCGTTATACGAAGAGCTCGTCATTTTTTTTGATACAAACTGCACGCTCGAGCCGCTGACCGACGAATCTGAAACCGAAATAGTCCCGTTCATAATACAGCCGATCAATCCGCCCGTAGCCGCATTGTAAGCATCACTGTTCGTGTCAGAATATTCGGAAACCTTCATCTGGACCTGTGCATTCGTCACTTTCACATTGGAAAGCTGCGTGTTACTGCCCGCCCGAAGGAAAGCGTACACCGAGCCGGTACTCTGCAAGCCTTCCAGCTTCACACTGTCTATAACACATCCATTTACAGAAGAACCATTTTGATTGTGCTCACTGGCGACAAGACCACCGGCCCAACCGGGAGAGTGGATAGTCAAATCTTTCAGCGCCACATCCGTGAATTTTGCTCCACCGGAATAGCCCAAAAAGCCGCCCAAGCAGAACAGCGTTTCCTTATTATTGCTTCCATCCAGCTTCAACCAGTGGCTCATTTTCTTCGTCAGCTCTGTGTTATTGGCAATGTCATATACAGAAAGGGAAATTGTGCCGCTCACAGTTATATTAGAGATCAAGACCGGTCCACCGCCGGTGGGCTCCATCACCAAGGCCATATTGCGTACGGAGTCCGGCTCATATTTGCTGCTCGCCTGATAGCAATACTGTTTCAAGGACGCATTGAGTTTGACCAAAGTCCCAGTGGCTGCTCCATGTACCTCCAGCACATTGTAGCACTCCGCACCTAAATAGGGGCTGCCAAGTCCACGAAAGGCATTGCCGAACTGGCTCATATCATATTCTGCGCCTGTCAGGGTCGCGGTAATTTTCCCTTTTCTACTTATCCCGGTTCCCGCCGGAATACCGAAATACCTCCGAATCAGGTTATCCCCGTCCGTCCGCGCATCCTCGGCATAGCGCCCGGCGGTAATGGTCACATTCGGGTGGTTCGTCTCACCCACATACGCATAATTACCACTGCGGGATAAAACATCTGCGCCGTACGACAGCGAGTTCGCCTCGTCCGACAGGGCCCCGCTGTACATGGAGTACCCCAGCATCATCAGGTCCGCCGCATTATCCAGCGTGAACGCGCCGCCCTGATCTCCCTGCGCTGTGAATGTCCCGGTGGTCTGCTTCGCCGCAATATAGGCGATGGAGGCATACTTCTCTGTATTTTTGTATTCCTGGTCATCCGAGATAGCATAGCCGCTGAACGCCTTGCCTACATAGGGCGCATAGTAAAAATACTGGAAATTCTCCGCAGTCTCGACCTCGTCAACGCCCGGGCCCAGGCTCCGCACCGTGACGCCGCCGCCGGAAATCAGGCCCACATAGCCGCCAAAAACCGAGGTCTTATGCCCCGGCGTCAGGGAATTCACACGGACGGTCACATGGTCCAGCACATTGTCTCCGCCGACGATCCAGCCGATAGCGCCGCCAAAATGCGCCACACTCGTGGCAGCCCGCTTAGTCGAAAAGGCTCGGCTGGGCGGGCTGTCCCAACTGCTAAAGCTCCCCGACAGTCCTACTTTTTCATAGCTCAGCTCCAGCCCGTACACCGCGCAGCCGTTGGCCACATTGATAAATCCGCAGTAGCCCGTGTTACCCACATTCGTGTTATCCGGCATGGTGATAACGGTCCCGCTGCCCACGATGACTCCATGGAAAGGATATTGCTCCGTCCCGATGCCTGTAAACTCGCTTGACAGCTCCATAGACTTCATAGGCGGAGAGATCTTGTAATACGCTCCCCGCAGATACTCCCGCAGCGTCTCTGCTTTCAGGGTCTTCGTCCCCCCGCTCGTCGTCAGCGTGCCCGAGGTCGATGCGGTGTACACATCACAGTCGGTATAGTCCAAGGCGGTACCGCTGGCCTTGGGATAGTTGATGACCCAATCCGGCTGGAACGAGTACAAGCTGCTCATACTCACCAGCTTCGTCAGCTCCTCCAGCTGTGCGGCTCTTTCGATAATATAAGGATGCTCGTATGTGCCCCAACCAATGTCAAAATTCACACTCTTGCGGTTTACCCGCAGGCTGGTGCCGCCGTCCATGGTGGCATATACATAGGGCATATACCCGGTAGAAAATGCCGTGTTTGGTTTTTGGGTATTACCCGCGCTGGTGGGGTCCACCAATATCTCCTGATCGTAATACTCGTACTGCTTGGGGTTGGTAGAAATTTCCGTTCCGTAGGTCACGGCGTTCTTGTGTCCGTCGTCCCAGTCCTCCGCCAGATTGAAGTTATAGATGTATGCGCCCGTGCCGTTCACGCAGTTAATAGCCTCAAAGTAGCTGGCCTTGGTGAAGATGGACTTCCCTTCCTCCGCCGCAAAAACGATGTTTTTGAAGGTCACGGAGATGTTGGAGGAGGCCGTACTGCCGTTTTCGTTTGCTACGCCGCCCTTGCCGATCAGCGCACTGGCCGCCTTAGCGCCGTATGTGTAATTGTTCTGCTTGCTAACCTTCTCATAGCTCTCCGGCGTATACTGAGAAACGGAGGTCAGGGCTCCGGTAACATTGCTGCCAATGGTGTCTATCAGCAGCGGGGTGGCCGCGCCGTCCACCGTCAGCCCGTCAAAGAACACCTTTTCCACCTTGAAATTGGCGTCCGCCGTCACAGTGGCCGTGCGATTGCCCACCACCTTACCGCAGATGAACGCGCCGGAGCTGCTGCCGTTATTGTAGTTCACCGGGAAAATTTTCCCGCTCAGGGTGATATTCGTAAGCGAAGCGGTGATGCTTTCGTTTGTGGCGATCACATCGGACAAAATACCGCTCTGAATGCCGAACATCTGTCCCATCCGGGGCAGGTCCGCCACCGCATAGCCAAAGGTCAGCTTCTTTCCGCTGAAGTCAAAGGTCACCCCCTCCTTCTTCGTGGGATAGAAGGAGTAATTGGTCATGTCGATGGCCGTGCTGGCCCCGGTGATGTCCGTGATAGCCGTGGGGAAGTTCTCCCCCCGCACATAGTCCGGCAGCGCCCCCTGCACATAGTCGTACACATGCCAGTAGATCACATCCGCCGGAAGCCCAGCCTGGGCCTTGGGGGTATAGCTGTTCTCCACCGCCTGGTCCAGCCGGGCGATGTTGAAATAATATCTCGTATTGCTGTTTTGCCGGGCAGAAATCATGCTATACCAGTCGCTGGTGGCAGGAATTCTACCTATATCTGCATCCTCAGTTATCCCCGTTTCCACCGAAACCAGTCCGCCGGTGGCAGCAACATTCATAGACGCACGGGAAGCAATATTCTTGCCCACGAACAGGTCAAACCCATTATCGGCTGTTACATTATCAAACCCCGAGGGGGCGCAGTTCACAACCACAAACGCATTGGTGCCATCTCCCACCAAAATGCCCTTCGTGGCATTGTTGGATGTAAAGGCAGAGCCGTTTACAGAGAAGCCGCTATTTACCGTCAGCTTGCCGTCCAGGTCGTAAATAAGTCCGCCCACGGACGCATTGCCGCTGCTGACCGTACCCTGCCAGGCCCCATCCAGCACCAGCTTGCACCTCTGCACCGTGTGTCCGATCAGGCCCCCGGCAGAGGCGCTGGACGCAGAGGCCACAGACGCATTTACCGCCTTGGTACCGGTCATGTCTACATTGATGTAATTATTGCATAGCAGGTCGCCAAAGCATCCACCCACATGAGCTGCGGTCACATTCTGATTTTGGGTGATGCTGGCGCTGATGGTATTCCCTGTAAAAATAACATCCCGATCTACTCCATCTATTCTTCCTACCATACCGCCCAAAAAAACCCGCCAAATGCCGTAGCATCCATTCTCTTGTTGAATCGAAGCGTTGGTGGTGCTGTTTGTGATCTTAACAGTAGCTTTTTGGATGCTACCCACAAGGCCGCCCACATAGATACTTCTTCCGTTAGTAGCAGCCCCTTGGGACAGGTTGATTTTCAATAGTGTGTTGCACTGGTCAATGGTAATACTTTTAGTCGCATAACATGCCAAACCTCCGAAGAAAAATCCGTCTGGTGCATCCGCATAGTGCCTCACATCTCCGTCCACAGTGAGATTCTTCACCGTCGCCCCAGACAAGGCCGAGAATGCGCCCATAAATTTGCGCACATTCACGCCGCCTTTGAGGATACCAACATTGGCATTATCTTCCGTATTTGACCGCGCACTCTCACCATGGGACAGCGTCAGGGTTTTGTCGTTGCCGTTGATTGTCCCGGTGAAAGACATAACTTCATTAGACGGCGTAAACTGCTCCACGCCGCTGCCCCGCAGGTCAACATCCCCTATCAGAGTAATGGTAGCAGAACGCAGCTTGTTAAATTGATCGCCCTGAATACCGTTTACACCGCTGACCGCGCCATGGGTGTGCAGCGTCAGGGCCAGCTTGGCCGCGTCCGCCGCCGAACTCAAGGTAATATTGGTCGAAGAAGTCAAAGGATTCTGCACAGAGACTGCATGACTTGCGGCATCAAAGTTGAGAATATGCAGCTTATCATTGCGCAAAATCTGCCCGTAGTTGCCCACATCGTTGCTGGTAAGTGTCCCGGTGCGGATAAAGGCATAGCCGGTGTCTGCATACAGCAGCGAATTGGTCTGGGTGCGCACGATGTGTCCGGAGCTGGCAGAGCTGTCCGTGATAGCCCCGGCCAGGCGCAGCACCGTTCCACCCCCGGTGGCGGAAACCAGCACCGATGCCTGCCCATTATTCGTATATGTGACGCTGCCTACATCCAAAAGCGCTTTAGCCGCAGCCTGCCCCACCAGGTCGCCGACACCCGCCTGCAAAGCGGCGTTCATGGTGTTATTCAGCGTGAGGTTGTCCAGCTTGCAGTAAGCCCCCTGCCCCACGCAGCCCACAGCGCCGCCCAGGGAGCCGGAGAAGCCGCCGCTCGCAAAGGTATTCGTCACCGTCATGCCCCCGCCTACCGTCACAACGGAGTTAGCCTTCACCGTGCCGATAACGCCGCCATAGCTTCCTGCCGCCAGGGAATTAAATGTAAAGGCAGAAGCCTTGCCGCTTGTAAGCGTCACAGCATTTTTACCCGAAATCAGACCGAAATAGCCGCCCACACTGTGGTCTGCCGCGCCGGTTCCGTTGAAGGTAGCGTCGGTCACGGTCACATCGGTGAAGTTCGCCGCTTTCTCAGCGGTAAAGCTGCCTATAAAGCCGCCTATATTACCACTTTTGTCAAATATGTTCCCGGACAGGGCAAAACTGCCCACCGGAGCCGCCGTGGCCTGTCCCACCGCGCCCCCCAGCATCGGCAGGGGAGTCGCCGAGGGAAAGGTGCTGCCTGAAACGGTGCAGGTTTTCCCCGCTGCCACGGTGATCTCGCCGTCGGATTTGCCCGCTACGCCGCCTGCATACGCGCCATTAGCTGTAAAGGCGTTCACCGTTACACTCTCAGCGAAATTAACTTTTCCCGTATTCGCGTTCACGCCCACCAGGCCTGCGGCGTAGTCAGCCGCCGCCGTAGCGCTGCCTGTATAGGTGCTTTCGCTGCTCACGGTGAAAGTGCCCTTGTTTTCGCCCACCAGCAGACCGACATTACCCGCATCAGCGCTGGAAACCAGGATATTCAGGTTCCCTGTGGTCACGGAAACCGACGCATCTTTCTCAATCATGCCAAACAGACCGCCTGCGCTGCCGCTGGCCGTCTCCAAGGCGTACTGGGCTCCGTCCTTAAAGCAGGGACTCAGATCCACGGCGCAAGTGCCACTGCCCGTGACCTTACCCGCCACCAGTCCCGCCGTCTTATTCCCTTGCACTACACCCTTTACGCTTCCGTTCTGCTCCTCTCTAGCCGCAAAGCGGAATGCGCTGATATCCAGGGCATGGCTATCCTTTGTAATGGTGAGCGTATCGCACAAAGCAAAGGGCGCATTAAAATCCGCCCACAAGTCAATTTTATCAGTTTCTTTGGTAATAGACGCCTCATTGGACAGATTGTTAAACAGCACATTCCACCCACTGATCTTCAGGTAGGTCGATCCGGTCACTTCGGCCATATAAATTTTGCCCTTAAAGGGATGTTCGTCGTTGCCGATACCGTAAAAACTTTTCTTCAAATCCCCCGCATCTACCGTCAATTCCCAAGTATCTCTTGCTGAGATTTTGAAGGTATATCCCTCCAGGCTATCCGACTGAGACACCCTGGCCAGCGTAATGAAGCCCTGAGCCCCGGCAATGCCGAATTCCTTATCCCCATTGCGGGTAATACCCTCATAGGAGCCGTTATCAGCAAGGTTCAAAATTGTGCTCGCATCCAGAGCATATCCGGCCGGTATCTCCGCCGCATAGGCCCGGCTCCACCAAGCCAAAGCGATCACCACCACCGCCGCCAAAGCTGTGAAAAGGCATACGGCGGACCGCACCGACAGTACGCCCGCTCTCCCCTTTTTATTTGTTTGCAATCTACTTTTCATACACATTCACCTGTTGTCTGTATGTGCGCCCTTACGACAGCTGCTGCCACTTTATAAAGCTCTCCAGATTCGTCCAGTTATAGCTATTGTTCTTCCAGGGATTGTTCTTCTCATCTTCTATCCCCTGCACCCGCATGAAGGAGAGCCGGCCATAGTAGTCCGTCTCCTGGGGAATATCGATATATTTGTCGAATCCGTCCGTTGGATTTTCCACATTCTGCGCCTTGAAATCATTATGCTCCATCAGCGTCAGCCAGTCCGACTGCCACAGCACCCGCAAAACGCCGTTCTCCGGCGGCTCACCTACCATGGAGATTCCATAGATAAACGCTGCGTAGTCCTCTATATCCACTTTTCCTTCGGTTTTTTCAAACCCGCAGTCCACATGGAATCCCTCTGACCGGGACGGCACGATGCACGCCCCCAGCATCCGGCTGGCCATATATCGGGGCGTATCGGGCACAGCCACCATCAGCAAATTAGGGAAGGTAGTCAGGTCTTCGTCTGCTTTGGCGTTAAACTGCACCGTTATGGCCAGCTCCGAGGCCTTTTTTCCCTTGAGTGTGGCGGTAAATAACGCTTTATCATGGGCTGTGCTGTTCACCGTCACCGTATCACTCGTCGTAGTACCATAGGAAATGGTATAGGCCCGCCCGGTATCGCCCTTGTCCAGCCAGGCATACACGGAGAAGGTCACATCAAAGTCGTTATACTCCCCCGTGGAGCGGTCATAGTTATAGAAGCTGATGCTCTTGGCCGCCATACCATGGGGCCGCACCACATTTTTATCCGCCTCCTCAAACCTGGAAACGCTGCTGAGCACATCGCTGGAAAAGGAGTGCTTCCGATTCACGAACACATCCTTAAAGTTGCCCTTGCCATAGTAGGCTGCCAGCACCAGCGTGGCCGACAATGCCAGCACCAGCACTGCCCATAGGGCCGCAGGGAGCTTCTTTTTTCTTAGTCTCATGCCGTCACGCCCCCCTCTTGGTGCCGCCCTGGGTCACGATATACACCACATCCGTCTCTTTCTCCAGCTCCGCCTCGGAGATATTCTCCTTCCAGGTCACCTGCAGCACATAAAAGCGGTAGGCTTCGGTGTTATTGAGCTTAGTGAATATATCCGTACCGGTTGCCTTGTACTCGTCAAACGCGCCCTTATAGATCTTATATACGCCCCGGTTTAGGTGCGTTTTATCGTAATTTTCGTCCTGTTTCCTATCCTTACTGTAGGTAACATCCGGAGTCGGACTATTCGCAGAGTTATAATTAAAATAGCACGCCTG
>OLGF01003411.1_pt1 | contig 13149 bp, 13 predicted proteins | sample 1604971 | NCBI WGS metagenome assembly OLGF01 (sample SAMEA3888902, study PRJEB22519) | human gut metagenome | biome: human gut; feature: human-associated habitat; material: faeces | place: Denmark | collected 2011 | reverse complement strand
AAGACAAGACAATAGAGATGTTTTTGCGTTTTCGCTGTCTTGATTTGAACACTCGTCACAATCATTCTACATCACTCCGTTTCTGTTTTCAAGGCTGTTTACAGCGTCATCTCGATTTCCGTGCCGCCGATAAAGACCACCTTGATTTTCTCTTTTGATTCCACCACTACGCATTCAATCATCTGTCGGACGAGCGTATCATCATATTCCATCGGGTGATTTTGCAGTCCGTCAAGTATGGTGAAAATCTGTCCTCGGTGACCTCGTCTGTAAGCCCCATCCCGATATGGATTTTCAGTGTTTTCAGCACCTCAATATTTTGCTTTGCCGTCTGCATGATGGCTCTCATAACAGCGTCTTGCAGCAGGGTTTCCTCAATGCTCGGTGAGTGGTGGCAGTATTTTTTGCCGTAGTCAAGTCGGTTCATGCATCGCCATACTACTTTTCTCTTGCCCTTGGCAGTCCATGTGCATCGGCGGTAAGGTGTTCGGCATTCGTCGCAGATTGGCAGTTCGCTCAGAGCGTACTTGCTTGAATAACGGCTCAGTTCGGTTTTCGTGCCTTTTTGTTTGACCTTCGGCTTGCCGGAACGCCTTGCGATTTCCTCCTGGACTCTTGCGAAGGTGCCTGCGTCGATGATGGCAGGGTGATTGTTCTCGATATAGTACTTGTTCCTCTCGCCGTTGTTTGCCTTGACCCTCTTGCTGATGCAGTCGGACACATAAGTGTAATATACACAGTACACATGGAATCCGGCAAAAAATTGTTGGGTTATGACCGAGAAGCTGCTTATTTCTCAAAAACAGTCGCCAAGGAAAGAAATACGGCACAGCGGTTTTATGCCCGCTGTGCCGTATTTGCGATGTTTCCGTGATGGATCGTTACTTGTTCCTTATCTTTGATTATTTGACGGAATGCCTTTTCCTCTTATCAAATACCGTTACACCTGTCAGAACACCGCCGCTGGCAAGCAGCAATGCGATCCACGGCATGAGATTGCTTGTATCGCCGGTCTGGGGAGAATTGTCTCCCGGTTCCGGTTTGATTTCCGCAGGCTTTTTCTCAAGGGCGGCAATGGCATCCTCGATAGCCTTCGCCATTGCGTCAACCTCCGTCTGCTCGGTAATGTTCTTGTCACGGACGACGGCATTAACGGCAGCTTCCACACCGGAGAAGTCCTTGTAGTCGTCCTTGTTCAGGGCGTTTGCCTTGGCAATGGCTTCGTCGACCTTGGAGTAGTCTGCAGGTAAATAAGTCATTGCAATCGTCTGCGTGTGGGTTGCCGTATCGGCAGTAATCGTTATATTGTCGCTGTATACCTCGCAGTTATCTGCCGTAACTTCAACGGAATGAGTTCCCGCCGTCAGGCTCACAGAGCCGTTGATCTCCTGACCGTTCACTTTAATCACCACATTGGTCAGCCCCTCGGGGGTTACAACGAAGGAAACCGGATAGACGGCCTTTGTGATGAAATGGACATTCTTATAAAGTGCAAAGTACTGGGTACCGCTGGAAAGCAGGTCAATTTCTGTTTCTTCAGAATCTACAGCTTTTGCATAGGTCAGCTTATAGCCATCGGCAATCACAGGCACACTTTCATCGAAAATTGCAGGGATATTGTCCGCACTCGTATTCTTTGCATCAATCTCCGCTTCTTCTACGGTGAAGGTACCGTTACCGCCCATGGGGTATTTACCGTCAGTGGTTACTTTGGCGCCGCCTTTGATCAAAATATCGCCTTGTGTCCATATGGCGCTGTCCGCAGTAGAGGTACAGCTTACCTCGCCGCCATCAACCGTCAAATTACCTGCGGCATACAGACCGGGATAATAGCTTGTTGCTTTGACTGTGGACTGAGCGATCTCGATATCGCCGCCGTTTCCTTCCTGGTCTTTCCAGATAAAGGCTCCGTTGCGTTCGTCCTGGGTCGCCTTAAGCGTAACATCGGCTCCGTTTACGATCTTCAGACTATGGGCATCGATTCCGGCATACAAGCCGGTGGAATTCACAGTTGCCCCGTCGATTTCGACCATTCTTCCGACTATGCCCAAGCCGCCTTCAGCGTTTATTGTGACCTTTGCTTTATCGGAGATCTTGACGTCGGCCCCTGCGCTGATTCCATCGTAGTTTTCCCCGTTAACGTTGATCACCAGTGTTCCATCACCGGTAATCTCGACAGAATTGCTGGAATTGGGGGCTATTCCCATTCCTCCGCCGGGAGAGGTTCGGATAATGCTGTTTGTCCCGGTCAACCGTATCTTCAACGTACTGGGGATAATCGTTTTAATACCGTAGTCCGACAGGGTGTCGCTGTCAAGGGTAGCATTGTTCAAAGACAAGGTGTGCGTGGTCGGGTCATAGCTTACTGTTCCACCGCAAAGATCGTCCTTATTCTCAGACGTGACCTGTACGCCGTCTACCCAAATGTCGTAGGCCGTGGAATCCGCTGCCAGTGCTGTGAAAGGCATGAGTCCGACTAACATTACCATGCTGAGCAGGATCGCCAACAGTTTTTTCTTCATAACAGTTCCTCCACTTTTTTAATTGTCCGCTTGGTTCTTTCTTCGGCAGCGGACATACCGAAGAAGGCGGAAGGTTTAACTGGAAAAGATTGATTTGCCGGTCGTAGTTAGAACTTCAATATCAAACCACCATCCTTTCGGCAAATGCCATAGTCGGCACAATGCAGAGCGCCATACATTCGGAAACAAATTCAAATAGCTTCCTCTTGCCACGTCTGCTTCGTCCACAACCTGACTGACAGAGGTGTTTTTATACCCCCTGCTCCCAAAAGAGCCGGACGCACACGGTCAGTATTTTCCGCTTCGTCTCGCTGCTGTCTCTCCGCAAATCCATCACCTCCCCTCAAGTGTTTTAGTATGTATACCAATAATATCATAACAAGAACAAAAAGGCAAGTGGTATTTGAAGCTTTACCTCCGTAAATTGTGACTTTTCCGCAAACGCTGGCTTTTTCCATTGCTCAATGACCGCCAACTACGAAAAGGAGCAGAAGGAGCCGCTGAAACTCGTAGCTGACGGCAAGAAAAAGCTGCAGGATGCAGAGCAAACGAAGGTGGATTTGAGGCCGCTGATGAAAGCGCTGTGGGACTATACGGACATACGGCAGCTTACGCCGGAGATCGTTAATGCGCTGATCCGGCGCATTGAAGTCCATAACAAGGATAAGGCGGCCAAGAAGGTCAAGGTGGATATTTACTTCACCGCCGTTGTTCTGTTCACGCTCCCTACGGAAAAGGAACTACAGGCGGCAATGGAGGAGATCCGTCAAAACCCGCAGCAGTTCAAATTTTCTGCATAAAGCAGAACACGGTGCAGCCCCTTTTCAGAGACTGCACCGTATCCTGCATAAAAACTTCGTTATCCGCTCATGTCTAATGCGGGTGCCATTTTTTGTCCGCCATAGGGGAAAGCAGCAACCCTTTACCGCACCCAGCGGCTTATGGGAACAGCCAATGCCGCCGATAGAACCGCCTGCGCTGCCTTTGCCGGCAGATAGCCCCTCATGTGGAGTCCGCTCCCCTCCAGCACCGCCGCCGTCTGACAGTGGACGCACACGCCGCCCCAGCCCATCAGTGCCGCCGCCAGCACGAAGTCCCCCCGTGTGCCGGAGAGCCGCAGAATGCCGCCGGTAAGCTCCAGTAATCCCAGCGGAAGAGGGTGCTCCAGCCCCGTCAGGGCCGTCAGCAGCCGGGTCAACACCAGAAAGAACACCACGAAGCCGCAGACGTGGAGCATCCCCTCCCCCGCTCCCCGGACGGCCCCCGGAAAAGCGGAACCCAGAGCCTGCGGCGCAGACGGCGAAGTCCGTCCCTCCGGGGACGAGGTGCTGCGGGTCAGCAAAGCCGTCAGCACGGCGGCCGACACATGGATCAGCCAAAGCCATACCCCGGCCCGGAGACTGCCGAAGCAGCCCACCCCCGCCACGCCCAAGGCAAAGGCCGGGCCGCAGTTGTTGCAGAACAGCAGCAACCGCTGTCCCTCCTGTCGGGAGACTGCCCCGGTGCGGGCCAGCTCTCCCGCCGTCTGGGCGCCCACCGGATAGCCTCCCAGCAGACCCAGCAGCACTGCCGTACCGCCGGGGCCGGAGACTCCCAGCATCCGGCGGGTCAGGGGCGCCAGCAGCTGCCCCAGCGCCGCTGCGCTGCCGGTGGCCACAAACAGCCGGGACACCACGAGGAAGGGAAACAGCGCCGGGATCACCGAGCCGCCACAGAGGGCCAGTCCCTCCCGCACCGCCTGTGCTGCCGTCTCCGATGCCGCCAGCAGCCCCGCCATGACCGCCAGCAGTCCCAGTGCCAAGCCCATGCTCCCTCACCTCCCTTTACCCTGCCAGCTTATGACGGTGGGCAGAGGTCCATGCCACGGACAGGCAAGTTTTTCCGGCGGTACGCATACAGTCCACCGTGGGAGGGATGCCTCATGGGAGACAAAAAGCGGCTGGCCCGTGCCGGTCTGGAGGTCATGGACCGGCTGGATCTGCCAGGGGAGCTGGCGGCGGGGGTGGGCCGCATGGAGCTGGTGGGGGACCGCCAGTTCTATATGGAGCAGCACCGGGGCGTGCTGCGGTACAGCACGGAGGTCATCGACATCGCCGCCGCAAACATGATGGTACGGATCACGGGCCGGGAGCTGCAACTGCTGGCCATGACGGACCGGGAGCTGCGGATCAGCGGCACCATCGCTGCCATTGAGCTGCTGACATAGGAGGGGCCATGTATCGTCAGATCGTCCATTTTTTACAGGGGCAGGTGCTGGTGCGGATCGAGTGCGGCTGTCCGGAGCGGATGTTGAACCTCTGCGGCGCACGGGGCATCCCCTTTTGGGAACTGACATGGGAGTCGCCGGTGTGCCTGACTCTGCGGGCCGTAGGCCGGGACCTTCCCCGTCTGCGGCAGGCGGCGGAGGACGCCGGCGGCAGCCTGCACCTGTGCCGCAGCGGCGGCGTACCGGTGTTCTGGCGGCGTCTGCGCCGGCGGTACGTGCTGCTGGCCGGAGCGGTGCTGGCGCTGGTGCTGATGTTCGGCGGCAACCTCGTCATCTGGGACTTTCAGGTCAGCGGCAACGACACCGTCCCCACGGAGACCATTCTCCGGGCGCTGGAGGACTACGGCATCACCGTGGGGTCGCCGGGTCTGCACATCGATCAGGAGACCATGCGCAACCATGTGCTGCTGGCCCTGCCGGAGGTATCGTGGCTGGCGGTGAACGTCCGGGGCTGCGTGGCCCATGTGCAGGTGGTGGAGCGGCACCGTCCGCCCAAGGCGGCGGACCGGAGCACCGTCACCAACATCGTGGCCCGGAGAGCGGGCCTTATTACCAAGGTGGAGGCGCTGGAGGGGCAGGCCATGGTGCTGCCGGGGGCTACTGTCACGGAGGGACAGCTGCTGATCTCCGGGGTGTCGGAGACGGAACACATCGGCGCACGGTTTGTCCACAGCATGGGGGCCGTGTGGGCCAGAACGTGGTATGAGCTGTCGGTCAACGTGCCTCTGCTGGTCACGCAGCCCGCCGCCGGAAGCCGCAGCCACAGCCGCTGGGCGCTGGATATCGGAAAACACCGGATAAAATTCTACGGAAAGGGTAGCATCACCGGGGTGGATTGTGATAAAATAACATATTATAAACCGTTTACCCTGCCCGGAGGGCTTCGCCTGCCTCTGACTCTGGTGCGGGAGCGCATCACCGCATGGGAGGGCGCCGCCGCAGAGCGCACGGAGCAGAGCGCCCGTCAGGAGGGAGAGCAGCAGCTGCTGGCCCTGCTGTCGGCCCGGCTGCCGGAGGGCAGCACCGTCACCGACACCCGCTTCGCCGCTGTGCGGCAGGGGGACCGGCTGACGGTGGTGCTGAAGGCGGAGTGTCTGGAGCAGATCGGCCAGACCGTGACGCTGCCGGAAACGGAGACTACACAGAGATAAGGGGGCTTGTCCCGTATGGAACAGCGTGTAAGCATCGAGCGAATGGAAGAAGCCATCAATCTGTTCGGCTCGTTTGATGAAAATATCCGGCTCCTGGAGGCGGAATTCCATGTGACGGTGGTGAACCGTGACGGGGAGCTGCGGATCTCCGGGGAGCCGGAGGAGGTGATGATGGCTGCCAAGGCAGTGGAGGCGCTGCTGACCCTCTCCGGCAAGGGGGAGTCCATTACCGAGCAGCACGTCCGCTACGTCATCGGCCTGTGCCGCAGCGGCCAGTCCGAGCGCATCGGAGAGCTGACGCAGGACGTGATCTGCATCACCTCCAAAGGCCGGCCCGTCAAGCCCAAGACCATCGGCCAGAAGCAGTATGTGCAGGCGGTGCTCCACAGCCCCGTCACCATCGGGGTGGGGCCCGCCGGCACCGGCAAGACGTATCTGGCGGTGGCGGCGGCCGTGGCGGCCTTCCGGGCCAAGCAGGTCAACCGCATCATCCTGACCCGCCCCGCCGTGGAGGCCGGAGAGCGGCTGGGCTTCCTGCCCGGCGACCTCCAGAGCAAGGTGGACCCCTACCTACGGCCTCTATACGACGCCCTGTTCGATATGCTGGGGGCGGAGACGTACCAGAAATATCTGGAGCGTGGCAACATCGAGGTGGCCCCGCTGGCCTATATGCGTGGCCGGACGCTGGATGACAGCTTTATCATTCTCGACGAGGCCCAGAACACCAGCCGGGAGCAGATGAAAATGTTCCTGACCCGCATGGGCTTCGGCTCCAAAATGGTCATCACCGGCGACATCACCCAGATCGACCTGCCGGGGGACAAGCCCAGCGGCCTGAAGGACGCCATGAAGATCCTGAAGGGCGTGGAGGGCGTCAGCATCTGCCAGCTGACCCAGCAAGACGTGGTGCGCCATGTGATGGTGCAGCGGATCATCGAGGCCTACGCCCGATTCGAGGAGAAGCGCAAATGAGAAAGACACACTACATCCCCATCACCGCCGATGTACCCGGCGCCGCCAACGATGCCAACTGCGCCCTGATCCGTCGGACCATCCGCACAGCGCTGGCGGCGGAGGGACTCACGGCCCCCTGCGAGGTGGACGTGCTTCTGACGGATGACGGCGGCATCCACGAGATCAACCGGGAGCTGCGGCAGGTGGACCGGCCCACGGACGTCCTCAGCTTCCCGGAGTTTGAACTGACCCCCGGCCAGCTGCCCGGCCCGGAGGACGCCGACCCCGGCACGGGCCTTATCCCGCTGGGGGACATGGCGCTCTCCATGGAGCGGGTGGCGGCGCAGGCCAGGGAGTACGGTCACTCCAAGCGGCGGGAGCTCTCCTATCTGGTGACCCACTCGGTGCTGCATCTGCTGGGCTACGACCATCTGGACGAGGGGCCTATGAAGGCACAGATGCGGGCCAGAGAGGAGGCCATCATGGCCCTACTGGGTCTGGAGCGGTGAGAAGGTCCGCTCTGACCGGGCTCCGGCTGGGGCGCCGGGAGGACGCCGTGTCCCTTCTGAAAAGTCTCTGGCAGGAGACGCCGCAGCCCTGTCCGCTGTGCGGCGGGCCGCTGGACTATTTCCATAAAAAGCCAAGAAAAGCAGCTGCGGCTGGGTCTGCACGGCCTGCGGCGTGCGGTATGACACCATGCAGCTGCTGGATGAATGAAACGAGAAGTAAATTTCTCCCTGTCCCTATTCAAAATTGCTCACAGAAAGCTGAGGATCACCGGAAATTGCGGAAGGAGCTGCATCATGGCCGAGGATAAGCTGTTTGTCGAGGCAACCGAAGAGGACGTACCGTCTATCATCGGCCTGCGGCAAAGGATCTGGAGCACCACATACCGAGGCATCTACCCCGATTCCATGATAGATGAATTTGACTGGGACCGGCACAGGGAAATGGAACTGCTGAGGGTCCATCACCCGGCATACTCTGTGTACCTTATCCGAAAGGGTCGGCAAAATATCGGCTATCTGACGATAAATAAAGCTGACGTGATCACCCTGCAATCCCTTTATATTGTCTCTGAATACCAGCGGCAGGGGATCGGACGGCAAGCCTTTGATTTCATGAGCGCATATTGCCGGGAACACCATGCCAACGTCTTCATCTGCCACTGTGTTCCGGAAAATTTCAATGCCCGAAGCTTCTATGAGCGCATGGGCGGCGAGGTGATCGGGGAGGACCTGACAAACGAGGCACGCTGGCAGAACTCTGTCACTTACCAGTTTACACTACCATCAAAAGTAACATAACAAAATTGCTCACAGAAAGCTGAGGATCACCTTATGAACGAGAAAAACAACATCACCAAAACCGCTATGCTCACCGTGTGCGGACGGCCCAACGTGGGCAAGTCCAGTCTCACCAACGCCCTGGTGGGTGAGAAGATCGCCATCGTCTCCAACAAGCCCCAGACCACCAGAAACCGCATCTACGGCGTGGTGAACCGGGGCGACACCCAGTTCATCCTGCTGGATACGCCGGGCCTGCACAAGGCCCGCTCCCGGCTGGGGGACTACATGGTGAAGGTGGTGCGGGAGAGTCTGGCCAGTGTGGAGGCCGCCCTGCTGCTGGTGGAGCCCATCCCCCACGTGGGCGAGCCGGAGAAGATCCTTCTCCAGCGCATCCGGGAGGAGAAGCTGCCCTGCGTACTGTGCATCAACAAGATCGACACCGTGGAGCGCAAGGACGATCTGCTGGCGGTCATCGCCGCATACAGCGAGGTCTACCCGGATTTCGACGCCATCATCCCCATCTCCGCCCGCACCGGCGACGGTCTGGAGGATCTGCTGACCCAGATGCAGCGGTACGCCGTGGAGGGGCCGCAGCTGTTCCCCGACGGCATGACCACCGACCAGCCGGATCAGCAGGTCTGCGCCGAGATCATCCGGGAGAAAATGCTGCTGTGTCTGGATAAGGAGATCCCGCACGGCACGGCGGTGGAGGTGACCCGCTTCACCGAACGGGAGGACTCCGGCATCATCGATCTGGACGTGACCATCTACTGTGAAAAGGCCAGCCACAAGGGCATCATCATCGGCAAGCACGGGGATATGCTCAAGCGCATCAGCACGCTGGCCCGGCAGGATATCGAGAAGTTCATGGGTACCAAGGTCTATCTGGAAACGTGGGTGAAGGTCAAGGAAAACTGGCGGGACAATGTGAATTTCATTCGTTCACAGGGCTACAACGAACAGTAATTCCCGTTAGAAGCATGAGCCGACCCTAAAACTTACCACTCATGTTTCGCCCCGGCGGCGGCAAGCTAATGCCGGGGGGTGGAGATCATGTGCGATTACTGGAATCTTTTTCTGGAGACCGGAGCGCCGGAGCTGTATCTGCTGCACCGGTGGGAGGAGGAATCATGCCAAACCAACCCATCGTCACCGCCGGACTGGTGCTGCGGGAGACCGTGACCAGGGAGACGGACAAAATTCTGACGGTGCTGACCCCGGATCGGGGGAAGATCTCCCTCATTGCACGGGGCGCCCGGCGGAAAAACAGCCGTCTGGCGGCGGCGTGTCAGTTGCTGGCCTATTCGGAGCTGACCATCTACGAAAAGGGTCAGTGGTTCATGCTGGACGAGGCGGAGACGCTGGAGCTGTTCACCGGCCTGCGGACGGACTTCGTGGCGCTGAGCCTTGCCTCCTATCTGGCCGATCTGACGGACGCCACGGCACAGGCGGAGGACACGTCGCAGCTGCTGCGGCTGCTGCTGAATGCCCTGTACGCCCTCAGTGTCCTGCATAAGCCGCCCCAGCTGGTAAAGCCCGCCTTCGAGCTGCGGCTCATGGCACTGTCGGGCTTCGAGCCTCTGGCTGACGGCTGCGCCGTGTGCGGGCGGCCGGAGCCTGAGGATCCGGTGCTGGACGTCGTCCACGGGGTGGTATGCTGCGCTGCCTGCCGGGAAAAGGGCGGGCTGGCCATGCCCCTGTCCCCCGCCGCTCTGGCGGCCCTGCGCCACGTGCTGTACTGCCCGGATAAGAAGCTTTACAGCTTCACGCTGGATACCCCCGCCCTGCGCCAGCTGGGGCAGGCGGCGGAGGTCTATGTCACCGCCCAGCTGGAGCGCAGCTTCCGGACGCTGGACTACTATAAATCCATTTTGCCGCAAGAGGAACCTACATATGACTGACTTATTTGAAAAATCCATCCGCACGCTGGAGCTTCCGGCGGTGCTGGAAAAGCTGGCGGCCAAGGCGGTCAGCGACGCCGCCAAAGAGCGGTGCCTGCGCCTGACTCCCGCCACGGACACGCAGGAGGTGCTGCATCTGCTGGATGAGACCGACGCCGCCAAGGAGCGGCTGGGTCTCCACGGCAACCCCTCCTTCTCCGGGGTCAAGGATGTATCCGCCGCCCTGACCCGTGCCGACCACGGCGGTATGCTGAACACCCGTGAACTGCTGGATGTGGCAGGCGTGCTGACCGCCAGCCGCCGGGTCAGCGAATACGACGCCCAGCGGCAGGGGGAGGCCACGGTGCTGGACCGGCTGTTCTCCTCTCTGCACACCAACCGCTATCTGGAGGATAAGATACGCTCCGCCATTCTGGACGAGGAGACCATTGCCGACACCGCCAGCAGCGAACTGGCGGATATCCGCCGGAAAATGCGGCTGGCGGCCACCAAGGGCCGGCAGATCCTGCAGCGCATCATCTCCTCCCCCTCCTATGCCAAGGTCCTGCAGGAGGCCCTCATCACCCAGCGGGACGGCCGCTTCGTGGTGCCGGTGAAGGCCGAGTGCAAGGGCAGTCTGCCGGGTCTGGTCCACGACATCTCCTCCTCCGGTGCCACGCTGTTCGTGGAGCCTATGGGCGTGGTGCAGGCCAACAACGAGCTCAAGGAACTGGAGGCCCGTGAGCAGAAGGAGATCGACCGTATCCTGCGCCAGCTCTCTGCTGAGTGTGCCGGCCAGATGGAGAACATCCTCTGGGACTACGACATTCTGGTGCAGCTGGATGTGATCTTTGCACGAGCGCAGCTGAGCTATCAGCTCAACGCCAGCCGCCCGGAGGTGCGCCGCCGGGGCGGCATCACCCTGCGCCGGGCCCGGCATCCTCTGCTGGATCAGGCCAAGGCGGTGCCGATCACCGTGGAGCTGGGTGAGCAGTTCGACACCCTGGTCATCACCGGCCCCAACACCGGCGGCAAAACCGTGACCCTGAAAACCATTGGCCTGCTGAGCCTGATGGCCCAGTGCGGCCTGCACATCCCCGCCGACGGCGGCAGCGCCGTGCGGGTGTTCCGCCGGGTGCTGGCGGACGTAGGAGATGAGCAGAGCATCGAGCAGAGCCTGTCTACCTTCTCGGCCCATATGTCCAACATCGTCCAGATCCTGAAGGAAGTGGACGACCACAGTCTGCTGCTGTTTGACGAGTTGGGCGCCGGCACAGACCCGGTGGAGGGTGCGGCTCTGGCCATCGCCATCATTCAGGAGGCCCGGAATCAGGGGGCTCTCATCGCCGCCACCACCCACTATGCCGAGCTGAAAACCTTCGCCATGACCACGGCGGGGGTGGAGAACGCCAGCTGCGAGTTCGACGTACAGACCCTGCGGCCCACCTACCGGCTCCTCATCGGCATCCCCGGTAAGTCCAACGCCTTCGCCATCTCCCGGCGGCTGGGGCTGGATGAGTCCGTCATTCAGGCGGCACAGGCCCAGATGGACAGCGACTCCGTTCGCTTCGAGGACGTGCTGACCCAGCTGGAGGAGAAGCGCCAGCGGCTGGAGAAGGCCCAGAACGAGGCCGACCGACTGTGGCGGCAGCGGGAGGAGGACGCCCGGAAGGCCCGGACCTTCCGGGAGCAGATGGAAAAGGGCAAGGAAAGCGCACGGGCCAAGGGAGAGGCTGAGGCCAAGCGCATCGTCCGGCAGGCCCAGCAGCAGGCGGAGGAGATCTTCGCCCAGCTGGATCAGCTGCGGAAGGAACAGCAGAAGCAGGCCAACGTGCAGGCCCTCAACGACGCCAAGGCCGCCGTGCGCCACCATCTGAAAACGGCGGAGGAGCAGCTGCACCTGCGGGACGAGGAGCAGGAGCCTGCCTATACGCCGCCCCGGCCCATTGCCGTGGACGATCAGGTGGAGCTGCCCGGCGTGAAGATGGCCGCCACGGTGCTGGCCGTCAACGGCGACGGCACCCTGCTGCTGCAGGCGGGCCGCATGAAGATGACCGTCAAGGCCCAGCAGGTGCGCCTGCTGGAGGGCGCTCCCAAGAAGTCCAAGCCCGCACCCAGTCCCTCCGCCACCCTGAACACCGTGTCCCGTGCCTCCTCGGAGCTGGATATCCGGGGCTATGAGACGCTGGAGGCCGAGAGCGTGGTGGAAAACTATCTGGACAGTGCCGTCATGGCCAAGCTGGGCACCGTCACCATCATCCACGGAAAGGGTACCGGCGCTCTGCGAAAGGCCGTCCACGAGATCCTCAAGCGTAACAAGGCCGTCAAAAGCTTCCGGCTGGGCCGCTACGGCGAGGGTGAGGCCGGTGTCACCGTGGTGGAGCTGAAATAAGCCGCTTTCGTGTAGAACGACGAATTTTTTCTTTGATTCTCTGCAATCGCCACAAATTTTTGTGGGATTGAATATTGCTTTCTCTCCGTTATCCGTTATAATATTATGTGTAGCAGTCGGCTTGATGACTGCGAATAAAGGAGTGCTGGTTTGATGTATACGCAGGAAATTACCGTTCAGAATGAGGTGGGGCTGCACGCACGTCCCGCTACGTATTTCATTCAGAAGGCCAACGAGTTCAAGAGCGGCATTTGGGTGGAGAAGGAAGAGCGCCGGGTCAACGCCAAGAGTCTGCTGGGCGTACTGTCCTTGGGTATTGTGAAGGGAACCAACATTGCCCTCATCGCTGACGGCTCTGATGAAAAGGAAGCCGTGGATGCTCTGGTATCTCTGATCCAGAACAACTTCGGTGAGTAACGACCGAACATGAAACAGCGCCGGTGTCTGCTGTCAGCAAGCACCGGCGTTGTTCTGCTTTTATCTCTCGGCGGGCAAGCGCAAGCACGCCTGACAGCGTGTCCTTCCGGCGCTTTTTTCCTTGCTCATCGATGGTACGATCTCTGCACAAAAGGACGCCCCCGGCGTGGCCGGAGGCGTCCTTTTCATGTGTTCCGCTGCCCCCTATGGGGCCGCCCGGTCAGCAGCCGCAGCCGCAGCCGTTGTTATTCTGGGTGTTGCCGCAGCCGCAGCCGTTG
>OLGF01003405.1_pt1 | contig 13173 bp, 7 predicted proteins | sample 1604971 | NCBI WGS metagenome assembly OLGF01 (sample SAMEA3888902, study PRJEB22519) | human gut metagenome | biome: human gut; feature: human-associated habitat; material: faeces | place: Denmark | collected 2011 | reverse complement strand
TACTGATTCCGGCACTTCTTTATCCTGAGCTTCTAATAAAGATGCATACTTATCCAGTTTAGATGTCCGTCTTTCAAATGCATCTATTACATTCTGAATCGTGTCGATTTTAATCTGATTCAATTTATCCTGTAATTCAATTAACTCTTTCGATGCATCATATATCTTTGCAGAAAAGTCTTGGATATTCTTCATGGCTTCTTGATATGCTTCTGAACCTTGTTTCAATAATCCAGAACTAAGTTGAGAATTAACTTCTGCCTGATATTCATTCAACTTCTTAGTCAACTGATTATAAGTATCTTCTTGTGCTTTGATGGATTTATTAAGGTTACTGATATTATCCCCATTATCAACCGCCGTACCAAGAGCATCATTTAATTCCATCTTAGAATCTGCGACATCTTTTATTGCATCATTGATATCAACAATCGCATCATATTCCTTTTCAATAATCTCTAATCTCTTCTCAGCAAGGTCAGACAGCTTATCTTCAAGGTCACGTACTTTGTCTAATGAATCTTCATAGTCTTTGTAGTATGTCTTATAGTCATCAATCTTTTTCTTAAGATCTTCATCTGTGATTGTTTCGATATCCAACGTTCCATTGCGGACTTTAGATGCATATGTCTCATTTAGTCCCACCGAATTAGCCTTTGCAAGATATTTATCTGCTGCTCTTTGATTTGCGGTGATTTCTTCTTGAACCTTGCCTATTGCTTCATAAGCTTTCGCCTGTTTACTGGCAAGTCCAATAGCACGGTCAATATTATCCACTGCTATCTCTGTAGCACGGGACATCTCATTAAGATATATTTCAATCCAGTCAATTACTTCTTCTGTTTTATCCTTGCTAGAATCAGATGAACTATTAGATGAAGATTTGTTTGAAGAACCGCTTGATTTTGCTCCTGAAGAAGAGGTATTTTTCTTTTTAGACGATGTGGAATTAGCTTTTGAACCACTACTCTTTACATTGAATTTACCAGTACCGCTTGAGAATGCAGAACCTAATGAATGAGCACCGCCTTCATAAGCTAATTTACCGTGCGATCCTGTGACATATCCATTCTTTAATAAGGCTTCTGACTGTTCTCCATTGAACACAATGTCATCCTTTTTCAGGCTTGTAAATGCCGGATCGCCACCATTGACTATAAACGGTTCACCATCACGAACGATTATCTCTGGCTTTAATTCATTTACTAATGCTCTTGGTTCATCTTTTCTGAGTCCCCAGTTACCATTTGAACTTACATTTGTGGTTCCTTTTGCATAAGCTGTACCAAGAGAATGTGCTGTACCATTTGCTGGAGATACACTTCCATTTGTTTTAATATTATAGGTAAGAGTTCTGGTCTTATCCCCCGGAACCTGTCCCGCAACAACGACAGAATATGTCACTGTTGCATTCTTATTTGCTGGTTTAAATGCATCTACAGCAGAAGAATCCACCTTATATTTAACTTTAGAATTCTTGTCTGAAGGTTGATATCCATCCACCTGAGATTTATCAACACCCGCTTTTACAAGCATCTTCGGAGATATGGCAGAAATCATAGATTGGATTGTGCCAAGTGAAGATGTATCAAGGTTCACTCCGGCTTTAACATCCACCTTTGTATTAGTTACTGATGATAAAGCTGCATTGAATTCGGATGTATCCAATCCTAACTTCGCTTTTGTCTCTGCATCGATACCCTGAATCTGAGACGCTAACTGCTGTACTTTAGCCTGTGCGTCAGAAGTATCAATCTGTACTCCTGCTTTTTGTAATTCTGTCTGTGCGTTCAGATTATTGACTGCTGTCTGATATTCCTGAAGTTTTGATATTGCATTACCGACAGAACCATCAACCTGACTTGCATCTACATTTAATACGACAGAAGAATTTTGTAGTGCTTCTTTCTGATATAAAAGACTCTGTAAATTATCTGCTGCCTGTTGCGCTCCTTCAACAGATAAATCCACAACACCATCACTGTTTTTGAATTGATCTAATGCGCTCTGAGCTTCTGTGATCTTAGAATTGACTTCATCAATATTAACACCAATCTCGATATCTGAAGAGCCTAATTCCTGTTGTTTTTCAACTAGATATTCCAGAATGGCATTAGCATTTTGGAGTTTCTCTGTTTTCACTTCCGGCTCTATATCAGAATCTTGAATCTGTTGGATATACTCTTTGACTTTATCGATACTGTCAGTGACAGCACTGAATGAATCGGCATCAAGATTAATTCCATCCAAAGATGTATCATTCATACCATCTAATGCTTCTTTTGCTGACTCTGCGGATGATTTAAGTTCCTCTAAGGATGCTACAGGCTGATCCAGATTTATATCAAATCCATAGTCCGAAAGTTTACGCATAATGGACTGAACCGCTTCAACATCAATACCTAATGCATCTGCTATCTCTTGGTCATTACCAGCACCAAAATTAATCTCCCATGAACCATCTTCGTTCATATGCGACCATTCTTTGTTGATATTCTGAATATCGGATAAGAAATTCTGCGCACCCTCCTGACCTTCTGTGAAGTATCTCTTAATCTTCGGCATAGCTTCTTCATATGCAGATACGATGTCTTCATTAGAAGCCATAGATAAATCTTTGTTACTCATAAGGTCTACGAATTCACGGAATTTATTTGTTCCAGTCAGACCTTTTTCATATAAGGATTCCGCTGATTCCAGATTGCCTTGTATGCTATCATACATATCTCCTTCTTCGCCACCAGACATAGCATCTTGCCACTGCTGGAATGCAGAAGTTGCAGTCTGATATTGATAAGCTAAATCTTTTAAAGAAGAGATATTATCTTCAATGCTCTGTCTCTGAGACTGCAAACCAGATATATCTTCATCCATAAATTTAGCCTTAGCTATCTGCTCATTAACTTTTCTTAATGCTTCTTGCTGTTCAGCAATTGCAGACAGATAATCAGTCTTTGTTCCCTGTGCTTGCTGTTCCTGTAACTGTGCCAAAGCTTTTCGATTGATATGATAACCATTGGCGGTCTGTTCCAATGCTTTACTTGCATCATCTCCGAACATTTCTTTAAATGCTTTTACATTATCCGCAGATATTCCAGAACCCGTTACAGATTCTGCCATGATACTCTTCATGCTATCCAAATCACTCATGGTCTGCTGAATAGATGTCTGTGCCTTGGAGAATGACTCATTCAGTGCATCTACTGATACTGTACCTGTAAGCCCCATCTCCGTAAGCATATCAACCACTTTTGCTACAGATTCCGCAGAATCATCAGATACTATTCCTAATTCGATAGCTTTATCAACTACAGATTTTAAAGCTTCTTCACCCTTTGCCGTAGTCTTGTCATCGAAAGAAATTCCTTTCAAGTCTACATCCTGTAAGTCTTTAAATTGACTCACAACATCTTTCATGCTAGAGTCATTTAATGCTTTTTGGAAGTCATAAGCTTTAACTGCACTTTTGTCTAAACTCTCACCAACTTCATCAAATAAAGATTTGAATTCTGGATAAGATTTAGTCACACTGTTAACAGATTCTTTTAGATTCAGCACTCTCAATCTTTGATGTATCACCACTTGTCAATGCATCATTATATTTTTCAACTGCATTCTTATAATCATCGTATACAGTAGCCGGTTTGTTTTTACCGAATCCTTCAGATGTCATCTGTGCTTCAAGAGCCTGTTTGTTAATATCCTGATATTCATCTAAGATATCCTTATTCTTTTTCAGAGATTTACTGCTCTGTTCAAGAATAGAATCTAAGAATGTGGTATCCTGACCATTATCTTGCATCTCTGACTTTAGGTCACGCACTTTGTCCATAAAGCTGTTGATGGATTCTTCTGCATTCTCAGCCTTTCCTGTAAATTTGAAGATAGCACCTTGACCACGTTCATCTGTGCCAAAATCAATACCTTTAATCTGATCTGCAATATCTTTTACTTTTTCAAGTGTATTTTTTGTATCTTTAGAACGAATATCCCAATTTGAAAAAGTCCCCAGATTGTACCCTCTGTTCTTGTTCATCTCAGACTGAGCCTTATCTATTCCAGACTTTTCTTCATTCAAATACTTCTTTGCTTCTTCTTGCGCAAGAGACTGCATTTTTGAAATCTGTTCATCTAATTTACCATTTACAAGATCAATACCTTGTGCCTGACTGCCGTATGAATCGGATAACTGATTTTGGATAGAAAGCAAATCACTTTTAGCTTGATATGCTTCGCTCTCAGACAGTGTTCCTGATGCAAGCTGAGAACGTAATTCCTGTACCTTTGCAATATTGTCTTGTAAAGATGAAGTGTTCTCAGAGAACTTCTGACCAGCTTCTTTCGCTGATGATACACTTTCTTGTACTGACTGTTGATATGCGGAATAAGCACTAACGGCAGCAGTCACACCTGTCGCAACAAGAATAAGAGGGTTAGCCATTAATGTTGCCCACAAACCTTTGAATGCTGTTCCTAGTGACAACGTACTTGTTGTTGCCGCTGCATTCGCAGTTGATAATCCCATTGCTGATACAGCTGCTTCAGCTTCACTTGCAGACATACCTTGTCCAGTTAAAATAGCAACTCTCTGAGCATCTGTTAATGCTGTGCTTGATAATACAAGTTCTGTTTGTGATTTGGAAAGATTCTGAGTCAGACTAAGTAAATCTTTAAAGCCACTGGTATCAACACTTCCAGACTTCAGCATATCCATAGCTGTTCCAAGATTTGAGAATTCTTTGACAGCTTCTCCAACCCATGAACCGATTTTTTGGAAAGCAAATATTCCTCCGGCTGTTCCAAGTCCAGCTAATGTTCCTTTTAATATCTGCGTCTTTTCTGTAAAATCAACAATAGCTTTCGTTCCATCCAGAACTCCGGCATACATATCATTTGAGATTAATGAAGAAGATAAACTTTCAAGAGATGCTTTCAAAGATTGTGTCTTCGCTTCTAATGAAGAAAGATAATTATCATTAAACTTCTTTTCTGCTGTTCCGGCACTGTCTTCAGCAAGTTTTGTATACTTCTTAACTCTGTCATAATTCTCCATAAGAGTTCTGAAGACTTCTTGCTGTCTTACCCCGGCAAATGCTTTCGATAATTCATTCTGTTGCACTTGGTTCAATGAACTCCATTTTTCAGCAAGATTATCCAAAACATCATCATAGCTGTTGTATTCTGTTACCGTCTTTCTTAAATCAATTCCTACTTTCTTCAAACTTGATTCAACATCTGACAATAGCTCTACAGTACCATCTTCATCCACTAATTCGTAATTCTGAGCTTTAATATCTGACATACGGGCAAAGATAGTTTTAAATGACTCGCCAATGCTACTCATACTTCGCTGAGTGACCTCACCAGTCGTAGCCAAATATCCAAGAAGCTTATCCATTGATACTCCAGCTGTATTTGCAGTCGTACTTACTCGTGACATAGCTTCCATAAGTCCACCAGCATCAGTAGCTGAATATAAGTCTACCTGTGATACTTTGTCCACAATGCTCATAACATCTTCTGCTGCCACTTTGTATCCATTCATCGCAGATGTAAGATATTGTGTACTATCTGACGCACTTAAATCAGAAACCTTGCTCAATACCATTGAATCTTTCAGAAGCTGATTTGTCTCTTGTACAGATTTTCCCTGTCTCAACCAACTGTCTGCACCTTCAGCAATATCCGTAGTGATTGAACCAAGTTCTTGTCCCATTTCGTTATACTGAGACATCATCTGTTTAACGGTATTATAATTTTCCCCTGTTGCCATCTCTAATGAAGTAATACTGTCATTCAATTCTTTGACCGTACCAACTGCTTCTCTTGCTCCATCAGCAATCTTATATAACATATCTTGCATGACGTTAGCCAATGAATAAGCAGAAAAAGCTTCTTTAAATGTACTTCCCAGAGAACTAAATACGCTCTGACTCTGCTGTCCGGCTGTATTAACATTATGCAAAGCTTGCTGTAACTGCGTAAGTCTAGATTCATCTACTTCAGGCTCAATTTTCTTAAGATTCTCATCTACCGCCTGTTTTACAGAATCAGTATTTACTTTCAAATCCAACTCAATATCTGTAATTCCATCCACCGCAGCTTTAATCTTGGACGCAATATCTTCAGAATCTATCTTGAAGTCAACTGGAATCTCCATATCATAACAAGCCGAATTCAGCTTTTCTTGTAATCCATTCCTATCAATATCAATATCGACCTTTACAGGTTCATCGCCCGATGCAATTTTGGAAATAGAACTTCTGAGATTTGATAAAAGCTGTTCATCATTGATCTGTAAATCCAACTTAATGGCTTCACTAGCATTATTCCCGGCAGATGCAATAGCTTCTTTAATCTGTGATGCTATCTTTTCCTTATCCACATTCACATCAAGATCTATTGATGTCTTAGATGCTTCTGTCGCACTTTGGATATTATTTTTAAGTTTGTCAGCTACTTCTTTCCCCATCGTTACAACTTGTTCATAAGCCGATGATGTGACATCAAACTTCTGATTAGCCGATAACTCAGAAAAATTCATACTCTGCGTCATGTCCTGACGTGCTTTCTTCACCAAATCAAAAACATGGATAATCTGATCTGCTTGATTAGTGATATTCTGCGAGAAATGCTCTGGGAACAGATTTGACATTTCACCCCATAAGGAATCAATACTGATACCTTTCTTTGCATCTTTCGTAATTTTACCGATGTTATTCTGAAGCAGTTCTTTGTAGTTATCACCGCCAAGTGCTTTCTTCAAATCATCGGATACATAGATTTTCTTATTCTTGAAATAGTTATAAAAATCATCGTAATATCCTGTTGCAGATTTCACTAATTTAGAATTTGTAGCGATGGTCTTTGCCATACCATCCAATCCAGAATAGAATCCTGTAGCTTTACCAAAGTCAAATTTACTGCCATTCCAAGTTTTTCCTAAGCTGGAAACCATATTATTTAATTGTTTATTGAGATTTTTAAGGACAGATTTGTCCGAAATATTAAAAGAATCCGCTAACTGTTTTGTGATAGCGGACGTGTCGATTCTGGTATCTTTAATACCTTTTTCAATATTTTTAGAAATGTTTTTCACATTCTGATTATTTATGTCAATGTCAAGCTTAATCTGTCTCTTTTCCTTGAGCAGAGCATTTAATTTTTGCTCCGCTTTCGAAGTATCGAGATCAGTCTCGACTTGAATTCTGAAGTCTTCTGCCATCTAATTACTCCTTTTCTGCTGTGACTTTATCCATAGTTTCTAATATGGTATTTGCTAGACTGCAAACTCCTAACGCTCCGGCAAGAATTTTTCCTGCATCATATGATGCTTTCTTATCGTTCTGAGTCTTTTCATTAATCTCTTTTTCTAAATCATCCAGTAATTCCATCACTTTATCATGCAATCTCTTATTATCTTTTTCTACCACTGCATACGCACCAAAGATATCTTTTAACATGGCACTTGTTAATGATGGTGCAATGACATCAGTAATCTCCTCTTTTGCATCATCTTCTAATCCATCCCAAGAATCTAGTACCGTTTTAAGAAAATCCACATCAGATAATCCATATGGAACATTATAAATTTCAAAGGCATCTCTACCGATAATCTGATTATGTTCATCCTCTGTATGCGGAATACACTTTCTGACCTCTTTAACGTTATTGGAATTGATAGTAATATGCTGTCCACCGACATATACCGTCAGTTCATGCCAGTTTCCATCTGTTTCTTCCCAGCATAGTACATTCCGTTCAACAACTCCGATGATTCCTGTATCATCATTTAATAGAAGGAAGATTTCTGTTCCTTTTTCTAAATGTGCAATTAATTTTTCTTTATTTTGTTCGTTCATATAATAAATCCTCCTGTTATTCAAACCTTTTGCCAAAGGCTACATTAATATTTTTTTCTACATCTTTTTTCGTCTTCGCCCAGAATCCACCATTTCCACGGAGTCCATCTGATTCGGCATAGCTATAAATCGTCATCGTATCTCTGCCAGACGGTTTATATCTAAATCCAGTATCTAAGCTGATTTGAAGATTATAGTTATCTCCACCACCAGATAGTCTTACTTCTGGTGATTCTGCCAACTGACCTGTTCGTTGATATTGTCCACCACCGCCAAATGCATAGAATGAATCTACGTTCTGATGGACATTTAGAAGTGATTGATCTGCAACTTCTGTCATTGCATCTCTTATTTCTTTCTGAATGGCTGTTTTTAGTGCATCCATTGAAGTGAATGTCTTGCTCATTGCGTTATTCCTTTTTAATTTGTGATTTGTTGGCTGAAATGCCGTTTGAATTGATATTATGAATTTGTAAGATATTCTTCTAATCTCTTAAATAAATGTGGATAGAGATCAATCTTACCTGTTTTGAATCTTGATAAAAGACTACTATCAATCTGTACTTGTTTACTGATATAACACTGTTTTTCTCTTTCTAAACGCTTATTATACATTGCTCTAAGTTCATTCTGCTCCATATTTATATCTGTCACCTCCTCCAATTTATATTGTTATCACTAATTTTCTTGATAAAAAATCTCATTTTAAATAATTTTTGACATAATAAAAGAGCAGTGTGATTACTGCTCTGATTCTTGGATTTGTTCTTCTGTGTTTTCTTCTTGAGATTGTAATTCTTCCTGTCTCAATTCTTCTAACAGATAAGTTTTAATGTCTGTAATGTGTTGACGGAAATAATTTGGTTTATTGTTTTCAAACGATAATATACGACTAAGTTTATACTCCAATTCATTTAACAATTTTTTATTTTTTATCTCATGAACCTTTCTTGTTTTATTCAAATATTCCCGTTCTATATATTTGTCAGTAATAGGTATAACATCACTTATAAAGAAAATAGATTTTTCATTTGTATTTCCAACATGATAAAAACAAGATTGTATATTCTTTTTATCTTTTCCAAGATATTTTTCTAATCTTTCTCGTGCAGCTTCATTTCTATGATAATAATTACCAACTGGAATAGCCCAATATAACTTTTCGTGTTCTATGGATTTCATCAAACATACAATTGGTCTTTCCTTTGAATCATTCCATGTTCCACCATTCCTTCTGATTATTTCATAATACTCATTTTTCCCAAAATATAAAGCATGTTCTTTCATTTTTCTCCTATGTATCAAAAAAGGAGTGATCTGTTAAACAGAACCACTCCTCTACAATGTTTCTTTGTCCTACATTGTGAAAGGAATTTGTCTCAAAATACAATGTAATTCGGTACACATTGCGAAGTACGTTTGTCTCAAAATACAATGTTTCTTTGGCGTACATTGTGAAACGTATATAAGAAAACTTTTGTTTTCTTGCTTATATTATACCCGTTCCATGGGGAAAATGCTACACAAATAATACACAAAAATATAATAGTTTTATTGTGATTTTTGCCATGGAGAAATTACATTTGAATAAAATTTTACCCCCTACGGATAAAATTTCATTCAAAAAAATCTTGATAAGAAAAAGGATGTCCGACATATCCCTAATCCTACAGACATCCTTTTCTGATATAATTCTTATAAACGAATTCGATAGTATATAAACCCAAGCCAGAACGACTATTGGCTACCGCCCTGACTTGCACTTATACAGTTAGCACCACTACTCGACCTACGATTCTTTCATGTTGCCCTGAGAGCGAAGCCAACTGAACTCTTCTCTCTCATTACGGGAATTTCAAAACTCCCTGTTTTAGCTGTTTTTCAGCATTTTATATAAATTTTTGCGCCTATTTTTAGCTATTTTTAACAAAACAATTCAAAAATTTTTCTCTATAGTTGAAATATAAGAAATTTAATAATGTACCCATAACATCTGAATTGCTATCCATAAGAGCATGATTGACCAATTGTATTATTGTTATCTGGTCAAGATTTTTGCTGGCTTTTCTTAAAAACAGCTCCATCTGACGTCTTTTCAATTTATACAATTCATCATCTTCTAATCTTCCTTTTCTTTTAGAAGATGCCAATATTTTAACTGTATCATTATATTTCTTGGATTCTTCAATCAGTTTGTTGAATTTATATTTGTTAGCTTTTCCTTTGATTTTTTTATTAAACAGCTCTCGAATCAAAACATGTGATACTCTTTCAGAATATCCAGTCTGTTGTTCTATCATCTCTGCCATTATGTCCATCGGACAGTTCATTCTTTTCACATTTTCAAAGTCTTTATTATTTCTTCTTTTCTTCGTATCAGCAAAAAATTGCGGAACAAATTTTTTATTCATGCAAGGCAAATTTCGAATTCTTTTTATTTCACGTCCCACATTCAAATTGAATTCTTTCTTTGCCAGATCTATAGATATTTGTCCAATTACAGATAATATGATAAAGACTTCTTCCAACTCCCTGCTTTTCATTCCATCATCATAATAGTAACTCAAAGCTAATTGCGCGGCATCTGTAGATGTTCCTATAGAAGCTTGTGCATCTGCGATCTTACTGTCCATCTCAGCATAATCTTCTAATCGGAAATGATACTCGCTACTTTTCAATTCTTCTACTTTATTAATAATGGTCGGATATTTAACATATGCATCTTTGGCAAGGCTGGCTAGTTCCGGCTGATCCGTCACCAAAACAAAATCTGAATCTTCATCAAATCCTGATCCTCTCGCCTGTGCATCTGTTCCTATCAGATTTATAATGATTACATTCTGCCCTAACTTTGGAAAATACTTTGCAATCAAATGAACTCGGATATTATGAAAATGTAAAATATTATTTGGACTGTTATGTGGATTCCTAAATGCTGCAAGATCTGCATTGTCTTCAAATCTTTCTGTGTAACACTGTATAGCATCATCTTCAATTCTAAATATATTTTCATCCAAAGGATTTTCTCCTACCGCTTTCATCAGCAACGCTATAGGATTTCCACATATTGTAAGATTATCACCGTGCTGTGGCAATCTTCCTTCTGTAAAGTTATCCACCAAACGATTAATATCCTTTGATTTCTTAGTTCTGAAAAGTTCTGTTTTTCGGAAGTCTTGATTCCTCTCTACCAATGCACACAATACTTCATTGATATTAAAATCATCTTTCTTCCAATCTAAATATTTCAGATATGTTATATCATCAGGCTTTTTCAATTCTTCAATAATTCTGATTGCCTGTTCAGTAATTGGTTTTAGTATTTTTTCTTCAGTAGTTGGTAATGAATTATTCATTTGATATGCCGTTAACTGTAAATCACCCCATTTACTCTTATGCGCTGTTTTGACCACTGAGAAACAGTCATCGTGCTCTTTCATATACTGTCTATATATTTTGTATGCTTTCTTATTATCTCCGCCCATCATATCAATGAACTTCAACCATTTAAGAGACTTGTCCGTTATCACTACTTTAATATCGGATAACTTCTTCTTGTTTCCGAACATATCTTTTACCATATAAGATTCAAAATCGAAATTATTTTTCACACAGAAATCTTTAAAATATTCCTGTACATTTCCACGGAACAGGCAACTCTTAAAGAAATGTGACCGACAATATACAAATCCATCTGCATACTCTGGGAAAATAGATTCATCTATCAATCCCATGCCATCCCATAAAATATTTTCAATCTGTTCTTCTTTTCTATCTACTGTACATTCCTGAAAGATTTTTTCTTTTTTAATATGTTTGCCCGGAAACTTACCATTAATTCGTATACCATTTTTCCGCACTTCTTCTTTGGTACGATTCTGAATCAGCCTGTATCCTTTTGCATTTGCAACATCATCAAATAATGTACAGTCGTGTTTGTTCAGTATTCGTTCCAGTCTTGGATTGTCAAAATCTAATACAAATTCATCGTCATAATATGATACAGGATGTGTTCTAACTACTTCCGCTACCTTCGGAGCAGATAATACTTTTTCATCTTCAATGACCAATATTTGTTCCCACGGGATATGAAGATATCCAATTGCTGTTGCTGTACTTAAACTGAGATATGCTGACAGTTCCACAAGTTTAAATACTGCTTCTGGATCAGCTTTAGCTTTTTCTTCCATAAGATCATATAATCCCATCGTTAGAAAATTAATTGCTTTATGAAACAGGTTCTCTCTGATGAATATACATTCACCTTTCTTAGCTTTGCCTGGTGAACGATAAAGCATTTTGTAATGAATAGACTCTGCATCTTCCTGTTTTTTCTTTTTGCCAGTTTTCTTCTCTGATAAAAATGTCACTCCATTTTCATAATAATGCTTTCTAAGATTATGTGTGGAAACAGAAAATTCTTCTTCTCCAATCATATACTTTGCCGGATATCTAAATTTCAAAACAATAAAATCTTTGCAAAAATCACTGCCACTTCTAACGATACTCTTCTGCATAAATCTAAGAAACAGGCTGTCATTTAATACAGCTTCTTTTGTGTAGATTTTTTCAAAATCAATCCATTCTTTCCCCATCTTGCATTGAATAGGTAATTCCTGTTCTTGAGCAATCTCATTAATATAAAGAAGGCTTGCATCTACCGATTCAACATATATCGGATTTAATTTTTTCGTATAATTTATTTTTATAACAATCACTCTCCATTCATTTGTTCTCTACATATATATAATTCTCCATCTGTATCGCAAAACATCTCACAAAAACAATACTTCATCCATCACTCTCCAATGTGTATATCCGTGGGTTTATTTGCATGAATTCGTACCTTATTTCATTCTTCTCCCAACCACTCTAAAAGAACTCGGCTAAGATATCACGATTGAAATATGACCTCTCCGAACGTCTAAAACCCATTGCTATAGACGAATTTTGTGAGATATGAAAGACGAATTTCATTCGGATATTTTTGACTATTTGGTATACGTATGGCGCAAAATTGCGCTGTACTGCACTTTATAATTTCTCTGTTTTGAGATACCGCTCAATTATCTGGCTCTCCTGCTTAATCCTTTCAAATCAATTTCTTCTGCTCGTCCATCCATATCAATCAAGGTAACTTTTAATCCCGGATAATCCATCACATCAAATACTTCATCTTCTGGAACGGTGGCAGCAGACAATATTGTTTCTTCTGCTACCAGTCCCTTTGTAAAGAATGAGATATGAGTGACACGGTATATTTTGTTTGAAAGATTGATGTATTTTATTTTTGATGTCATTACACTCCTCC
>OLGF01003390.1_pt1 | contig 13226 bp, 18 predicted proteins | sample 1604971 | NCBI WGS metagenome assembly OLGF01 (sample SAMEA3888902, study PRJEB22519) | human gut metagenome | biome: human gut; feature: human-associated habitat; material: faeces | place: Denmark | collected 2011 | reverse complement strand
TAGAAAAATATCTCGGAAAAGTATCGGGACCGCTATTGGACCGTATTGATCTGTGCGTGGAACTGCAACCGGTGGATATTTTGCATTTACAGACAAAAATCACAGGAGAAAGCAGTGAACAGATGCGGGAGAGAATCGAAAGAGCCAGAAAAATGCAGGAGAAGAGGTATGCGGGAACAGAGTATCGCTTCAATGGGGATGTATCATCGGCAGATGTGGATCATTATTGTAGTCTGGGAGAAACGGAGAAAAATGTCATGGAACAGCTGTACCATGCGTTGGAACTGAGTGCCAGGGCATATCATCGGATTTTGAAGACCGCCAGAACGATTGCCGATCTGGAGGAACAGGAAAACATTGCAAAAGAACATCTTCTGGAGGCAGCCTGCTATCGCCCCTCCGGAGAGTACTGGGGATAGAAGGGAGAGCCGGAGATGACAGAGACGGAGAGAATGTATGCTTATTTTATATGCAGTATTCCCATGATCGGCGGGGTAAGAGCCGGTCAGTTGCTAAGCAGATTCGGGGACCCGCAGGGAGTCTATGAAGCCGGTACCGCCGGCTGGAGGGAGATATTGAATGATTCTGTTGTGGAGTATATGGACAGACAGAAAAAAAGCGGTAATCTTTAATATCGTACTGATCATTGCACTGTCACTCCCGGCGGTACTGGGCTTCAATCTGCTGTCTGGTTTCCAGCCAATGGGAGCAGGAAGTTCTGTGATGGATCTGGAAGATTTTCTGGTGTCTTATAATCTGCTTCCACTGGGAAGTATGATTTTTGTCCTGTTTTGTGTAAAGAAAAACGGATGGGGATGGGAGAATTTCCGCAAAGAGGCAAATGATGGAAAAGGATTGAAGATTTCCAATAAACTGCAATTTTATATGACCTATATTTTGCCGGCCATTATTGTTATTGTATATCTGAAAGGATATTATGACACCTTTGCCAAGATGGGACCGAAGGTTTTAGCAGGTTGGATGACATTTGCAGCAGTATTGCTGGCCATTATTTTTGGTTTGTCTTCTGTTAAGAAAAAAACAAAAAAGTAAACACATAAATGTATACCATTCAGAGTCATGACAGTTTTTTGCATGGCTCTGACTTATTTTGATAACAGAAAGAAGGAATGAAGATGCGTGTATTTGAAAATCTGGAGCCCAAGGAAGTATTTTATTATTTTGAAGATATCTGCAGCATCCCACATGGATCGGGAAATACACAGAAAATCAGTGATTATTGCGTGAACTTTGCAAAAGAGCACGGGTTGAATTATCGGCAGGAAGAATGTGGTAACGTCGTCATATGGAAAGATGCCACTTCGGGATATGAGCAGGCAGACACAGTCATTTTGCAGGGGCATATGGATATGGTAGCAGTTAAAGATGCGGATTGTCCACTCGATTTGGAGAAAGATGGGCTGATTCCGGAGGTTGACGGAGCGTGGATACAGGCAAAAGGAAGCTCACTGGGAGGTGATGATGGTATTGCAGTAGCCTATGCGCTGGCCATTCTGGCAGCAGATGATATTCCACATCCGGCTCTGGAGGTAGTATTTACGGTCGGTGAGGAAGTCGGGCTGGTTGGAGCAACAGCTCTGGATACGTCTGATCTGAAAGGGAAAATTCTGATGAATATCGATTCTGAGGATGATGGTATCTTTCTGATTGGCTGTGCTGGTGCAGCTACAGTAGCATGCTGCCTTCCGGTGAAGAAGGAAACGGTGTACGGTCAGCAATATGTATGGCATACAGAGGGGCTGACGGGTGGTCATTCCGGTATGGAGATCGGCCGTGAGCGCGCTAATGCAAATAAAATCTTCGGCAGGTTTCTGGCAGAATGCATGGATGAAATTGGATTTTCTATAGTGTCGGTCAGTGGTGGAGAGAAGGATAATGCGATTGCAAAACAGTGCACTGCTCGGTTGGTTGTACCGGAAGAGAAGACGGCATCTTTTGAGGATGCGGTACAGACATTTGAGATAATGTTAAAAAGGGAGCATCATTTTACGGATCCACAGATGCATATCTATGTGGAAAAAGAATGTTGTGGAGAGACTGAGGTACTTACCGGGGAGATTGCACAGAAACTGATGTTTTTGCTGATCCATTTGCCAAATGGCGTACAGAAGCGCATTCCGGAAGTTACGGACAGTGTACAGACATCCCTGAATATGGGAATCCTGGCACAGACAGAAGACGAAATTTCCATGACATTTTCCGTGCGGAGCAGCGTTACAAGTGAAAAAGAATGGTTGATGAAGCAGATGCAGCATCTGACAGGAAGCGTTGACGGCTACTGCAGAATTTCTGGCGTATATCCGGCCTGGGAGTATCAGCCGAATTCTAAAATCCGTCCACTGATGATTGAGACTTATGAAGAAATCACTGGCAAAAAGCCAGAAACAGCAGCAATCCATGCCGGTGTGGAGTGTGGTATCTTCTGCGAAAAAATGCCGGGGCTTGACTGTATTTCCTACGGTTCGCAGATAAACGATATTCATACAACGAGAGAACGGCTGAATATCGAATCTGTGAAGCGCAATTGGGAACTAACGCTGGCGGTATTGAAAAAGTTATAATAAGTACATATTGATTATCCATTGAAAAGTGCAGAAGAGATGCTCATTGCTGAGGCGATTATGAGTCAGGGAACACAGATTAACTTCTATAATTCTCCGATGGAGCAGACACATTATCGCATGGAGTCTGGAAGCTTTATTGATTTGATAAAAGTAAATAGGTAGTATAAGATAAGAACACTTGGAGATAAAAAATCTAGGTGTTCTTATTTGTTATGGTGGGGTTTTTATATCCCACGTTATGCATTATTATGTAAATATCAAGATGTCGCATGAAGGGCGACAAAAAAATTATCAGAAAATGGTATTTTATATATAACAGATAATATTATTTTATTCTGGAAAATAAATGAAATGTAGGGAGGACTAAGATGAGTTTAGGAAAGAATATTAAATTGATGAGAAAAAATGTTGGTTGGAAGAAATCAGAACTTGCTGAAAAGTGTGGAGTATCGAAAGAAATTGTATCAGAATGGGAAAAAGATAAACGAGAACCGTCCGTAAGAGAATATAAAAGTTTATCAAAGCTATTTGATGTGACAATAGATAAATTAATGGAAAATGAAGAAATAGCTGATAGAGCAATGGAACAAATTTATAAAGACTGGAGTTTTTATATTGGAGATGTAATAAAAGATCTTTATGGATTTGAAAGGGAGCAATTAGGCTGGGATGTCGATTTGAGAGCAGTAAATACAATTAGTATGTTATATTGTATGATGAGAAGTAGATATATGTCTGAGGACGGAAAAGTATACAAAAAATATCTTGTCAAAAATTCAACAGAAAAAGAAAGATACAATTGGGTAAAAGCTATAAATGGGCAATGTATATTAGAAAAGGAAGGTTCATTTGAAGCATATATAGATGGAAAGTGTGAAATTAATCAATGTTTTGAAGATTTAGAAAAAGAATTAAGAGCTACATCTGAAAAGTTACAGAAAAAATTTGATAAAAAGGTTGGAAGTGAACTGTTTAAAACATACAAAAACATGAAATGGAATGCTGGGATATTAAAAAATCATGATACTTTCAGCGAGAAGAAGCTTGAGGAAAATATGGATGAGTTAAATAAAATTATTTCTGAACTGAATTCAGAAAATATGGCAGATAAGCTTTTGATATTTTTCGGTAATGAGATAAAGCAGGCATTTTATGATAAGGATGAGAAAAAATTGGCGGAGTTAATAGATGATATGAACCTTCTTGAAAAATACATTTGGTATAAAATTCCTGTTGATGAAAATGATACGGATAATACAAAAGCAGTATGAAATATGGAAGGATAATGTATAGCAGAGGAACAAAATATGGCAGATCAGAAACTAATCGATGAAGTAGGAAGATACATAGACAAATATTACAAACCAGAAAACGATGATATTAAGCTGGATCACGAAATGCTATCTGTTTTTGATAAAATATCAGAATTTCGCAAAAAAAGAGCGGAAAAGAAAACTTTGAAAGAAGATTCCGTTCAGAAATATGACGAGAGCAACAGATCGGAGTCAGCTATACCAAAAGAGTTTGATATTTCAACTATGCAGAAGACAAAAATAACGAAAGGAATGTCTTCTACAATACCTGTGAATCGGAATATTGATAAATTAATGGATCAGATGGAAGAAACTTTTTCACAGAGATTACTCCGTATGATTGATGAACGTGATATGACAGATTCAGAAGCATATACAAAAGCATACGTTGATCGGCGCCATTTTTCAAAAATTCGAAAAGATGTCAATTATGTTCCGAATAAGAAAACGGTACTGGCTTTTTCAATAGCGTTGGAATTGTCGCTGGATGAAGCAAAAGATTTACTGGCAAGTGCCGGTTTCGCATTATCCAGAAGTTCAAAAACAGATATTATCGTGGCATATTTCTTGCAGAATAAGATTTATGATATGTTTGAAATTAATGATGTACTGGATGCGTATGGACAACCAGTGTTTTAATAAAATATTTTGGTGCAATGTCACCTGACAGGCGACCAACCCAGTTGGTTCTGTAGATAAAATGTGATTAACAACAAATATCAGAGGAGGAAATCACATGAATACAGAATTAACTGAGTTGGTTTTTATTTTGGACAGAAGTGGATCAATGGGTGGCTTGGAAAGTGATACGATCGGTGGTTTTAATGGCATGATTGCAAAACAAAAGGCACAGGAAAAGAAAGTGAATGTGACTACTATTTTATTTGATGATGAAGTAAATATCATCCATGACAGATTTCCGGTGGATATCATTGCACCACTTACGGAAAAAGAATACTTTGTGCGTGGCTGTACCGCTTTATTAGATGCAGTTGGAACAGCAATTGAAAAAATGGAAAATGTACAAAAACATCTTCCAGAAGGCCATAGGGCAGGAAAAATCATATTTGTGATTACTACAGATGGATTAGAAAATTCCAGTGAGCATTTCACACAGGAGCAGATCAGGAGGAAGATAGAAGCAAAGAAAGAGTGCGGATGGGAGTTCCTGTTTCTGGGTGCCAATATTGATGCAGGAAGAGAGGCTGAGAAGATAGGGATTGCCAGGAACAGATCTGTGACATATGAGAATGATTCTAAAGGCGTTGAATTAAATTTTAAAGCTGTAGGAAAAGCAATTTCAAAAGCTGTTGAAAGTGATGCAATGATGGATTTTATGGACGATCATTGGGCAGATGAGATTCAGGCATACAAAGAAGGGAAAAAATAATGGAAGATGTTAAAAGCGAAAAAATTGAATATCTGTTTCTTGATATAGAGTGGAATCAGGCACCAGGAACATCTGATCTGGATGGGCGAGAGGCAATTCAGATAGGGGTAGTAGCTGCTGATAAACAAATACAAAAAGTAAAAACATTTTCTAAGGCAATCAGATTAAGTAATCCAAAACTATTTAATAAAAAAACAGAAATCCTATCGCATACACCATTAGCAAATATTATGCAAGGCAACGAGGAAAAAGCAGTGCTCGAAAAGTTTACACAATCTTTTCCACAATATTGTCATTTAATAGTGTGGAGCAGAGATACTTATGAGTTATTCCTGAGAGATATGAGGAAAAATGGTATCACGATAAAAAGACACAAAGTAGTGGTTCTACAGGACGTTTTGAGAGTAATTGCAGGAAGTGGTAATGATCAGATTGGATTTGAAAATGCATTGATATGTTCTGGTATAGAGTATGTTCCCAATTATCTTCATTATGCAAAACATGATGCTAATTATCTCTATCAGCTTTTTTATCAATGCTTTCAACAATATAGTGGCATGACAGCTACAGAGAATTGCTTTGCAAATGATGCTACTAGGATGTTGCATACAGATAGTTGTCGATATGTGCAAAGTATGTCGGCAGAAAGGAAAGTGGTAGTTCCTAAAAATATGATTTTCAGAGGGTATACAGTGTGTAAATGCTGCGGTAAGAAGCAAAACTGGAAACGATTGGAGTGGGAATTTAGTAGTATACAAAAAGCAAAAAACAAGAAAAATAGAGAAGATCTAAAACAGCTTCCACCTACGGAAAGTAATATAGAAAAAATCTGCAAATGGTTCCGGTTATCTTATAGTGTCAGTAGTAATGCTGTATTTGTAAGGACAGCCTTTTCAAGGTGGATTGTTTATCTGCAGGAAGATAAGGTGAAAGAACTATTTCATGAAAATTACAGAACCAATAAATCTCAATATTTCAAAAAGCAGAAAATGAAATGTACAGAAGGATATCATAAACAAAAGCTGCCATCAGAGAATTTTTTTGAGGTGATCCAGTATATAAAATATCATGACGCAGGGACTGTGAAACGTATGTCAAAGAAAAGCAGATTGGAAAAACTACTGGAAATGGTAGAGATGGAATTGAAAATGAAAAATTTGGAGGAAAAAGATTATGGCTATGACAACATGCCCGAACTGCGGCGAACAAATATCGGATAAGGCGAAAAAATGTGTACATTGTGGCGCAGTGTTGGTTCCAGAAGAAAAGAAGTACTGTCCAGACTGCGGGGCAGAACTGGAAGAAGGAATGGATACATGTCCGAAATGTGGTTTCCCGATAGAAAACATAATTGAGACAGAAAAAACTCCACAGCAGGTAGAAGTAACCGGTGTGAAGATAACAAAAAAATCAAAGAAAATAATTGCGATTGCAACGATAGCAGTTTCAGCAGTCAGATAGCTGATATCAATGACAACAAGGATACTGTCAATTCTTTGATGAAGAAATTAAAGAATCCCCCGGAAGAATATAAGGACGCTTATGAATCGCTCTCAAAATTGTATGATGTGTATATATCATTGACGAATCTTGCAACAGATCCAACAGGAAGCCTGCAGACCTATTCTCAGAATTTTAATGATGCAGATAACGAGACACTGAATTGTTACAATGCTCTGAAAATGTATTTGGAAGAATAGAAGAAAAGGTCATGCGACTCCCTTAGATTTTTCAAATGAATCTTTCGCAAAGTCGAAGCTATCATTTGCACTTATCGTTGAAGAAAAACATACAGTATGATACAATAATAAGGATTGAGAGTATAAGGACGAAAAGAAATAATATACTTTCAAAATACAGGAAAACCATAAGTTTTGTATAACGAAGAGGGAATACATATGGCAGTATCATACAATGGATTATGGAAGTTATTGATTGATAAAAAAATGAAGAAAGTGGATATGATGAACCAAGTGGGAATCAGCAGCAGCACCGTGGCAAAAATGACCAATGGAGAGCTGGTTTCCATGAAGGTTCTGGAAAAGATCTGTGAGAAGTTAGATTGTGATTTCGGAGATATTGTCCATTATGAAAAAGAAACAAAGGACGGTGGACAGTAATGGAATACAGTGCAGGACTTACATCAAAATTATTCTGGCTGCAAGAGTCCAGAAAAACAGCAGCTTATATTCTGGAAGGACTTAGCAAGGCAGATATCCGCAAGATTGCCTGGGAGGAAAATATCTATCAGGTGAAAGCAGAATATCGAGCCTATGAGGTGTTAAATGGAACGTACCGAAGGGTATCAGCATTACCGGAAGCAGTATTACAGACATTTATTACTTGTGATGTAGAAACCGCAAAGATTCTGAATCTGATTGCAATTTTGATGGACAGCAGATTATTTTTTGAGTTTTTACATGAAATATACGACGAGAAGATTCGATTGGGGGAAAAAGAGATCACAGACCGGGATCTGAATGTCTTTTTTGCAGATAAGGCAATGCAGAGTGATGTGGTTGCTGGATGGACGGATACTGCAGTACGGAAGTTAAAACAGTGCTTTACCAGAATGATGTTTGAGGCAGGATTACTGGAAAGTAGTGCAAAACCAAGAACAATCAAGCCAATTCATATTGATTACCGTATAGAAGAATTACTGACTGCAAATGGGCTTGGCGAATACTTGAAGGCAGTGAAGGGAGTCTAAGGATGGCAAGATTAAGTTTGGAAGAAAGACTGAACCGGATTGAGGATAAGATTTCTGAAAAGTCTTTCCGTGAAAATAAAGGACTAGGAAATGAAGTCGGATATTATGTGTTTGATTACGATCCGAGAGCAGAGCTGGAAGTACGCAATCATATCGCATACTTAAAAGACAGAATCAATAATGGCAATAAAGATTTTAAAATTATAGAATTTGACTTGTTTCACACGATGATTCAGGTATTGGAGGAAGAAGGATATTTGGAAGCCTTCTTTGATCTGGAAAAAGACAATGGATTTTTTGATATGGCAGACAGTCTGGTAGAGACATTAGGACTGGATGAAACGAATGAACTGAACCTGATTATCTCAAAGATTTTACAGGAAGATCTGACAGACAGTGTGATTTTTCTGACAGGAGTTGGAAAATGCCATCCGATCATTGCAAGTCATAATATTTTGAACAATTTACATCAGGTACTGGACAGTGTGCCGGTTGTGATGTTTTATCCTGGAGAATACAGCGGACAGGATCTGAAATTATTTGGAACGATGGATTCCAGAAATTATTACCGGGCATTCCGGCTTGTGTAAAACAAAGGAGAAGAAAAATGCAGATTAAAGAGATGTTTGAGAAACAGATTGACCGTGATATTAAGGGCGTAATCAAAGTAGGTCAGTCTGATGAAGAAAACGTATATCAGGAATTGGATGAATATGTTGTAACAAAAGAATTGTTAAAACATTTCCGTGATTTTTTCGATAACTATGAAAAGGGGATCAATAACAATACGGACAAAATGGGTGTCTGGATCTCCGGTTTTTTTGGAAGTGGTAAATCTCACTTCTTAAAGATTCTTTCTTAGCTATGTATTTTGCATGTGAGAAAGATCCTTTGTTAGATGCGGCACTTTATTTATATACATATAATGCCCATAAAGCGGAATGGGTTGATACACTTATATTCACAGAACTCATGCAGATGAAAGAGTGTAACACTATTAAGATAAGTACTTTCTCAGAACAGTTGTTGAAGAAGTATCCGACTTTATTGCAAAGATTTGAAAAAACATCAGAATTAAATTTGCACATTATGGGATATTTAGATCATGGATATATGGTTTTGCCGACAAAAGAAGTAATAGAAGACAATATACGGATAAGGAATCAAGAAGGTGTGTTTTTTATATGTGGAGTAGAATTTACAAAAGATATAACAACACAAATGAGATGTGAATCACAAGCTGGATATAATGAATTTATTAGCCATTCTATTAATATTCCAGATTCGTTAAAAGCAGGTAGAGTTTGCTGGAAAATTCATATAGATAAGAACTTAAAATCGCAGGTTTTAAACCATTTGGCGAAAAAAGGAATAACACGTGAGTATTTATTTCCGGATATTAAAGAGAGTAATGATTATAATGCGCGATAGAGAATTGTGATTTGAGTAAAATAGCATTGAACTATATGGAGAGGATTAAACATAGATGGATTTATTGAATATACAAGAACAGCTAAACAATGAATTTTCTAAAGAAGATACTCGGATTATATTCTGGTTTGATGATAAAGGAGAATATGAAGACGAGGTATCGGAACTACAACTGTATAATGCAAAATTACATATTCTGGATGGTACGAACTGGTTCTATTCCAAATGGTTATTGAACGAATCTGATATAGAGAGCAAGTATCTTGTATATGCACCATTTTCAAAACCAAGTGATGCAGAGAATCCATTAGCAGATATGTATTATTACTCGGTTCCGTACTACACGGACCGGGTATCCCAGATGTCACAGGAGATTGGAATTGATAACCGGTTTAAAGAACATCTGGCGCAGTACAGTAACTTCTGGAAAAACAAGAACCGTATTGAGAAGTTTAAAGAGCTTGGCATAGACCATTTCAATGTGGAAACCATTGATATTGGTCTTATTGCCGTGCTTACAGATGTAAAGACTTCAAATTTTGAAGAGATTACAAGACAGTTACTATTAAACGACAGCGAAGCATACATGAAAGCACTTGAAGATAATGGACTTTTAGAAAAGTTCTGGGAATTATGTGAGAAATATTTCGGATACCAGTCTGAAAATCCGAACGTAGATGATTTGGCAGCATGTATGTTATTGACCTATGCATCAGTAGCGTTGAAAGATACTCTGCCAACGGTTCTGAAATCATATGTATTAAAAAAGAAGAATGATGTGGTCGTATTTGTCCGGAATCTCATGGACAATGTACTTTATCAGGATGCATATGATGTATTATCAGAAAAAGTGGACAAGACGTTACGAGTAGTGAGCAGAATCAGAGACGAACTGAAAAAGGATGCAGACAAATCAAAAGATCAGTCTGCACAGCTTCTGGACATTGCAAATTGCGATGCTTTCCGGGAACTGGATAATATCTTAATTGACTGGGCACTGGATCAGCTGAATGATGAGATCCTGGATGCTCAGATTGATGGCATGAATCTTGCACAGATTGCAGAGCAGCGAACAGCAAAGTCCTGCCATTTTGGAAATGTATATAAAAATGAATATCAGGCAATCAAATACGCTTACCAGATGATGAAGGCGGTATCTGTTCTGGAAGTGACCAGTGATATCAAAGCTATGGTAGCTGATTATCAGAAACAGACATATTTGGTTGATTCTTATTATAGATGGTTTTACAGTGCCTATGATTGTATAGAAGAAACGGAGAGATTTTCACAGGTAAGAGAACGGATTGAGAATATGTATTCCTTTACTTATCTGCAGAAAGTAACACCGAAGTGGAATCAGGAACTGACAGATAATCTCATGGCAGATACCGGATTAAAACGTCAGGAAGACTTTTATCGCAATTACCTGAAGGCTTATGAAGGAAAGAATCGTGTCATCGTTATTATTTCTGATGCTTTCCGGTATGAGTGTGCAAAGGAATTGATGGAACGACTGGAACTGGATGAGAAGTGTACACCAAAACTGGAGTGTATGATCAGTGGACTTCCGTCTGTAACATCAGTGGGAATGGCAAGTCTTTTACCGCATAAGGAATTACAGGTAGATGATAAGTTGAATGTTACAGTAGACGGACAGAGTTGCGGTGATCTGGCATCCAGAGACAAGATCTTAAAAGCCCAGAATGAAAATAATGTGGCATTAGCTTTTGATGAAGTGGCAAGTGCCAATAAGGAGAAAATCCGTGAATTACTGCAGAAGAAGAATATCGTATATATTTATCACAATCAGGTGGATGCTCGTGGTGATAAGCCTGCCAGTGAAAATGAGGTATTTACGGCGTGTTCAGAAGCAATCGAAGAGATTCATAAGCTGATCAAGAAGCTGACCAGTTATATATCAGCACCGAAATTCTTTATTACAGCAGATCATGGTTTCCTGTATAAGAGAGACAAGCTGCATGAATTTGATAAGGTATCCTACGACCGGGAAATCTGTGCATATTCCAATAAACGGTTCTTGCTTACTACACAGAAGGTAAATGAACCGGGAATGAAGTCCAGATTGATGGCATATATGAATAACTTATATGTGACGACACCGATTGGAGCAGACATATTCAAAGTGGCCGGTGGTGGACAGAACTATGTGCATGGTGGTTCTTCTCTTCAGGAGATGCTAATTCCGGTAATTGAACTGACAACAAATACCAGAGCTGTTGCTTACGATTATGTGGATGTGATTCTGACCTCTGTGAATCGAAAAGTAACGAACCTGATTACTTACTTTGATTTTATACAGACAGAGAAAGTGACCGATACTATGAAGGCAAGAAGTCTGGTGGCATACTTTACGACAGAAGATGTTAGAGAAAAGATATCTTTTGATGTACCGATTGTTGCGAATAGCCGGGAAGATGCACCGGAGAAGAGAACATTCCATGAGAAATTTACATTGAAGTCTAGAGAATATAAGTATGGTGATAAGTATTATCTAGTACTGGCTGATGCGAATGATGAGAAGAATATTCTGCAGCAGTATGAATTTATGATTGATATTGCGTTTGTGGATGATTTTGGGTTTTAGGAGACAATTTAATGCGATTTAATAAACATCAACGCGATATAATAAAAGCTATAAATAATAAAGAAGTATATGACATTGAGAGTTTTGTGAAGAAATTTAAGTTATATCAGATTGGAATCTGTTACTGTCGGAGCTTCAGGCAGAACAATATGTGTTGAATGAAAATTATAGAAATACGAATCAGATTACTCGTTTCTGTAATGATAATTTTGGACTTAAAACACTGCAAACAGGCGTAGACGGACCAAAGGTACGAGAAATCTCACGAAGAGATCTGGAGAAAGAACTTGCAGGGTTAATGGTAACAACCGAACGAGTTGCTATTTTATTACCAAGAACTGTACAAAAAATGAAATACCTTGATATGGATATTTTACCAGAAAACATACGAAATATAATAGGTGAAACAATGGATAATGGTTTTATATCTGTTATGTATGTTGATGAAGTGAAAGGTGAAATATCAGATCCAATCAGATGGGGAAGGAGTAAAAAACATGAGTAGAAAAGATGGTTACAGCAGAAGAGGTTTATTTGGAAGTATCAATCATTATGATTCAAATGGAAAGAAAGTCGGAGAAAGCCGTCCGGGATTATTTGGTGGGATGAATAATTATGATGCAAATGGTCATAAGACTGGAAGCAGTCAGCCGGGATTATTTGGTGGTGTTAATCATTATGACAATAAAGGGCATAAAACTGGAAGCAGTCAACCGGGGCTGTTTGGAAGCATGAATCATTATGACAGTCGGGGACACAAAACAGGACACAGTGACAGAAGTTTGTTTGGCGACTGGAATCATTACGATGATTGATCATACTAGGATGTAAAAAGATACTTAGCAAAAAATTATATGGCGATCAAAGTCAGAAAGGGAAATATAATGAAATTTGGGGATGATGAAGTAGATAACGGTATTGATGCTATGTTTGATTGGGATCGAGATGGAGAACTTGACAGAGTAGAGAAAATGAATGAGTTGGAGTGGCTGACAAGCCCTGACGAGGAAGAACCGGAAGATGAAGATTTGGACGATGAGGATGAATTTGACGAAGATGATGATTTTGATGACGATTTTTAATATGATTTAACAGATTTTTTATGAAGAATCGATAAGGGGAGTGAATGCGTTATGTTGAAAAAAATATTGGCAGGGCTGATGGCAGCATTAATGGCTGGAAGTGGAGCAGG
>OLGF01003385.1_pt1 | contig 13248 bp, 11 predicted proteins | sample 1604971 | NCBI WGS metagenome assembly OLGF01 (sample SAMEA3888902, study PRJEB22519) | human gut metagenome | biome: human gut; feature: human-associated habitat; material: faeces | place: Denmark | collected 2011 | reverse complement strand
TCTGAAGCGGGGCTTCATCCATTTGTAGCAGGCAAATGTATGCGACAATGCCGAAGCTTCAGCCAGGATCAGCTAAGGGATATTCTGGAACTTGGAGTAGAATTGGAAACAGACGTTAAGACAGGGCGTATGAAGGATACGACCTGTGTGGAATTATTTATACTGTCTCCGCAGATCGGTGGACAGCAGAGAGCTTAGAACAGTTTGGCGAAGATAGAGCAGAAGAATTTAGAAGAAGATGGAAGGAAGATAAGAAAAACATGGCAGGAACAGACCAGAGTAAAATTCGTAACTTTTGTATTATAGCGCATATTGACCACGGGAAATCTACCCTGGCAGACCGTATTATTGAGATGACAGGACTTCTGACCAGCCGGGAGATGCAGGCGCAGGTGCTGGACAATATGGATCTGGAGCGGGAGAGAGGGATTACGATCAAATCCCAGGCGGTCCGTACGATATACAAAGCGAAGGACGGAGAGGAATACATCTTTAATCTTATTGATACCCCCGGGCATGTGGACTTTAACTATGAGGTGTCCCGAAGTCTTGCGGCGTGTGACGGTGCGATCCTTGTTGTAGATGCGGCTCAGGGTATCGAGGCCCAGACGCTTGCAAACGTGTATCTTGCCCTTGACCATGATCTTGATGTTGTCCCGGTCATCAATAAGATTGACCTTCCGAGCGCACAGCCGGATGAAGTGATTCAGGAGATTGAGGATGTGATCGGAATAGAGGCAGAGGATGCGCCGCAGATTTCTGCAAAGACTGGACTGAATGTAGATCAGGTGCTGGAAGAAATCGTGGCAAAGATACCGGCACCAACCGGAGATCCGAAAGCACCGCTTCAGGCGTTGATCTTTGATTCTTTATATGATGCGTATAAAGGTGTTATCGTATTTTGCAGAATCAAAGAAGGAACTGTAAAAAAAGGAACACCGATCCTTATGATGGCGACAGGAGCTAAGGCAGAAGTAGTAGAAGTTGGTTATTTTGGGGCCGGACAGTTTATTCCGTGTGAGGAACTGAGTGCCGGAATGGTAGGCTATATTACGGCAAGTCTTAAGAACGTAAAGGATACCCGCGTGGGTGATACGGTAACCAATGCGGCACATCCATGTGCAGAACCGCTTCCGGGATATAAGAAAGTAAATCCAATGGTTTACTGTGGATTATATCCGGCAGATGGCGCAAAATACCCGGATCTCAGGGATGCGTTGGAGAAATTACAGTTAAATGATGCATCACTGCAGTTCGAACCTGAGACTTCAATTGCACTGGGATTCGGATTCCGCTGTGGATTCCTTGGACTTCTGCATCTGGAGATCATTCAGGAACGTCTGGAAAGAGAATATAATCTGGATCTGGTAACAACTGCGCCGGGGGTTATCTATAAAGTACACAAGACAAATGGAGATGTGATAGAGCTTACGAATCCATCGAACCTTCCGGATCCTTCAGAGATCGAATATATGGAAGAGCCAATGGTAAAAGCAGAGATCATGGTGACATCGGAGTTTATCGGTGCGATCATGGATCTGTGCCAGGAACGTCGAGGCGTATATGAAGGTATGGAGTATATTGAAGAGACACGTGCAGTATTACATTACCAGCTCCCGCTTAATGAAATCATTTATGATTTCTTTGATGCATTAAAATCAAGATCAAGAGGATATGCTTCGTTTGACTATGAGATGGCCGGTTATGTGAAGTCAGAACTTGTCAAACTGGATATCCTGATCAATAAAGAAGAAGTCGATGCATTGTCATTTATCATTCATGCAGATACTGCATACGAACGCGGAAGAAAGATGTGCGAGAAGTTAAAAGAAGAGATCCCGAGACAGTTATTCGAGATTCCAATCCAGGCAGCAATCGGAAGTAAGATCATCGCGCGTGAAACAGTTCGTGCGATGCGTAAAGACGTGCTGGCAAAATGTTATGGTGGAGATATCAGCCGTAAGAGAAAGCTTCTGGAAAAACAGAAAGAAGGAAAGAAACGTATGCGTCAGGTGGGCAACGTAGAGATTCCGCAGAAAGCATTTATGAGTGTATTGAAGCTGGATGATAAATAATGAGACCATTAGAGTTATATATCCATATTCCATTTTGTGTAAAAAAATGTCGGTACTGTGATTTCCTGTCTGCGCCTGCAACACCTGAAGCGAGACAGGAGTATGTCATGGGCTTGTGCCAGAAGATCCGTTCTTATTATGATCTTGCCGGTATGTACCATGTAAGCAGTATTTTTATAGGAGGCGGTACACCGTCCATATTAGAAACTCAGCAGATGAGGAGTATCTTCGATGCGATACGTGCTACATTTCCAATTGATTCGGACGCGGAGATCACGGTAGAAGTGAACCCGGGGACAGTAGATAAGTTGAAATTGATGGCATATCGGAATGTCGGGATTAATCGTCTGAGTATCGGATTACAGTCAACGGATGATCAGGAATTAAAGATGCTCGGAAGAATTCATACATATAAAGACTTCCTGGATACCTATACGCTTGCAAGAGAAGTGGGATTTCAGAATATCAATGTAGATCTGATGTCGGGAATTCCATTTCAGACATTGGGAGGATGGGAAGATACATTAAAAAAAGTGGCAGAACTTGATCCGGAACATATCTCCGCATACAGTTTGATCATCGAAGAAGGAACGCCGTTCTATGAAAAGTACGGAGAGGGTGAACGCGCTGAGGCGAGAAGAAGAAGAGAACTTCCGGATGAAGATACAGAACGGATGATGTATCAGTTTACAAAAAATATTTTGTGGAGTTACGGCTATCACAGATATGAGATATCTAATTATGCCAAAGAAGGATATGAATGCCGGCATAACCTTGGATACTGGAACCGCACAGAATATCTGGGAATCGGAACCGGTGCGGCATCTCTTATCAATAACCAACGATTCGTAGAAGGCGGTGAGATCGAAGTTCTTAGTTTGCAGAATCAGATGGAAGAATATATGTTTCTGGGGCTCAGAAAAATCGAAGGAGTATCCAAGACTGACTTCAGGCAGACTTTCGGAAGAAGTATTGAAAATGCATATGGAAAAGTACTGATCGATATGTACCAAAAGCAGCTGCTTGAAGACACCGGCGAATACATCCGGTTAACAGAAAAAGGAATCGATGTCAGCAACTATGTCATGAGCGAGTTTCTATTTTAAATTGTTCCAATCAAGATATCACAACGGTTAAGGTTCCATTATATAATTATTATGGCATACAAAAACGTAACTGAATAAAAGGATAGAAGCCATTTCTGTGCATATGAGGTCATGGTTTGTTGCTCTAGAGTTTCTCCATGATTGAATCAGCACAGAAATGGCTTCTATCCTTTTATTCAGGTCCGGGGTAAGTCACCAAAATAATTACTACAACAACTTCGCCATTACTAACGCATAAATCTCCTGGTTCCGTTTCTGCCAGTTGTTTGCAATGGTTGCAGCTTCGGATTCTGTCGGGGCTGTTACGGTGAGGTCGATCAGAGGAAGTCCCTGTTCGATGACCTGACAGCGTACAGAATATTCCATGTTGGAATTCTCGAAATAGTCCGCTTTTACGGACATCTCATTTTTTAATTCGTAATGTTTCTCTTTTAAAAATTCGTCGATATCATGCTGGATTGCCGGAGAGATATCGTTTGTAAAATAATGGATGGTCTCTGCTCCGTCTTCCGTAAGATGGTAAAATGTACGGTGATGAGTAGATTCTTCACGAATAAATCCTGATTCCAGAAGTTCGGATAAAGCCTGCTGTAATTTAAAGTAGGTTGTATATCCTTCATCCAGAATAAATTCTGATATCTGGGAATTGGTAAGAGGAAAATCAACTTCGTTCAACATATACAAAATGATCAATTTATATAACGTAAAAGATTTGGCCAAGGTTAACACTCCTTTCCCTGCCAGATGTCATGTGTTTTTAAGTAAGACTGGAACTGATTCAGAACTTGCCTTTTGTTACAGGTCCATAAAGGGGCGATCAAAAGATTTTTTGGTCCGTCTCCGGTTAATCGGTGGATAACGATGTCCGGTCTTAAGTGGCTGATACACATCCCGAGAAGCTGGTAGTATTCTTCCGGTGTGGGAATGTAGAATGGAGAGGCCAGGTAGATGTCGGCCAGATCGGTATCTTTTAATACATGTAAAAGCTGCAGTTTGATGCCCTGAATATCCTGGTGGTTCAGGTATTCTATGGTCTTGAGTATATCCTGTTCGGTTTCATTTGGAAGACACAGGATTGTATGGACAATAACATCGATTCCACGCTTTCGAAGCTCGGATACTGCATTTTCAAATACCGGAAGCTCATAACCTCTGCGGATATATCGGGCGCTTTCTTCATGAATAGTCTGAAGACCAAGTTCAACCCAGACTGGTTTGATCCGGTTTAAATTTTCCAGGAGATCCAGAATCTTTTCGCTTAGACAATCCGGTCTGGTAGCTATGGAAAGAATCCGGATATCAGGATGTGTAATTGCTTCCATATATAATGTTTCCAGATATTCTAAAGAAGCATAAGTGTTGGTATATGCCTGAAAATAAGCAATGTAAGATGATCCGGTATATTTTTTTGCAGACTGCTGCTTCCCAGCTTCAATCTGCTCTGTGACAGACAGAGTACGACTGGCGGCAAAATCGCCGGAACCTCCACGGCTGCAGAAAATGCAACCGTGGGTTCCGAGGGTACCATCCCTGTTTGGACATGTCATGCCGCCGTCGAGAGATATCTTATAGAGCTTTTCACCATAAGTCTTTTTCAGATAATAATCCAGAGAATAGTATCTTTTTTCTCCCCAGTGTACGGTCATATCAGATCAGTTCCTTTACAGCACGGCTTACAACATCTGCAACACGTGGGTCAAATGCTTCAGGAAGAATATTATTTTCATTCAGCTCTTCATCAGGAACAAGACCTGCGATTGCTTTTGCAGTAGCCAGTTTCATATCTTCGGTGATGGCAGTAGCACGTCCCTCGAGAGCACCTTTGAAGATACCAGGGAAAGCAACCACGTTATTTACCTGGTTCGGGAAGTCGGAACGGCCGGTTCCTACTACTTTAGCGCCCGCAGCTTTTGCAATATCCGGCATGATTTCAGGTACCGGATTGGCCATGGCAAATAAGATGGCATCTTTGTTCATAGAAGCAACCATTTCCGGTGTAACAATATTCGGAGCCGATACGCCGACAAAAATATCAGCGCCTTTTAATGCATCGGCGAGTTTACCGGTTTTCTGTTCCAGGTTGGTTACTTCAACCATCTTCTCCTGCATCCAGTTGAGGTCTTTGGAATCTTTTCCGAGAATTCCATTTATGTCGCACATGGTGACATGTTTAAAGCCGTAGGTCAGGAGCAGTTTGGTAATAGCAACTCCGGCAGAACCGGCACCATTTACGACAACTTTGGAAGATTCCTTATCTTTTCCGGTTACTTTCATAGCATTAATGATTCCGGCAAGAACTACGATAGCAGTTCCGTGCTGGTCATCATGAAATACAGGAATATCCAGCAGTTCTTTCAGTCGTTCTTCGATTTCAAAGCATCTTGGAGCACTGATGTCTTCCAGATTGATCCCTCCGAAAGCAGGGGCGATATTTACAACTGTTTTGATGATCTCTTCAGTATCCTGTGTGTCAAGACAGATCGGTACAGCGTTGACACCACCGAATTCTTTAAAAAGAACAGCCTTTCCTTCCATAACAGGCATTGCCGCAAGAGCACCGATATTACCAAGACCGAGTACGGCACTTCCGTCAGAAACAACAGCTACAGTATTGGATTTCATAGTATAAGTATAGGCAGCCTCGGGATCTTTTGCGATTACCTTACAAGGTTCTGCAACACCAGGGGTATAGGCAATTGCAAGATCTTCACGTGAATTTACGTGGGATTTTGCACAAGTTTCAATCTTTCCATGCCATTCTTCGTGCATTTTCAGGGCTTTTTCACTATTCGTCATTTTATGGATACCACCTTTTCATAAGTTTGTTTAATCATATCATTCATAGAAGTTCAAGTCAATATACGCACAAAAGAGGAATTGGGTAGAATAGATATACCGTTATGAAAAAGAACTTTAAAAAAGAACAAAGATGTAGTATAATATCTCCATGTTTCAAATAGTATCGTCATTTCTGACGTGATTTTCCAGTAAAGTAAGAGATGCTACTTAATAAATGAAGAAACTAGAATGAAAGCAGTTTGATGTGAAAGGACTAATATGATGAGAGAAAAATATGAATCTCTTCCGCTGGCGACGTTAAAAGATCTCGCTAAAGCAAGAGGATTAAAGGGAATTTCCACCATGAAAAAGGCAGAACTGATAGAGCGTATGCTGGAAGAAGATGAAAAAGAAAAGAAATCGGCACGAGAAACCGTGAAAGAATTATCTGCTAATACAGGAGATAAAGAAGTACATGATATAGATAAGCTGGACAGTGGAATTACGGCACATGGGATTCTTGAAGTTATGCAGGATGGTTATGGATTTATCCGAAGTGCTAATTATCTGCCGGGGGAAAACGATGTCTATGTATCTCCGTCTCAGATCCGAAGATTTAATCTGAAAACAGGAGATATACTGGAAGGAAATACAAGAATCAAAACACAGCAGGAAAAATTCAGTGCACTTTTATATCTTTCAAAGATCAATGAGATGGATCCTATGAAGGCTATGCACAGAAAAAATTTTGAAGATATGACACCAATCTTTCCGAATGAAAGACTGAGTCTGGAATGTGGAAAGACAAGTACTGCAATGCGCATTATGGATTTGATGTCTCCGATCGGAAAAGGACAGAGAGGTATGATCGTCTCACCACCGAAAGCAGGAAAGACAACCTTATTAAAGCAGGTTGCATTATCCGTACAAAAGAATAATCCGGAAGTACATCTTTTGATTCTTCTGATCGATGAGCGTCCGGAAGAAGTAACGGATATCCGTGAATCAATAGAGGGACCGAATGTAGAAGTGATCTATTCTACGTTTGATGAGCTTCCTGAGCACCATAAGCGTGTATCAGAGATGGTGATCGAACGGGCCAAACGACTGGTAGAGCACAAAAAAGATGTCATGATCCTGATTGACAGTATTACAAGACTGGCAAGAGCTTATAACCTTACAGTACCTCCGTCAGGAAGAACATTATCCGGAGGACTTGATCCTGCAGCACTTCACATGCCGAAGCGTTTCTTTGGTGCGGCGAGAAATATGAGAGAAGGCGGAAGTCTTACAATACTGGCAACGGCACTTGTGGATACGGGAAGCAAGATGGACGATGTTGTATATGAAGAATTTAAAGGAACCGGTAATATGGAACTGGTATTGGACCGCAAGCTTTCCGAAAAAAGAATGTTTCCTGCTATTGATATCTTAAAATCAGGAACAAGAAGAGAAGATCTTCTGCTTTCAAAAGAGGAACAGGAAGCTGTTGAAAGTATGAGAAGAGCACTGAACGGACTGCGTCCGGAAGAGGCGGTAGATAACATACTGAATATGTTCTCAAGAACGAGGAATAATGAAGAATTAATACAAATGGTAAAAAAGACAAAATTTATCTAGACAAAACTTGATTCTTGTGTTACAATGAACGAGCTGTGTAAATAAAAGAAATTTACTGCACATTAAGTGCGTGTCAAAAAATAAAGAAGAGGTGAAAATCATGAAAGAAGGAATACATCCAAATTATTATCAGGCAACTGTAACTTGTAACTGTGGAAATACATTCGTAACAGGATCTACAAGTGAAGAAATCCACGTAGAAATCTGTTCTAAATGTCATCCATTCTATACAGGACAGCAGAAAGCAACTCAGGCTCGTGGCCGTGTTGATAAGTTCAATAAGAAATACGGAATGGACAAATAAGATTACAAGTATTGGGTTGAGGTTTTTGAATCTCAACCCTTTTTTCATTACAATAGATCTTCGGGCAAGAGATAGTCTTTGTTCCAGAAGATGTGGTATAAGGAGAATATATGAAATCATCAAATATCGGCGGACAGGCAGTTTTAGAGGGAATCATGATGAAGAATCAGGATCGTTATGCTGTGGCTGTCAGAAAACCGGACGGAGAGATCTTTGTTCAGACAGAGACGTTTCACAGTATTACCGGCAATTGGAAAAAACTGACTACGATTCCTTTTGTCCGGGGGGTTTTTAATTTTATTGATTCCATGGTACTTGGAATCAAGACGCTGACTTTTTCGGCGAGTTTTTACGAAGAGGAAGAAGAAAAAGAGCTTTCCGGAAAAGATCTGAAAAAGAAAGAAAAGCAAGAGAACCTGATGATGGCAGGAACGGTTGCCTTTTCCATTGTTGCAGCAGTTGCAATCTTTATGATATTGCCGTATTTTCTGTCGACACTTATGAAACCGGTTATTCCGTCGTATCATCTTAGAACCGTGATAGAAGGTGTTGTCCGGATTGGAATTTTTATTGTGTATATTTTGCTGATTTCCAGAATGGAGGATATTCAGAGAACATTTATGTACCACGGTGCGGAGCATAAGTGTATCAACTGTATTGAACATGGGCTGCCGCTTACGGTGGAGAATGTAAGGAAAAGTTCGAGACAGCATAAAAGATGTGGGACAAGTTTTCTGTTTTTTGTGCTGGCGATCAGTATTATTTTACTGTTGCTGATTCGGGTGGAATCTCCTTTGATGCGGGTGGTTGTCCGTATTGCACTGCTTCCGGTGATCGCCGGAATCTCTTATGAGGTGTTGAAACTGGCGGGGAACAGTGAAAATGCCCTGGTCAATCTGTTAAGTAAGCCGGGAATGGCAATTCAGATGATGACAACCAGTGAACCGGATGATGATATGATAGAAGTAGCGATACAGGCAGTAGAAGCTGTATTTGACTGGAGGGCGTATGAACGGGAAAATTTTCACACTTCGTAATCTCTACCAGAGTGGAACAGAAAAACTTGAAAAGGCAGGGATACGGGAAGCAAAACTGGATGCCTGGTATCTGCTTGAGTATAAGACCGGAATCAGCAGAGCAGTATTTTTGGCAGACCCGGACAGAGAAGTAGAAGAAGAAAAAGCAGAAAGCTATCAGAAAGATATCTGCACAAGAGCAAGAAGAATTCCACTTCAGCATATTACCGGTGAACAGGAATTCATGGGATTAAATTTTAAAGTGAATGAAAATGTGCTGGTTCCAAGACAGGATACAGAGATTCTGGTAGAAGAGGCTTTAAAACGGATCAGACCAGATATGCAGATCCTGGACATGTGTACCGGTTCGGGATGTATTCTGGAAAGTATTTTGAAATTCGGCGAAAAAAAACAGATGCATCTGAAAGGAACCGGCTGCGATATTTCGGAAGAGGCATTGAAAGTTGCACGAGAAAACAACAGCCGTCTGGGAACAGATGCAAGATTTATAAAAAGTGATCTGTTTGAATCTGTCACCGGAAAATACGATATGATCGTGTCTAATCCGCCTTATATCAGGACAGAAGAAATCAATCGTCTGGATGAGGAAGTAAAACTTCATGATCCATGGATTGCGCTGGATGGAAAAGAGGACGGACTTTATTTTTATCGCCTGATCGTAAAAGACAGTATAAGATATCTGAACAAGGGAGGATATATCCTGTTCGAGATTGGCTTTGATCAGGGAAAAGATGTATCAGAACTTTTGAAAAATGAAGGATATGAGGAAATCGAGATAAAAAAGGATTTAGCGGGACTTGACCGCGTAGTTATGGGAAGGTACAATAAAGAGTAATGTTAAGGAGGAAATACCATGTTTGATAAATTAGAAGATCTGCGCATCCGTCTGGATGAGATATTAAATGAACTTCAGGAACCGGATGTGGCAAATGACCAGAACCGCTTCCGCAAACTTATGAAAGAGCAGAATGATCTGACTCCGATTGTAGAGGCGTATAATGAATACAAAGAATGCAAGCAGGCAATTGAGGACAGCCTTGAGATGTTAGAGGAAGAGTCCGATGAAGAGATGCGTGAACTTGCAAAAGAAGAGTTGAATGATAACAAGAAACGTGTAGAAGAACTGGAACAGGAACTGAAGATCCTTCTTCTTCCAAAAGATCCGAATGATGATAAGAACGTCATCGTGGAGATTCGTGCCGGTGCCGGTGGAGATGAGGCGGCATTATTTGCAGCAGAGATCTACCGTATGTACGTGCATTATGCGGACAGCCGCAGATGGAAGACAGAGATGATCTCGTTGAATGAGAACGGGATCGGCGGTTTTAAAGAGTGTGTCTTTATGGTCACAGGACAGGGAGCATATTCCCGTATGAAATACGAAAGTGGTGTCCACCGTGTCCAGCGTGTGCCGGAGACAGAAAGCGGTGGAAGAATCCATACCTCTACGATCACGGTTGCAGTGATGCCGGAGGCAGAGGAAGTCGATGTAGTGATTGACGAAAAAGATATCCGTATTGATGTGATGCGTGCATCCGGAAATGGAGGACAGTGTGTCAATACAACCGATTCAGCGGTACGACTGACCCATTATCCGACCGGGATCGTGATTTACAGTCAGACAGAAAAATCGCAGCTTCAGAATAAAGAAAAGGCATTCCGTCTTCTGCGTTCCAAGCTGTATGATCTGGAACTGGAGAAGCAGCAGGCATCTGAGGCGGCAGAGAGAAGAAGTCAGATCGGTACAGGAGACCGTTCGGAGAAGATCAGAACCTACAACTTCCCACAGGGACGCGTGACAGACCACAGGATCAAGCTGACCCTGCATAAGTTGGACAGTATTCTGAACGGCGATCTGGATGAGATCATTGACAGCCTGATCGCGGCAGATCAGACAGCCAAGCTGGCAAAGATGGAAGAATAAAGATGGATTCAGGAAAAGCTGCAAAAAAAAGCCGGATCAGGACGAACCGGCAGAATGATAAGAAATGGAGTGAAAGAGATGATTTCAAAGAAAATGGAAAATATGGTGGCGAACAGTTCGGCAATCCGTGCGATGTTTGAAGAGGGAAACCGCCTTGCAAAAATTTATGGTGCGGAGAATGTCTATGACTTCAGCCTGGGCAATCCGAATGTACCGGCACCGGAGGCAGTGAAAAAGGCGATGATCGATATCCTGAATGAAGAGGATCCGATCGTACTTCACGGTTATACCAATAGCAATGCAGGATATGAAGATGTAAGACAAGCAGTTGCAGATTCTTTGAATGAACGCTTTGGCACTTCTTTTGCAGCAAAGAATATTACCATGACAGTAGGAGCAGCAGGCGGATTGAATGTCATCCTGAAAGCACTGCTCAATCCGGGAGATGAAGTGGTAGTATTTGCACCTTATTTCGGAGAGTACAGAAGTTATACGAATAACTATGACGGAGTGATCGTGGAGATCTCTCCTGATACAGCAACATTCCAGCCCAAACTGGATGAATTCAGGGAGAAACTCTCCCCGAAGACCAAAGCGGTGATCGTCAATACACCGAACAATCCAACCGGTGTTGTATACTCGGAAGAGACGATCAAAAAGCTGGCTGCGATCATGGAAGAAAAGCAGAAAGAGTTTGGCACGGAGATTTATCTCATCTCAGACGAGCCATACAGAGAGCTGGCTTATGACGGAGCAGAAGTTCCATACCTGACAAAGTATTATGATAATACGATCGTAGGATATTCATACAGCAAGTCCTTATCTCTTCCGGGAGAACGTATCGGATATCTTGTGATCCCGGATGAGGTATGTGACAGTGAAAAGCTCAATGCAGCAGCAAATGTGGCAACGAGAATCCTTGGATTTGTAAATGCACCGACATTGCAGCAGAAGGTAGTGAAAGCGTGCCTGAATGAGCAGACTGATATTTCCTATTATGACAGGAACAGAGAAACTTTATACAACGGACTGAAAGAACTTGGCTTTGAGTGCATCAAACCGGAGGGAGCCTTCTATCTGTTCGTAAAGTCTCCGGTAGCAGATGAAAAGGAATTTTGTAACGCTGCGAAGAAGCATAATATTCTTCTTGTTCCGGGAAGTTCTTTTGGATGCCCGGGTTATGTGCGTATGGCATACTGCGTTGCATATGAGACGATCATAAATTCCCTTCCGAAATTCAAAGAACTTGCAGAAGAGTATAAATAGAGCAGTTCCTGCCAGTTTATGGCAGGAACTTTACAGAGTCAGAACATGATCTGACAGTGAGAAAAGACAGAGGTTTAGACGAATGGCTGTAAGAGCAGAACTTTTAAAAAATATACGACAGGTGGAACCTTATGTACCGGGCGAGCAGCCGCAGAATAAGGTGATCAAGCTGAATACAAATGAAAATCCTTCCCCGCCTGCTCCGGGAGTGGAGCGGGTGCTGCGTGAGATGGACACAGACAGATTCCGGTTATATCCGGATCCGGCAGCAGAAGAACTGACCGGATGCCTTGCAGAGTATTATGGGGTAGATCAGGATCAGGTTTTTGTGGGAGTCGGCTCGGATGATGTATTATCTATGTGCTTTCTGACATTTTTTAATTCCGGGAAACCGGTTTTATTCCCGGATATTACGTATTCTTTTTATAAAGTATGGGCAGAGCTGTACAAGATCCCATATGAGACACCGGCACTGGATGAGCAGTTCCATATTGTAAAGGAAGATTATTACCGGGAAAATGGTGGAATCATTTTTCCGAACCCGAATGCACCGACCGCAATTTATGAAGAACTGGATTTCATAGAAGATATTCTGGAACATAACCGGGATTCGATCGTGATCGTGGATGAAGCATATATTGATTTCGCAGGAAGATCGGCACTGGAACTGATCGACCGTTATGATAATCTGATCGTGACGCAGACCTTTTCAAAAGCCAGAAGTATGGCTGGCATGAGGATCGGTTACGCAGTCTCCAATCCTGAATTGATCCGCTGTCTGAATGATGTCAAGTATTCTTTTAATTCTTATACAATGAATCAGACCGCGATTGCATGTGGTGTTGAAGCAGTCCGGGATAAGGAATATTTTGAGGAGCATGTTCGTAAGATTATAGAGACGAGAGAATGGGCAAAAGAAGAATTGCACCGGCTTGGATTTGAATTTCCCGATGCAAAAGCCAATTTCATTTTTGCAACGCATCCGCAGACAGATGCCGGCAGACTTTTTGAAGCACTGAAGGCAAATGATATCTATGTCAGGCACTGGGATTCAGAAAGGATCGGCCAGTATCTGAGGATTACAGTGGGTACAAGGGAAGAAATGCAGGTGTTATTTGATTTTCTGACGAAATATATT
>OLGF01003376.1_pt1 | contig 13294 bp, 16 predicted proteins | sample 1604971 | NCBI WGS metagenome assembly OLGF01 (sample SAMEA3888902, study PRJEB22519) | human gut metagenome | biome: human gut; feature: human-associated habitat; material: faeces | place: Denmark | collected 2011 | reverse complement strand
ACGAAAAACGGCGCAGGCAGCGGATAGGTCGTGCCGTCGCTGCTCACCTGCTTTTCCTCCATGCATTCCAGCATCGCGGACTGCGCGCGGGGCGTGGCGCGGTTGATCTCGTCCGCCAGCACAATGTTGGCGAAAATCGGGCCGGGCTTAAAGGTAAAGTTCTCGCTCTTCGGGCTGAACACCGCCATGCCCGTCACGTCTGCGGGCAGCAGGTCGGGCGTAAACTGAATGCGCGAAAAGCGGCCGTCCATGGATGCGGCCAGCGCGCGGGAGAGCAGCGTTTTGCCCGTGCCGGGCACATCCTCCAGCAGCACATGGCCGCCGGCCAGCAGCGCCGCCAGCACCTTATCCACCACATCCTCCTTGCCTACGACCACCTTTGCAATGTTGGCGCGCAGCGCATCCGCCAGCGCCTTGATCTCCGTTGCCTTCATGTTGCCATCCTCCGATCTGTTTATTTTACTTTAGAGTTCCTTTCTCATATGTCCGCAGATAAACGGGAAAAAGTCGAATTTCTTTGTCGCCGTGTGCACAGAGCCGTGCGCTTCGCCGGCTCTTCTTTTGAAATCGGATGGTCCTATCTCTTCCCTCATTTCACGATCTCAATAGCCTTTTGCAGCACCTTTCCTGCCAGTTCCGCCGCAGCCTTGCCGCCGGAGCCGCCGTTTTCCACAACCACAGCGACGGCGTAGGGATGCTCCTCCTCCGCGCAGTACCCGACAAACCAGGAATGCGGGTCGTATTTGCCGCCGGAGGAATTGACCTGCGCCGTGCCGGTCTTGCCCGCGATAGAGTGTCCCTCCACCGCTGCGCGGGACGCGGTGCCGTCCATTACCGTACCCAGCATATAGCTCTGAATCACCTGCGCCGTTTCCGGCTGCATGGTTTGCAGATAATTCTTTGTGTTCAGCGAATTGTGCACGCCGCCCGCGCTGTCTTTGACGGACAGCTTGAGCTGCGGCTCCGCCATCCGGCCGCCGTTGGCAACCGAGCCGGCAATCATGCAAAGATGCAGCGGCACGGCGGTCAGTCTCCCCTGCCCGACACCTGTCCAGGCCAGTTCGCCCTTATCCTCGATGCTCTTGGGGAACAGCGATTCATACACGATCAGGTCCTCAAACAAAAAATTGCCGTTGAATCCCATCTTTTCCGCCGTTTCAAGCAGCTTTTCCTGCCCCAGTTCCAGTGCCAGTTGACCGAAAGCGATGTTGCAGGACTGTGCAAAGGCCTCCTGAAGCGTCACGGTTCCGTGTCCTTCGCCGCCGGTATCGGTCAGTTTCATCTCGTCGGTCACGTCTACGCTGCCCGTGCAGTTGAAGGTGCGGTTTTGCACATCGGGAATGTTTTCCAGGGCACAGGCCAGCGTCACGATTTTGAACACCGATCCCGGCGCATAGCGCCCCTGCGTCGCGCGGTTGATGAGCACGCCGTTGTTCGCATCCTTGAATTGCTCCGGGTGCGCCGCATCGTATTCCGGGTTGGAATACAGCAACAACACCTCGCCGGTTTTGTAGTTGATGACAGTCACCGCGCCGTATTTTTCCTCCGGGAACTGCTGCGCGGCAAAGGTTTGCAGCGCAGCGTCGATGGTCAGCTGCACATCCGACCCGCGCCGTTTTTCCGCAAAGAGCTGCGCGATGCGGTCGGTCAGGCTCGCATTGAAGCCGAGCAAATCCGCCGCCAGAAAGGTTTCCGCGCCGGTGGGCACGTCCCCCTGCGTATCGCCGATCACATGGGAAACCGCCCGGCGCGTCTCGTCGCCGACGGGGTATTCCCGCTGCCCGTCCGCGCCGGTTGTGACAAGCACCGTGCCGTTTCGATCGGTAATATTGCCGGGAATCACGCTGTTTTTCGCATTCCGCAGGCGGGTGTTATAGGGCGTTGTGAACCAGCGCCCGCCGTAGGAATACGTCGCGTAGAGCAGATAGCCGCCCAACACGGCAAACAGCGCCAGCGTTGCGCACAGCACCACGCGGATATTGTGTTTCATGCGCTTCACGCCTCTTCCACCTCCCGCGCCAGCCGCCACTCGGCCTCCTCCTGTTCCCCAACGGCAACCGATACGCCCTGCAGAATCCCCAGCATCAGCATACAGGAGAGCATGGACGAGCCGCCGTAACTGATATAGGGCATGGTCACGCCCGTGAGCGGGATGAGCTTAATCACGCCGCCGACGATCATGAAGGTCTGCAGGCTCATGCAAGTCACCACGCCCACAGCCAACAACGCATGAAAGGACGACCGCGCCCGCATGGCCAGCGTCAGTCCCCGCCAAAACAGAATGACATACAGTGCCAGTGCGAACAGCCCGACGGCGATGCCGAACTCCTCGCACAGCGCAGCAAAGATGAAATCGCTCTCCACCACCGGCACCACCGTGGGCGTGCCCTTGCCAAGACCCAGCCCCGTCATGCCGCCGGAAGCAATGGCGATCAGCGACTGGATGATCTGGTACCCGCCGTCCTGCGGGGAAGCCCATGGATTTTTCCAGATCGCCACGCGCGTCTGCACATGGGGAAAGAGCCGGTAGAGCACCGCCGACCCCGCCGCCGCGCACGCGATGCCGGAAAGCGCCAGCAACGCGTTGCTGGTGGCGACATAATAGACCGTCAGGCACGTCAGAAAGCAGATCAGCACCGCGCCCAAATCCTTTTGCAGCACAATCAGCCCAACGCACAGCGCGGCGAACACGCCCACCGGCGCCAGCTCCCGCAGCGTGCGCTTGCGGCTCAAATCCAGCGCCAGGCATACAATCAGCGCGATTTTGACAAACTCGGAGGGCTGCAAGGAGAAAAACTTTAAGTCAATCCAGTTCTTCGCGCCGTAGGTTTCCTTGCCGATCACCAGCGTCAGTGCCAGCAGCCCCACGGACAGGAGCATCGCCGGCAGGCGCAGCCACCGCCACCGGCGCATCCGGGCCACCATCACCGTCATGCACACCATCGCCATCACGCCCAGCCCGTAAAACAGCAGCTGCTTGAGCGCCTTTTCCGGATCAAGCCGGTAGAGCATGATGATCCCCAGCCCGCATAAGAAATTGGCGCAGGACAGCATGATCCGGTCCATGTGCGGAAAAGCCCGCCCAAGCAACACAATCTGCGCGATGAGCAGCAGCGGCATCGACACCGCCAGGATCAGCGGCACAAAGTCAAACCCGTTATAAAAGGCCAGCATCGAAAACGCCGTCGCTTCAAACAGCGTCATCGCCAGCAGAATCCAATCCATCTCGTTTCGCTTCATTGATTTTCCCTTAGTATGCGTCGCTCTCCCCCAGGCGCAGCTCAAAGTGCAGCCCGCCCAGCTGAATTTCATCCCCGTCGCGCGCCACCGCGCCCTCTGCCGCCTCACGGCCGTTGATTGCCAGATAGGCCCGCCCCACCGCCGTGAGCATCAGCCCCTCCGGCACAGGGGTGAGGATGCCGTGCACCCGCTCAAGCGAGGGCGTGCGCAGCGCCAAATCGCATTTGCGCGAACGCCCCACCGTCGTCTCCTCTTCGATGAGAAACGGCCTTTTGCGGCGGATGCGCCCCTCTTCATCCCCCAGAAGCCAAAGCTCTGCCGCCGGGCGCACACCTGCGCGGTCGATCTGCCGGGCCACCTTTTTTCCATCCGGGCCTCGCGGCGCAGCGCACAGATCAGCTGAAAGAGAATCAGCGCGGCCAGCGCGATGAACCAATACCGCGCCGCGGCGGCGATCAGGTCGTAGGCAGCATTCATGTTCCGGCTTATCCTCCTGTTTTTCTGTATTATAAACCAATTCGCCGCTTCTGACAAACAGAAATCCCTCTGCCTTCTTCACAGGATTTTTTCCTATTGTTATCAGATTTACGCTTTTCCGTCTGCAGGCTTCGTGGCAAAATATCGCCGATGGATACAGACAAGGAGGAAATGCTCTATGAAGCGCTATTATATGCAGATTGCGGCGGTGATCGCTATTGTGACGGTCGCCTGCACGGTGCTGCCCATGGTGATCGATTCCATGAGCGCCCATACGGTCGCACGCTACTATGAGACCACGACGGTGGATACCGTCCGCTCAAATTCCTGATCTCTTATTCAGAGACGACAAGGCAGCCGCAGCAAGCAAAAAACTCTGCGGCTGCCTTGTTTTATTCACAGGTTGCAACTTTTTCCGTCCGAAATCCGTCTCATAGGCACAAACACAACGGGAGGTTGGATAAAATGAGAAAAATAAAATCTCTGGGCAGAACGCTTCTGGCCCTTTTGCTCACAGCAACGCTGCTGACGGGCTGCGGAGCCGACTCTGGCAAGGCTGTCAGCGCAATCTATGTTCCATTGGACGACGGTGATTATGTGCTGATCGATTGTTCTACCGGAGCGACCTTCACCATTCCCTCGTTGGACGGCATCGAGGACAAGAGCGGCAATCCGGTTGCAGCGTCTGACCTGACGGCAGGCAACGTACTCAAAATTTACGGCGACGGTGTGATGGCCGCCTCGGAACCCGGCTATTATGCCGGCGTGACGCGCGTGGTACTGGATAAACAGGGGAAGCCGGAAGACATTGAAGCCTACCGTGATCGGATTGACGAGCTGACGGCGCATCCCTTCGCTTTGGATGATCCCGATGATGATCCACAGCCTGAAGACAATACGCCCATCCGCGCAATGTATGTCCCTCTTGGAGAAAGCGGCTATATTTTCGTCGACCAAGACGTCGGCACAGTATTCACGGTGACTATGCCGGAAGATATGGTCGGGCTGGATGGCGAAAAGATCACGCGGGATGCACTTGTTGCCGGCAACATCGTGAACATTTACGGTGACGGCATCATGGCGGAATCCTATCCCGGCCAGTATTTCGGCGTGACGCGCATCGAGGTCATCAGCGCCGGCAAACCGGAGGACATCAACGCCTATCAGGATTTGATTGACGAGCTTTACGTCGAGCCCGATTCCTCCCAGCCGCCGCAGCTTCAGGCTGAGTATTCAACCCAATTGGGTGACATAATGGCTACGGCTTCGCAAGGGAGCTATCAGTGGGGCGGCACGATCGCCTGCGGAATGCACGTTGTTCAGTTCAAGGGCATCGAATCCTATTCACTCGACGGCGCAACGGAAGTGACGCTGCATTTCAGTGATGTAGGCAATCCCGACAAGCTCACCGTCCAGCGCTGGCCAGCCAATCTGCTGGGCACGCAGGACGCCGATGCGATCGGTGAAGGCGAAGAGGTGGAAACCGCTCTCACGAACGGACATTATACGCTGACCGCCGAGCCCGGCTGGATCTACGGACTCAATGCCGTCTGGAACGATAGAGGAAACGCAGAATACGGCTTCCTTTGCCCGAATCGATGACTCAATTGATTGCAAAAGGCTTCCGAATTGACGGAAGCCTTTTGGTTTGCCCGGATAGACCCAATGTGCTATAATCGCATTAACTATGAACGTCAGCATTTTGCTAGAAAGTGTGGTTTATGCAGCAGAAATGGAGCTTCCTCGACCAAGTCGAGCGCTGGGATGTGTTTGAAGTGCGCGTTAGCGGCCCCAAAGAGGGCAATCCCTTTGCGGAGCAGTGGATTCGCGGCATCTTTACCGGCGCGCAGGAGAGCGTGCGGGCCGATGGTTTTTACGATGGCGACGGGCAGTACGCCGTGCGCTTCATGCCGTCTTTTACAGGCCAATACGCCTTTTCCATCGAGGCAAGCTTTCTTGCCGAACCGCTGACGGGGCGCTTCGAAGCCACGCCCGCCATGCAGGGCAATCACGGCCCGGTGCATGTGGCCTCGACCTATCACTTTGCTTATGAGGACAGCACGCCCTATCTTTCCCTCGGCACGACCTGCTATGTCTGGGCGCTGCAAAGCGACGAGCTGATCGCGCAGACGCTGGAAACGCTAAAGCACAGTGCGTTCAACAAAATCCGCTTCTGCGTATTCCCGAAGCACTACGATTACAACTTAAACGAGCCGCGCTCCTATCCCTATGCCGGCACACCGATGGACTCCTCCGTGCTCACGCCGAAAAATTTTCAGCAGTACACGGATAAGACCGAGGGCAACCATTGGGACTTTACGCGCTTTAATCCGGAGCACTTCCGTCATCTGGAAAAGTGCATTCTTGCGCTGCGAGAGATGGGGATCGAGGCGGATCTCATCCTGTTCCACCCTTACGACCGCTGGGGCTTCTCCCGCATGACGCGGGAACAGGACGAGTTCTATCTGCGCTATGTGCTGGCGCGCTTTGCAGCCTTCCGCAACATCTGGTGGTCACTGGCCAACGAATACGACATCTTCCCGCACAAGGAGCTGGCCGACTGGGAGCGCATCGCGGAGGTGGTCTGCGCCTGCGACCCGTATCACCATCTGCGCTCCATCCACAACTGCCTGACAATGTACGATTTTACGCGCCCGTGGATCACGCATTGCTCGATCCAGCGCGTAGACGTTTACAAGTGCGTCGAGCAGGTTGAGGAATTCCGCGTTCGCTACGGCAAGCCCGTCGTGCTGGACGAAATCGCCTACGAGGGCGACATTCAGCACGGCTGGGGCAATCTGACGGGCGAAGAGATGGTGCGCCGTTTCTGGGAATCCGCCGTTCGCGGCGGGTATCCGGGACACGGCGAGACCTTCCTGGGGCACGAGGGCGTGCTTTGGTGGTCGCACGGCGGCAAGCTCCACGGCGAAAGCCCGGAGCGCTTCATGCTCCTGCGCGACGTGCTGGCACAGACGCCGGGGCTGGGACTCAAGCCCTATGCCTTCAGCTGGGACTGCGTCTGCGGCGTGCCGGAAAGTCCGGCGCATCAGGGCGAATATTACCTGCTGTATTTCAGCTTCATGCGTCCCGGGTTTCGCGATTTCCATCTGGACGATGAGCACAGCTACCGCGTGCGCGTGATCGACACCTGGAAGGGCACGATAGAAGACCGCGGCGCGTTCACCGGCGCGTTCCGTGTGCCGCTGCCCGCCAGACCCTATATGGCGATCCAGATCATTCGGGAAAAATAACCCCCTATTTTGACGAAACGGAGCTGTCATCCTTTATGTATACTTCCAAGATGATGATCGTGATGCGGCGGGATCTGAAAATGCGCAAGGGTAAAATCGCCGCACAGGCCGGTCATGCCTGCGTGACGGCGATTCTCAAGGCGTTGCAGCGTGACGGGCTGCTCTCCTGCATCCATATTGAAGAAAACGGCGCAATTACGTTGCCGGAGGATCTTCCCGAAACACCGCTGACGGCGTGGTTCACGCGCGGCGAGGCCAAGATCTGCGTCTATGTGGATTCCGAAGAAGAGCTGCTGACGCTCGACCGTGAGGCGAAAGAGCGCGGCATACTCTCCGCGCTGATCTGCGACGCAGGCATGACGGAGTTCCACGGCGAGCCGACCTTCACCTGCCTTGCGCTGGAGCCGCTCCCCGCCGAGCGCGCCGACGAGCTGACCGGAAACCTGCCGTTGTATTGATCCGGTCCTTTCCCATCTTGCGCCGCCAACGCAAAACCACGCATCTTCCGACTTTTCCGAAGAGTGCGTGGTTTCTTTTTTCTCTTTTATTTCTTCCGATAGCGCCGCCAGACCGCGCCGCTTTCCACATACGGTTTGCTCGCTTTGCAAAAATACTCCTTCTAACAGGTACTGACTCTGTATGCACCCGGAGCGCACTCCAAGTCAAGAGATTTTGCGTATTTTTGCAAAGATCAGCGCTTCATCTGAGATTCCAGGATGGTTTCGGGGTTGAAGGAAATCTCGGTCAGGCCCTTCTTGACGCAAGCGCGCAGGCCTTCGCCCAGAGGATTCTTGGTCAGCACCACGTTGTACTGGCCGGAGATCAGCTGCTTGCAGAGCGTCATCGCATCGGGCAGCACGCTTTCGTCCAGCGGCGCGCCGAGCGGGCGGTAGTCGTGGTGGCCGTTGTAGATGCCGTCATAGGAATCCTTCGCGGCGGCAAGGGCTTTCAGACCTTCCAGTGCGCGCTCCACCGAGGTGACGTGCTCCCAGTCGATGGGCTTGCCGGGCATGCCGCCGTAGCCGAGGTTGCAGTTGAGCGCGTCTCCGCAGAACAGGCTGCGGCTGCTCTCGTCGAGGAAGGCGATCTGGCCGGGCGTGTGGCCGGGACAGGCGATGGTCTTGATGATGCGGCCGCCGAGGTCGAATTCCACGCCCGCTTCCAGCGGCAGACGGCGGGGTTGCTTTTCAAAAGGCGTGATGTCGCGGTCGGCCACCCAGGGATAGTAACCGCCCTGACGCTTGGCGATCATCGCAGAGTAACCGCGGCGCATCTCTATGCTCTCCTCCACCGGGTAGAACCAGTCCTTTTCGCTCAGGTAGTATTCGTCAAAATTGCCCATGCCGCCGGTATGGTCGCCGTGGCCGTGCGTCGCCACAATGACGAGGGGCTTGTCGGTAATGGTCATGCGGATCGCGCCGATCAGGTCGCCAATGCCGATGCCTGCGTCAATTACCATCGCTTTTTCCTTGCCCACCAGCACAAAGACGCTCGCGCACTCGAATTCGTCAATCTCCCAGGTATCCTTTTTGAACTGCACCATGGGGTAAAGCCGAGTTTTCATGTTCTGTTCTCCTCCCTTTTTCTTTCGGGGCTTGTGCCCGCTTCTATTCTGTATGAGGATAAACCATGAAGCCGCTTCATAGTCAAGCCTTTTTTGAGGAGGAATTCCGCATGTTTTTCCGCACCGGTGAATTTGCCAGGATGCTGTCCGTTGAAAAGAGCGTGCTGATCTATTACGACCGCATCGGCCTGTTCTGCCCCGTCCATGTGGACGGCAACGGTTATCGCTGTTATTCCGCCGAACAAACGCGAGATTTTTATTTTATCCGCCTGCTGCGCGATTTGGGGCTTTCTTTGGACGAGATTGCCGCGGCGCTTTCAGCGCGGGTCGCTGCCTCGCTGGAAGCGCTGTTCCGAGCCCGTGCATCGGCGTTGGATCGGGAAATTGCGCGCCTGACCGCGCTGCGCAGCCGCCTTTCCGCCAGCGTAGAGGACAGCTCTCCCCGCCGGAAATTGTTTTTCTGCCGGAAAAGCGCTTCGCCGCGCTCGACCTTTTCCCGGAGCAATTCCGCGACAAAAAGCTGCGACAGCGGCGAATACAGGAGCTGATGTCCGCTGTGGATCAAAGCGGCTTCCGCAACCTATTCAAGGGAACAATGGTGCCGCTGGCCAGCCTGCTGGACGGCAGCTTCCGCCGTGGCTGCTTCTGCATAGAGCTTACGGATGATTCGGCAAATCCGTTGCTGCGGATTCGTCCGGCAGGGAGCTACACACGCACCGTCTGTTCCTGCTCTTACGCCGCGCTGGCCGATCGCTATGCCGAATTACTCCGTTTTCTTCGCTCACAGGGCTTTTTCCCTTGCGGAGACGGCATGGATCGTGAGCTTGCCGGGCCGTATGGCGAAGAGGGCAACTATCTTCTCGAAATCACAATTCCCGTTCACTCGCGCGCATAAGCTTCGGCCAGTTTTTCCACTGCATGCTTCTCGATGCGCGACACATAGGAGCGCGAAATGCCCATCATCTGCGCAACCTCCCGCTGGGCGCGGGGCACACGCCCGTCCAGCCCGTAGCGCATCTCGATCACCAGACGCTCCCGCGGCGTCAGTTCCGTCGTCACGAGCTGCCGCACGCGGAGCGCGTTCATCCGGCGGGATACCTCGTCCTCCACCTCCCCTGCCTCCGTGCCCAGGATCTCGATCAGCGTGATCTCGTTCCCCTCCTTGTCGGTTCCGACCGGCTCCTGAAGTGATACTTCATTGCGCCGCTTCTTCCCCGCCCGCAGCACCATCAGGATTTCATTCTCAATACATTTCGCCGCATAGGTTGCCAGCGCTGCGCCGGGGATAGGGGAAAAGGTCTGCACCGCCTTAATCAGGCCTATGGTGCCGATCGAGATGAGGTCGTCGCTTTCCAGGCCGGAAGAGCGGAATTTACCGGAGATGTGCGCGACAAGGCGCAGGTTGTGCTCGATGAGCAGGCGACGGGCTTCCTCGTCGCCCCGGCGCATCCGCAGAATCAGCGCGCGTTCCCGCTCCGGCGTGAGTTTTTCCGGGAAGGCGTTGCGCCCGGACATATAGGAAAGCAGAAAATAGCAGCGGGACAACGCAATCCAGAAGAGTTCCAACATATCTTGTCATCCTCCTTGACAACGAATTTAGTTTATGATATGCTGGCTCTCCATTTTTTCACGACAGGAGGGAAATACCATGAAACTCGAAACCGAACGACTGCTGCTGCGCGAGATGACCGAAAACGACCTGGACGATCTCAAGGAAATTCTGATGGACGGCCCCACGATGTATGCCTACGAAGGAGCGTTCACCGAAGGGGAAACGCGCGGATGGTTGGAAGAACAGTTCCGGCGCTACCGCGAGAACGGCTTCGGCCCATGGGCGGTCGTGCTCAAGGAGACCGGCGAGATGATTGGGCAGTGCTCTCTGAGCTGGCAGGACGCCGATCTGGGTGAACCGGTGCTGGAGGTCGGCTATCTGTTCAAGCGAAAGCACTGGCGTCGCGGCTATGCCGCAGAAGCCGCGCGCGCTTGCCGCGACTACGCCTTCAACGTGCTCCACGCCCCGCGGGTCTATTCGATCATCCGCGACACGAACACAGCGTCGCAGAACGTCGCCAAGCGCAACGGTATGACGCTGACCAGCCGCTTCACTAAGCACTACCGCGGCGTGGATATGCCCCATCTGGTCTATTCCGTGGAAAATCCCCATCTGACCGACAAAGCATAAGCGCTAGCCGCTGCAAGTGAAAAAGCCTCCCTTTTCGTCAAGCATTTTTCCAATGCCAGACCGAAAACGGAGGGCTTTTTCGTCCTTTGACGACCATTTTTCTTTTATATGTTTTTGCCCATCTGATAGGCCCGCTCCATCCCAGTGGTATTCTTCACCTTTCCCGGCTCATAAACGTCGCTGCCGATGATACCGCCCTTTTCCACCGCGCCTTCCACGCAGTCCGCATAGCCATGGAAGCAGGCCAGCGTGGTATCGGCGGACTGCTTCACTTCGTCTGCCATCGTGACGATGCAGTAATGTATTTCTCTTCGAATACATACTCTCAGTGCATTACCTCATCCTCTGTTGTATTTCTAAAACAATCTTTCCCGTCAAACTGTGATCAACCGGGGACTTTGTCCGCTTCTGCATCCCTGCCCGTTCCCCCAGGCAGGAATGCGTTCTTCAAGAATTCACTAACTTGTATCGTTTCTTGATCAGACCTATATTGCAATAGCTCCGAAGTATCTTTATCCATCCGTTTTCGCAAGAAATATCACAAAAGCGTGGCATACTTTTCTTCTCGGAATCTCCTTTTTCCATTTTCTTTAATTCAGCATTCCTTCATTTCTACACTTCTGGCCGGTTTCATTTTTGTGCCGCATTTCTCAATTCATACTTGTGATTTGTTGGTTTATGTGGTATTCTGTGTGTTATTGAAACTTACGGAGGAAATCATCATGTTGGCAGAAGAACGCCGTATCCGCATCCTGCAAATGCTGGAAGAAAAAAACGCCGTGCAATTGGGCGAATTGGCCACGCTGTTCCGCGTTTCCACCGAGACCGTTCGCCGTGATCTACTCACATTGGAAAAACAGGGACGCTTGCAGCGCACGCATGGCGGTGCAATTTCCATGTCGCGCATGGCGCCGGATCACATCCTGACCAGGCGCATCGGCGAACATCAGGATCTCAAGATAGAACTGTCCCAGCGGGCCGCCCAATTGGTGCATGAGAGGGAAACCCTCGCCTTGGATTCCGGCAGCACCTCGGCAGAGTTTGCCAAAGTGCTGGCGCAGCGCTTTCACGAACTCACGGTTGTGACACACTCGCTGGACGTTGTTCAGGCGCTGCGCCGTGCGCCTGGGATTCGGATCATACTCTGCGGCGGCGTCTATTTAGAGGAAGAAAACGCCCTATGGGGGCAGCTGACCCTCGACGCCTTGGAACAGCTGCGCGTGGACAAGGCTTTCCTCTGCCCGGACGCGGTTTCCATCCGCAGCGGTGCGATGAATTACAGCTACCCGCTGACGCAGGTGCAGCGCAAAATGCTCGCCATCGCCAATCAGGTGCTTTTCCTGGCGGACAGCAGCAAGTTTGAACGCATTGCCCGGCTGAAGATCACGGATCTGAAGCCGGAATATACACTCATCACCGATTCCTCCCTGCCGGAGGAAATGCTTCGCTTTTATCAAAACAGCGGAATATCCATCATGAAAGGAGAATCTTGATGAACAAAGCGGTTTTGATCCTCGTGGACGGAATGCGTCCGGACGGCATGACGGCCTGCGGACATCCCGAAGTACAAAAGCTGATGGCAGAGGGCAAGTCCACCCTGCGCGGGCGCACCGTAATGCCCTCCGTCACACTCCCCTGCCACATGTCGCTGATGCACTCGGTCGACCCGGAGCGCCACGGCGTGCTGACCAACACCTTCACACCCCAGGTGCGGCCCGTGACGGGGCTGTTTGCGCAGCTGGCAAAGTACGACAAAAAGAACGCCTTCTTCTACGGCTGGTGCGAACTGAAGGCCCTTTATCAGCCGGAAACGTTGGCCGACGCGGTTTTCATCTCCGGCCACAGCCATCCGTGGGACGAAAGCTGCGACCGGCTCACCGCGCAGGCAGCGGAATATCTCCGCTCGGACGACCCGGATTTTCTATTCCTATATTTGGGCGAAGTGGACGAAGTCGGCCACAAATACGGCTGGATGAGCGCTGAATATCTGCGCGCCATCCATCACGCTTTTGACTGCATCGAAAAAATCCGCGCTGCGCTTCCGGAGGATTCCATTCTGCTGGTGACGGCGGATCACGGCGGCCACGACCGCAGCCACGGCACCGACCAGCCGGAGGACATGACCATCCCCTTCCTCGCGCTGGGCAAGCCCTTTGAAGCCGGAACCTCCTTTGACGAGATGAACATCAAGGATATCGCGCCGACCATCGCAAGCTGGCTCGACGTTCCCGCCGATAAAGAATGGGAAGGGAAGTCTCTGCTTTGACCTCGAACCAAGTCTCCCGCCGCAATATCCGCCTGCTGATTCTGCTCAGCGCCGCCGTCTATTTCAGCAGCTACCTGACACGGCTGAATTACTCCGCTGTGCTGGTTGAAATGATCGCCAGCGAGCACTACACCCGTTCCGCTGCCTCCGCCGCGCTGACGGGGCTGTTCATCACTTACGGCGCGGGGCAGCTGCTCAGCGGCTATCTTGGCGACCGCACCAAGCCCCAACTGCTGATCTTTGCCGGGCTGCTGGTGAGCGCGGCCATGAACCTGCTCATTCCCCTTTGTCCCGGCACGGGGCTGATGACGGCG
>OLGF01003374.1_pt1 | contig 13302 bp, 10 predicted proteins | sample 1604971 | NCBI WGS metagenome assembly OLGF01 (sample SAMEA3888902, study PRJEB22519) | human gut metagenome | biome: human gut; feature: human-associated habitat; material: faeces | place: Denmark | collected 2011 | reverse complement strand
TGCGGACCTGCACCTTGTTGCCGAGCAGGTTCATGGAGTCGGCTTTGGAGCCGATGAAGGTGATGCCCGCCTCTTCGCATTTCTGGGGGAACCGCTCGTCTTCCGACGCGAAGCCCCAGCCGGGATGGATGGCGATGATACCGCGCTGCTTCGCCTTGGCGATGATGAGATCGAGATCAAGGTACGCGCGAGGATCGGAACCGAGCAGGAGCAGTTCCTGCGCGGACGAAGCGGCCGGCGCGGCCTTGTCGATGTCGGTGGCGGTCATTACGGGCACTGCGGCGAAGCGTTCACGGATGGCCCGGCAGATTCGACGTGCCGGAATGCCCCGGTTGGCTACGAGTATGGGCTTGCCCCGAACTTCGTCCAGTACCTGTTCAAACGTCTTGGCGGCCATGCTTTCAACCTTTTCAATAAAGAAATGTTTAGACTCGGCAAGAGCCGGTCTTGTTCAGGACGCACCCCGAAACGGCATCGGGGACACCTGTGATCCGCCTCCGCACCGCTGCGGAAGGCCGTTCCCGGCGCCGCGCATGGCGCTTCGCGTCACGGCTGCATGGGAGGGCGGTCCAACCGAAGGCTCCCGGAAAGGAAACTGTTTGTTCCCTTACGATTTCGCAGGCGCAACCCGCCGAAATCGTCCAGCCCTTCAAGAATGCCTGTGTGGCGTTCCTGTTCGTCGGGGCCGTCCGTCAGAAGGACCGTTTGCCCGAGGAAGGCGAGGTGGCGTTCAGCAAGTGAACGCCACGCGTTTTTCCCCTTGGCGTCAATCTCTTCGACATAACAGAAAAAGATACGGCTCACAAGTCGCATCCACAGTCCCGCAACGGAAAGCGGCGAGACATTGGATTTTGTTGCAGAAGAGAGGAGCCCCGCCGGAACGGCGCGCTGCGCCCGCATGAGGGCGGCCGGGGGGGAGGATACGAGGTTCAGGCCGATCCCGGCGACAAGCAGGTTTTCGGCGGGCGTTTCCCTATGCGGGGGCAGGGGGCGTTCCTCCAGAAGAATGCCGCCGACCTTGCACCAGCCGGGGCCTTCCTCCTGTTCCTCGCGCCGCAGCAAGTCGTTGGGCCATTTCATATGAACGTCGAAACCCATGTGGGTCAGCGCTTCGGCGATGAGCCCGCCCACGGCGGGGGCCGCGGCCGTGCCCGTGAACGGGTGGCTCTGGGGCAGGCGGAGCGCCGCGTAGACGTTGCCTTCTGGCGAAACCCAGTTGCGCCCGAGCTGCCCCCGGCCGCTGCGCTGGCTCAGGGCGAGCACGCTCCCCCAGACGGGAAGCTGCCCGTGCGCGGCGAGGGCCCGGGCGACATCCATACTTGAAGTGGCGGAGCCGCACAGATACACTGGCGCCGGTACGCTGGCCGTTTCGGGAGTGTTTCCCGCCTGGGAAACCGGCGCAGTGAAGAATTGTTCGAGATACGGGCAGGCCGTGCTTGTGCCCGGCACGGTGAACGCCGCTTCGGGAAGCCCGTTCCAGAGGGCGGAGCCGGCCGCGTGATCAGCCGGAAACGGATCGGCGAGGCGGTCGTGCGGAGGGCGTTCGGAGTGGACGCCTTCGTGCAGAAGCCGCACCGTGCCGTTGAGACGAAAAGTGGAGTCGTGTGTCATGGCAATCGAAAATTGGCCGGAAACGGGCCGGATACCGGTCTATCTGGTGGGTGGGGCCGTTCGGGACCGCCTGTTGGGGCGGACGCCTCGGGAATATGATTTCGCGTTTGACGCGGACGAAGCCACGTTTCTACAGCGGAATCCCGAGGCCCGCAAGGTCGGGAAGAGCGTTTCGGTCTTTTTGTTGCGCGGTCAGGAATTTATGCCGCTTGAGGGGACGCTGGAAGAGGACATGCGCCGCCGCGATCTGACCATCAACGCGCTGGCCGAGGATCGGGACGGCAACCTTCTCGGGCATCCCGATGCGCTTTCGGATCTGCGGGAAGGCATCCTGCGGCCCGCTTCGCCGACGAGTTTCCGGGATGAGCCCGTGCGGGTGTTCCGGCTGGCCCGCATGGCTTGCGAATTGCCGTCGTTCACGGTTCATCCCGAGGCGGTGGCGCAGATGCGCGCCGTGGCGGGGGAGGGCTTGCTTGGGCGCATTCCCGCCGAACGCGTGGGGCGCGAACTAATGAAGGCGCTGGCCTCGCCGAAGCCGTCGCGCTGGCTGTCCGTGCTGGCGGAAGGGAATTGCCTTTCCCCGTGGTTCCGGGAGCTGGAAACTTCGATGGATATTCCGGCGGGCCCCGTGGCCTACCATTCAGGTTCGGTGATGGCACATCTGATGGACGTGATGGATGCGGTGGCGGGCGATCCCCTGTGCGTCTGGATGGCCCTGTGCCATGATCTCGGCAAGATCGGCACGGACCCGGCCTTGCTGCCGCACCACTACGGGCACGAGCTGCGCGGGGCCGAACCCGCCGAGCATGTCGCCAAGCGCCTCGCCTTGCCCGCGCGTTACGGCGCGGCGGGCGTGCTGTCGTCGCAGCTGCACATGAAAGCCGGTATCTATGAAATGCTGCGGGCAGGAACCCGTTGCGATCTGCTGATGCAGGTCCACAATGCCGAGCTGGACGGGCCGTTCTGGAAACTGGCCGAAGCCGACAGCGGGCGTTCGCTGCGTCCTGTCGTCAATGACGATCTTGCTGTGCTGCTCAGGATTTCACTGCCTCCGGAGTGGCGGGACAGGGGCAAGGAGTCCGGAAGGCGGCTCCGGGCGATGCGTTGTCAGGCCCTCGCCATGCATATGGCGAAGCGCAAACGGGAGAATGCCGATGGCTGATGGCGCGGGCATGGCGGGTGCGCCTTTGGATGTGAGCGGACGGAAGCCCGGGGCGGCTGGCGGCATACATGCCGTGGATTCGGATGCCGCCGTAGTCGTGGATGCCGTCCACGCGGCTCAAGGCGTGCGTGTCGTGGATTCATCCGGCCTCAACCACATCCTTCCTGTGGAAGCGGGGCAGACGCTTGCCCAGACGATCTGGCTGTCCGGCGAACTGTCCCCTCCCGCGCTGTGTTCGGGGCTCGGGCGCTGCGGGGCGTGCCGGGTACGGTTTTTTGAAGGGACGCCCAAGCCGTGCGACGCGGATAGCGCCATCCTCGGCGCGGAGGCCGTGCGCGGCGGCTGGCGGCTGGCCTGCCGCCATGCCGCCGTTGCGGGTATGGTTGTTGAGTTGCCGCCTCCGCCGTCCGAAAAACGGAAACGGATGGACATAAGGCCGGATGCGGGCCCGTTCCGGCTGGCCGTGGATCTGGGGACGACATCCATCCATTGGCGGCTCCTCGACGGCACGGGGCATGAGGCTGCGTCCGGGCAGGCCCTCAATCCGCAGATGGGCGCGGGGAGCGATGTGGTGTCGCGCCTTGCCGCCGCCCGGAATCAGGAGGGCCGGGAACGGCTGGGGCATCTCGTGCTCCGCTTCCTGCAACGCGTTGTCTCGGACGTGGGCGTCCCGGTGGCGGAACTGTGCATCGCGGGGAATACCGCCATGACCTCCATCCTGTTGAATGAAGATGTGGCCGGATTGTGTGCCGCCCCGTACCGGCTGACGGAGCCGGGAGGCCGCACGGCGGAGCTGCCCGGTCTGCCTCCGGCGTGGATCCCCCCGCAGCCCGCCCCGTTCGTGGGCGGGGACATCAGCGCGGGCATGGCGGCCCTCCTGTACGGGGAACCGCCGGAATTTCCTTTTCTGCTTGCGGACATGGGGACGAACGGCGAATTCGTGCTCGCTCTGGATAAGGAACGCTCCTTCATTGCCAGCGTTCCGCTCGGCCCGTCGCTGGAAGGCATCGGGCTCCGCTACGGCGGGGTGGCGGATACGGGCAGCGTCTCGGGATTCCGGCTCGGTCCGTTCGGCCTGTCTCCCGTGGTCATCGGCAACACGGAACCGAAATGGATTTGCGGCACGGGCTATTTGTCGCTGCTGGATGCGCTGTTGCGGACAGGTTTCCTCGACGCCACGGGTCGCCTTGCGTCGGCTTCTGTTTCACCTCTGGCCGCCCGCCTGCTCGGGACCGTCGAACGCGGGGCCGCTGGCTGGAGCCTGCCGTTGCCCGGCGGCATGGAGCTTGCCGGGGCCGACGTGGAGGAAATCCTCAAGGTCAAGGCCGCGTTTTCGCTGGCTTTGGAAAGCCTGCTGGCGGCGTCCGGGCTGGAGAGCAGGGCGCTCGCGCGGGTTTGCCTCGGCGGTGCGCTCGGGGAACACATGCCGGAAACCGCACTGGAGCGGCTGGGCTTTCTGCCGCAGGGCCTGCAGGCGCGCACTGTGGCGGAGGGCAACACCTCCCTGCGCGGGGCGGCGCTTCTGCTGACGCGCCCGGAACTGCGGGAGAGGCTGGTCCGCTGGAGTTCCGGGTGTACGCTTGTGGATCTGGCGGCCCGTCCCGATTTTACGGCCCTGTACATGCGGCATATGGTTTTCGGATAAGCGCCGTCCGTTTGCAAGAAGCCGCGTTTTGTGGCATTGCCTCCGTATTCGATACCCTGTAGCGCAACCTCTTTTTTAGGAGGAGAACAATGAACGTACGTCTCATGTCCGACCTTGATCTGCAAGGGAAGACCGTTGTTTTTCGTGAAGACCTCAATGTCCCGGTCAAGGAAGGGAAAATCACCAGCGACAAGCGCATCCGGGCGGCCATTCCGTCCTTGAGGTTCGCGCTGGATAAAGGCGCCGGCATCATCGTGCTCTCGCACCTTGGCCGTCCCGAAGAAGGCGTTTACTCCGAAGAAGCTTCGCTGGCTCCCGTGGCCAAACGCCTTGAGGAACTGCTCGGCGTTCCGGTCAGGCTTGAGAAGGACTATCTGGACGGCGTCAGCGTAAAGCCCGGCGAATGCGTCCTGTGCGAGAACGTGCGCTTCAACAAGGGCGAAAAGAAGAATAATGAGGAAGTGGCCCGCAAGCTGGCCGCGCTCGGCGACGTGTACGTCATGGATGCGTTCGCCACGGCGCACCGCGCGCAGGCTTCCACCGAAGGGGCCATCCGTTTCGCCAAGGTCGCCTGCGTGGGCCTGCTCATGGCCGCCGAACTCGAAGCCGTAACCCGTATCCTCCATGCGCCCAAGCATCCGCTGCTCGCCATCATCGGCGGCTCCAAGGTTTCGACCAAACTTGAAGTCCTGAACAATCTTTCCAAGCGCGTGGACAAGCTTATCGTGGGTGGCGGCATCGCCAATACCTTCCTGAAGGCCGCCGGATACGAAGTGGGCAAGTCCCTGTATGAGCCGGATCTGGTGGAGTCCGCCGCCAAGATCATGGAAGAGGCCAAAGGGCGCGGCGCGGCCATCCCGCTGCCCGTCGACGTCGTTGTCGGCCCGGCGCTGGAAGAACACGCTCCGGCGACCGTGCTCAAGGTCGAGGACGTGCGCCCTGACGACATGATCCTCGATATCGGCCCCGCCACCGCCGCAATGTACGCCCAGATCATCGCCGAGGCGGGCACCGTGGTTTGGAACGGTCCTGTGGGCGCGTTTGAAATCGACCAGTTCGGCAAGGGAACGGAAGCCATCGCCAAGGCCGTTGCGGAAACGTCCGCCTATACGGTTACCGGAGGCGGTGACAGTATCGCGGCCCTCGAGAAGTACGGCTACGCCAGTCAGGTGGATTATATTTCCACGGCGGGCGGCGCGTTCCTCGAAGTGCTGGAAGGCAAAACCCTGCCGGCCGTGGCCGCTCTTGAGGCGCGTGCGGCATCGTGAGCCAGTCATCCTCCCCTAAACGTAGAAACAACGCGGGGACTTCCGAAAAGGGGGCCCCGCGTTCCCCGTCCCGTGGCCCGGCGGAAAAGCGCCCCGCACCCCGGCAGGACAGTCGCGCCGATCAGGAACGTCCCGCCCGGAACAGCCATGCAGGGCAGGGGCGTTCCGGAAACAATCCGAAGAACGGTCCCGGAGAACGCCGCCCCGGTGGGCCGCGTGCGGGCTTCCGCAAGCCTGATGCGCCGCGTGCCGACGGCCCGGTAAGGCCCATGCCCGCGCCGATCAAGCACGCGGCAGGGCATCCGATGTGCCGCCCGTTGTTTTCTCCGCTGGACGCTTTTTGCCGCAACGCGCTGGCGCAGCTCCCCAAGGCGCTGGATGCGGTGATGCCGCTGTCCCGCAACCACCGCGCCGATTTGCCGGAGGCCATCCGTGACCTGTCCGCCATGCTCACCTATGAGCGCGGTGGGCTTGGGCGTTCCTACTGGAGCGCGCCCCGGTATGTGTCGGCATATCTGCGTTATTTTTTGCCGTGGAATCTTGTGCGGCTGACCGGCCTCTTGCCGGGTTTGGATTTGCCCGTCCCCGTTTGCGACGCCGAAACGCCGGTGACCATCGCCGACCTCGGAAGCGGGCCGCTGACCCTGCCTATTGCTTTGTGGCTGTCCCGTCCCGACTGGCGGGCTGTGCCGCTGACGCTGGTCTGCGTGGATACGGTTCCCCGTCCCATGGAAATGGGGCGCTCCATACTGGAACACATGGCGAAACTCTCCGGTGAACCGCTGAACTGGACGATCCGTCTGGTGCGTTCGCCGCTGATGCAGTCATTCCGCGAGTTACGCTCTCCGTATCTGCTCATGGCGGGCAATGTGCTCAACGAATTGAAGGACAAGCCGGGCGTCAGCGTCGATGAACGCATGGCGGATCTCGCCGTCGCCGTGGGGCGGACGCTGCATCCTGAAGGCACGGCGCTGTTCGTTGAGCCCGGCACGCGGCTCGGCGGCACGCTTACCGCGAAGCTCCGGGAAACGGCGTTGGAGGAGGGGCTGACGCCTGTGGCTCCTTGTCCGCATCTTGGTCCGTGTCCGCTGTTGGAGACGCGCGAGCGTCGCTGGTGCCACGCGTCGCAGCTTGCTGTGGCCCCGGCATGGCTGGCGGATCTGGCCCGTTATGCCAAGCTGCCCAAGGATTCGCTGAGCTTGTCGTTCATGCAGCTTCGGCCTGAATCGGAGGCCGCTCCCATCGCCAAAACAGCTCTTTTTCCGGCGATGGCCCCCAATGGGGTCGTTGCCCGTATCCTGTCCGAGTCCTTCCCCGTCCCCGGCATGGGACATGCCCGCTATGCCTGTACGGAAGACGGGTTCGCCATTATCCCCGCAGCCGGGGACATCCCCTCCGGGGCGCTTGTCGCCTGCCGCCGTCCCGCGTCTCCACGTAAGGACGCCAAGACGGGGGCCGTTGAACTGCTTTGGCAGCCGGAACAAAAACCTCAACGCTGATTTTTTCAGGAGTCTTTCATGTCTAAGATTATCACCCGGTTCGCGCCGAGCCCGACCGGGCATCTGCATATCGGCGGCGCCCGCACCGCTTTGTTCTGTTGGCTTCTTGCGCGTCACTACGGCGGTGAATTCCGTCTGCGTATCGAGGACACGGACACCGAGCGCTCGAAACAGGAGTACACGGACGCGATTCTGGCCTCCATGCGCTGGCTTGGGCTGGATTGGGATGGCGAGCTGACCTATCAGACGCAGCGCACGGACCGCTATAATGAAGTCATCGACAAGATGATTGAGAGCGGTCATGCCTATTGGTGCTCCTGCACGCCCGAAGAAGTGGAAGCCATGCGTGAAGCCGCCCGCGCCAAAGGTGAAAAGCCCCGCTACGACGGCCGTTGCCGCGAGCGCGGCCTCGATGCCGGGCCCGGCCGCGTCGTGCGCCTGAAGATTCCCACCGAAGGCCGTGTGGTGTTCGACGACATGGTGAAAGGGCATATCGCCACGGACATTTCCGAGCTCGACGACATGATCCTGCGCCGTAGTGATGGTATGCCCACCTACAATATGGCGGTGGTGGTGGACGACCACGACATGGGGATTACCCACGTCATTCGCGGCGACGACCACGTTTCCAACACGCCGAAGCAGATCCTCATCTATCAGGCGCTCGGGTGGGAACTGCCCGTGTTCGGTCACGTGCCCATGATCCTCGGCAAGGACCGCCAGAAGCTTTCCAAGCGTCACGGAGCGCGTTCCGTGGTGGAGTACCAGAATGACGGCCTCCTGCCGCACGCGCTGGTCAACTGCCTCGTCCGCCTCGGCTGGTCGCACGGGGATCAGGAACTGTTCTCCATGCAGGAACTCATTGATCTTTTTGATGGAAAGAACCTGAACAGTTCCGCTTCCGCTTTCGATCCCGACAAGCTCCTGTGGTTCAACGCCCATTACCTGCGGGAGACGCCGCTTGACGACCTGGCCCGTCTGGTCCTGCCTTTCATTCATCAGAAAGGATTCACGGACGCGACGGAAGCTTCCATTGAACCGCTGGTTCCCCTGTACCGCGAACGGGCAAAGAACCTTATCGAGCTTGCCGACGGCATTGCCCAGCTGCTCTACAAGTCCGCCGATCTGCCTTATGACGAAGCGGGCGTTGCCAAGTGGCTGACGGACGAAGGCAAGGAGCACGTGAAGGTCATCCGTGATCAGCTTGCGGCGCTTCCTTCTTTTGACAAGGAAAGCATCGAGCACGTGATCCATTCGTACGTGGAAAGCCTCGGCGTGAAGTTCAAGATGGTCGCGCAGCCTGTGCGCGTGGCGATCACCGGTGTGATTGGCGGTCCCGGCTTGCCCGAGTTTATGCTCGCCATCGGCAAGGACGAGACGCTCGCCCGCATGGATCGCGGATTGACCCTGTAATTTTGAGAGTATGAGGCAACCGGGGAAGGGAGGGGAAAACTTCTATAGAAAATGTTCCCCTCCCTTCCCCGGACTCCCCATCCTTCCTCTTTCAAACATTTTTGGCGTTATCGACTCCCTGTCCGTCATTTTGGGGTAAGAGGGAGTATTGCCTGATAGCGAGAGGAAAGTTCCTTTATCACAGACAAGCCGGGATGCAGCTGTATCCCGCGGCTTGTCTTCTTAGAGGCTGAATCAATCTCTGGTCGGGCATCCAGCAAAAAGGGCAGTCGTGGAATACCGAATACGAGAGTTCGGGAGGGAGGAGAGGCTTGGCGGTCGTCTTCGTTTTTGATGATAATGGGATGTTTTTAACGCCAAAAGATACAAGAAAGGCCGGAACCTCTTCGTGTTGGAGAGATTCCGGCCTTCATTGGACCACGTTGGGCAGCAAATTTTTTGAATGGTGGAGGCGGGGGGAATCGAACCCCCGTCCGAGAAAGATTCACGCGAAGCATCTACAGGCTTAGGTTGGGTATCATATCTCGCCTCAGGCTTGGCCCCCAATCAGGGCGTCCATCGGCCAGTTCACCGTAAAGTCTCGCGCGTCGCCCGGCAAACACAACGCCACGCCAGCCCGATAGTTTTACACCTTGCCAGCTTATCGGGCGTGAGCCGGTTCGGTGTGCCGCTTAATTAAGCAGCGTAAGCGTATTCGTAATCGTTGCCAATTACTATGGTGCCGCTTTTAACGAGGCCAGCGGCGCCTCGGCCTGCCACTTCGGCTTCAACATCCCCGTCGAAACCAATGCGCCCCCAAAGGGATAGGCAGACGTGGAACTCCGTACAACGAAGTCCCCATTCGCGTAGGATGAAGTATAGTCATTCCTGCGGAAAAGGCAAGGCTGGTCCGGCGCTCTCTTATTGAGCCGGAAGGCGCTCTTTTTTACCGGCATTTGATCCTTTTTCCGTGGGACGAGTCTCTCTCTTGGGCTTGGAACAAAAAAGAGGGGGTTGCCCCCCTCTTGGTTATCCGTTTACGTGCGGTTTATTTACTTCTTGGCACCGTCGGGCGTATCGCTCAGAGCCAGCGAGCGGAAGAAGGTCTGCCCCTGACGCTGGAGCTGGAGCATGACGACCCCGCGCTTCTTGGCGTCTTCACGGATGATCTTGCTGAACTCTTCCACGGACTTGATGGGCTTCAGGTTGGCGCTCAGGATGATGTCGCCTTCCCGGAGTTCCGCTTCGGCGGCCAGCTTGCCGGGCTCGACGCCCACGATGAGGAGGCCGGTGCCGGGCTTGACGTTGGCGGTACGGGCTTCTTCCTTGGTCAGAGGCCGGACGGACAGGCCTATGGACGGGGCATCCTGTTCAACGGCGCTGCCGGACTTGCCGGAAGAGGCCTTGAGGTTCCGTTCGCCGAGCTGGACGGTGATGTTCTTGCGTTCGCCGTCACGCCACACAACCATGTTGACCTTGGAACCGGGCGCTTCCGTAGCGATGGCGCGGAGCAGGGCGCTGGAGTCGTCGATCTTCTGGCCGTTGACTTCGAGGACCACGTCGCCGTCCTTCATACCGCCCTTGGCGGCGGGTTCGTCGGGCATCACGGAGCCGATGAGAGCGCCGGTGGCTTCGGGCAGGCCGAGGGCCTTGGCGGTGTTTTCATCCACGTCCTGAATGGTGACGCCGATCCAGCCGCGGCTGACCTTCTTGTCCTGCTTGAGCTGGTTGACGATACGTTCGGCCATGCTGCTCGGGATGGCGAAGCCGATGCCCTGACCGCTGGCGATGATAGCCGTGTTGATGCCGATAACCTTGCCTTCCATGTTGATCAGGGGGCCGCCGCTGTTGCCGGGGTTGATGGAGGCGTCCGTCTGGAGGAAGTTGTCAAACGGCCCGGACTGGATGTTGCGGCCCTTGGCGCTCAGGATGCCCGCGGTAACCGTGTGCCCCAGGCCGAAGGGGTTGCCGATGGCGAGGACCCATTCGCCCACTTCCATCTTGTCGGAGTTGCCGAAGTTCAGGAACGGCAGGGGCGCGTCGGCCTTTACCTTGAGCAGGGCGATGTCGGTTTCTTCGTCAGTCCCGATGACCTGAGCCTTGAGGGAATGCTCCTTGCCGGTGCTGCCCTGAAGGTTGACGAGAACGGTATCCGCGCCAGCAACCACATGGTTGTTGGTCACGATGTAGCCGTCGGAGGAAATGAGGAAGCCGGTACCGAGGGAGCGCTGCGTACGGGGCTTGGCATTGCGGCTGTTGCCTTCGAACTGTTCAAAAAAACGCTCAAATTCCGGGGGAAGCCCGCGGAACATTTCGGAAGGCATACCACCCCGCTGCATGACTTTCTTTTCGGTGCTGATATTGACGACGGCCTTACCGGCGGACTGGACCAGCGGGACGAAGTCGGGAACCACAGGCGCGGCCTGTGCCGAAAAGACCAATGACATGACGAGCATGACAGCAACGAGTGGCAGCATCTTGTATTTGTGCAACATGTGAAAAACTCCTTTATACCATATGTGGGGACAGTCTCGGTCAAACTGTTTCCTTCATAATAGCCATAGGCAAAAGGTTGTAAATACCTTGATTTGGTACAAACTTCTTTACTTTTTGGCTTATTGGAGCCGTTTCGGCCTCTCTCATTGCCGAACCGTGCAAAATGAAGAACTTATTGAAGATGAAAAATTTGTACTGCTTTAGAGTGGGAGTGATAAGTTTATTGAGATACGGGGAGGAGAGGCGGTTTTGAAGAAAGGTTTATTCCCAGCCCTCTTGCCTCCGAAGGTTTCCGGTGCGCGGGGAAGCGGTATGGGGGAAGCGTGTTCCGATGGCTATTTTTTAGGGTAATCTATTGTACATATGTAAGTTGTTGAAGGTAGGCGACGCGTTGGAACGTTTGAGCCGTACGCGCAGGTAACAGTTGTTTCCGGGGGATGGAATAGCTCTTATGATGATAAGGAGAATGGAGAACAATAGCCTGTAGGGATGGTTAGAGAGGTTTTCTCTCTGCCATCAATGAGTTGAGATGATATTCCAATATATTTTCGATAAATGCCTGTGGCGTTCGGCCAAAGAAAAAGGCGGGGGATACCCGCCTTTCGGATTTATGGCGTCATCATGCTCAGTGCTTGCGGCAGAGGGTACTCTCGTTGCCGGCCTGAATGGCGACGGCGACGAGCACCGGCCCCGCGAAGACGCCTACCGGCCCAAACGCGGCGAGGCCGCAGAGGATGGAGAGGATCAGCGTAACGACCGACGCGTCGATCCCCGTCTTCAGGAAGAAGGGGCGAAGCAGGTTGTCCACCCCGGCTACGACCAGCGCACACCAGATGGCAAGGCCGATGCAGGCCACCGTGGACCCCGTGAGCCACAGCCAAATGCATACCGGCAGCCAGACGAGAGCCGTGCCGACAAAAGGGATGGGAGCCACGAACGCGGCAATGAGGCCCCAGAACGCAGGTTGGGGGACTTCCGCGATGGCGAAGCCCACACCGCAAAGGAACCCCTGAATGAGCGCGACAAACACGACTCCCACCAAGACGCCGAAGATGGCCTTACGGATGGTTGAAACGAAACGGTCGATGACCTCGGCAGGCCACTGGGTCAGGCGGCAGGCGAATTCGTGGATAAGATCCGCACGGGTTACGCACATCATTGTGATCATGACAAAAAGGAACAGCACCAGCACGGCCTGGAACGCGCCGCCCGCAATGCCCACGCCGCCCGCAAGCACGGTCCGGGCCGCCGTCCCGGCAAGGCCCGCCGCGGTACTGGCAAGCTGATCCAGCCCGCCCTCAAGCCCGGGGAGGTTTTTGAGCCATGCGTCCACGGAAGCGAACCACGCCTGGGCTTCCGGGCTGTGTATCCAGCCGGAGTCGCGCAGGCCGTCGAGAATTTTGAGCCCTGCGACGGCTTGCGGCGTCACCAGCGACACCACGGTGGCGATCGGCAAGATCGTGATGGCCGCGAGGCCCACGGTGTATGTTGTCATGGCCCACGAGGGAGACATTTTCCGGTGCAGCTTGCGGTATGCCGGATAGGTGACGCAGGCCATGCACGTGGCCATAAACGTCGTGATCGGAAAAGGCCAGAGCAGGAAAACCCAAGCTCCGATGGCCAAACAGGCAAGCACTCGTGTCATGGAAAACTCCTCGCCGTATGACGGCGGGTCGGTTTGCTGCATAAAGGGGGCCGGCTGCGGAACAAAGCGTCGCGCGGGAACGGCTCTCCGGCCTCGGCGGGATGGCGCAGCGCCGTCCGTAAGGCTTCGGAGTAGATATCAAACAGATTGGAATCGGTGGGTCCTTATATGCGGGGCGCTTCGGAAAAGGAGGAACGCCTTTCAGCGTTGATCGCCCCACGTCGGAGCGGGCCGCCATACGTCAGGTGCGCATGAGGTGGGATGGTACTGTTACAGATTCCCTGACTCTTCATTGTACTCGCGCACGGCTTTTTCCATCCGTTTGCGGATACGCTCCGCATCTTGCCGGGCAGTGGCGAGATACGCCTCCACGCACTGGCGATAGGCTTCCATGTCGGAGCGGTACATCCTCCAGTCCATCGGGCTGTCGCCGGGCAGAGGCCGCAGCGGGGAGCGGCAGTCGGGGGCGGGATAGTCTCCGCCCGGAAGCAGGGACGCGGCTTGCGCCGTAAAGGGCAGAAGGAGCAGGGGCAGCATCAGCAGAGTACGCATATCGTTTCCTTTCCGGGAGGAATTCCGGGATA
>OLGF01003369.1_pt1 | contig 13317 bp, 14 predicted proteins | sample 1604971 | NCBI WGS metagenome assembly OLGF01 (sample SAMEA3888902, study PRJEB22519) | human gut metagenome | biome: human gut; feature: human-associated habitat; material: faeces | place: Denmark | collected 2011 | reverse complement strand
GCTGTGGTGCCGCGCTTTTATTTCGCTCTCTTTATTTCTCGTTTCATCAATTGATTGTGTCCCCCTGTGCAAATTCGGCCCTCGAAACTTCCCGTTGAGGGAATTATTCATCAATAAAGGACTCTGCCCCTCTCACCTCCGAATCCAGCGGCCAGCGGATTTTCCACTCAAAATACTGTTCGCGGGTGAGGTGTCCTGCGTAGTAGGCCGTCTGTTTTTCGGCCCACTCCTTAAAAAAGCTGTCCAGCATCCCATTTTCTGTCCACAGCACCGTGGGCGGAAACACGCTGCTGGGAAGAACGATGTTCCCATGGAGGCAGGCCTCTGCTCCTTCCTCCTGGTATTCCTCCCGCCAACAGTCCAGATCATCAAATTGGATCGTGGTCAAGCGGAACACGCCGGGCACATCTTCATCCATCCAGAACAGCGTTTCCATGATGTCTGAAATATTTCCTGTATTCGGCTCTTGAAGCGCCAGAGGGGACACCTGCAGCGCCTGTGCCATCTGTTCCAGCAGAGGCTTCTTGGGCACACGATACCCCATCTCATACTGAGCCACACGATTGGCGGGCAGGCCGATCGCATCGCCCAGCTCTTTCTGTGTCATTTTCCGATGCTGCCGTATACGCTGGATTTTTCCGCCGGTTGTCATTGAGCAAGCCCGTCCTTTCCGTTTCTTATCTTGATTGTACCGTAGCAAGAAAAAATTGTAAAGAAAAATTAACTTTTTTGCGAAAGCTATTGACATTCGCATTTTTGTTAATTATATTATAATTAACATATTTGCGAAACACTAATTCAACTTCGTATTGAAAGAGCTGCTGGTAATCCACCTGGATTGCCAGCGGCTCGCATCTGCTTTGTGGTTGGATAGCCATGTGGCAATCTAAGTCAGCCCATCGCGCTGTATGCTGGGTGTATCACAAACTGTATCTTTCGGAGGCTTGGTGATGGTGGATATGTTGCCCGAATCGCCGCTTATGGCGGTTTTGCGAGGTTTGTGGGCCGGAGGCGCTGTTCCTTTGGCCGGCGCGCCGCTGTTCGTATAGCCGTGTGCAGGTAAGTGAACGAAGTGTGTTTCCCGGACTGTGAATTCCCCTCGCCAGTCTTTTGCAAAATGTGAAATTTTCAAATGGGTGAGCGTTTTGGCATGTCCGTGTTACATGGATATAATGGGGAGATTTTTCCACTGCACTCCTTGTCGTCAAAATCACCAAACTTCTGAAAATTTTTTGGATGGGTGAAATTTGGAGGGGGGCTGAGCTACTGATATATAATGGAGAGATTTTTTCTGCAGCCAACTTGCCGTTAAAATTACCAAATATCTTAATTACTTTTTGGAACAGTGAAATTTTGAAGGGGTCCGTGTTACATGGATATAATGAGGGGCTTTTCCATGGTCGGTTTCCCGTCAAATTTTCCAAACGTTCAAAAATTTTTTTGGAAGGGTGAGCGTCTTGGGGAATCTGAGCTACTGATATATAACGAGAGGACTTTTTCCCAGCCAAGACACCGCGGCAAGGAACCCTACATGATGGGTTCCTTGTTCAGGCAAATTCTGCCGTCCGTCGCCACAAGGAACCCCACATAAGGAACTCCAAAGTGCTGCCACATCCGAAACAAGGAATCCTGCATAAGGAACCCTTGGCCGCCACCCATCAATCTCACAGAAAGGAGGGGTAGCGCCGCTTTCGGCCAGCGTCCGCTGTCCGTTTATCCGCCCAGGCGCGTTTTTCGCGCCGCAAAAACCTTTGAGAGCAGGTGATCGATGAAGAATATTGACATCCAAACCCTTTACAAACTGTTATTCGCCGACTATCCCGACATCGTGACGGTGCGCCAGCTGCAGGTCATGCTGGGCATCAGCCGCCATGCGGCCTACGACCTGCTAACAGACGGCAGCATCCGGGGGCTGAAGCTGGGCAACGCCTACAAGATCCCCAAGATCAATGTGATCCGCTATGTGGTGGAGAACGGCGTGCAACCCGCCGCCCGGGCCGCCGGCTCCTGACCCTCCCGCGCCGCAAAGCGTCCCTCGCCGCTGTCCGCCCGGTGTTCGCCCTGTGCGGGGCCTGACAGGCGGTGCGGACGTTTTCCCCCGCGCCGGGGCCAAGGCCGTTTTGCGGGCCTGTTTGGGGCCGCTGTGGCCGCGTCCGCCTCATCCAATCAAACCAACTGAAAAGGAGAAATGCTTTTGACGAAATTCGAACCCATTGACGCGCAAACCCTTTCCATCACCCCACTGCCGCCGGTGCGGTGGCTTATTCCCGATTTGCTGCCTGCCGGACTGGCACTGCTGGCCGGTGCCAGCAAAAGCGGCAAAAGCTGGCTCTGCCTGTGGCTGGGCTTGCAGCTTGCCCAGGGCGGCGAGTTCTGGGGCCGCGCCGTGCCTGCCCGGACGGTGCTGTACCTCTGCCTGGAAGATACATACGCCCGCATCCAGAACCGCCTGTTCCGCTTGACCGAGGATACCGCTCCCGACCGGCTCTACTTCCAGACCGCCTGCGAAGCCATCGGACAGGGGCTGGAGCGGCAAATTGAAACCTTTCTGACCCGGCACCCCGAAACAGGTCTGGTCATCATCGACACGCTGCAAAAAGTGCGGGAGGCCGATCCGACCACCGGCATCTACGCCAGCGACTACCAGGATATGAGTGTGCTGAAAGCCCTGGCTGACCGCCACAATATCGCCCTGCTGCTGGTGCATCATCTACGCAAACAGGGGGCCGCTGACCCGTTCCAGCAGATTTCCGGCTCCAACGGCCTGATGGGCGCCGCCGACACCATCTGGCTGCTGCAGCGCCAGCGGATGAGCAACGCCGCCCGTCTGCTGGTGACCGGTCGGGACATGGACAGTCGCACCTTGCACCTGCAAAGCGAGGGATGCATCTGGGAACTGCTCGAGGAAGAAAGTTCCGAACAGATGGCCCAGCGAGCCGTGCCCGCCTGTGTATGGACGGTGGCCGACTTTGTGAAGCAGCAGAAATGCTGGCAGGGCACCGCCACCGAACTGTTGGCCGCCGCCGGTATCGCCGATGTGCAGCCCAACCAGCTGACCCGCAAGCTGGTGGAGTTCTATCCCACCGATCTGGCGCCCCTGGGCATTCGCTGCGAGAGCCACCGCACCGCCAACGCCCGGCAGCTTCGGCTCTGGTATGACGGTGATGACGCGGATGACGATAAAATCGGCACACCCCCGGACGGCGGGGATATCCCGGAAACATCGTCAGCATCGTCATCGTCGTCACGCGAAGCGCTTCGGGGTAACAAGCATGGGCTTTGTGTTGCCACCGGGCAACCCTTTGCCGGTACGGGGAGCGCCCCGAACCCCCGTGCGGAGGTGGCCCTGTGAGAACAAGAAGCGTGGGCCTCAATGTGCGGGTGAGCCCCGCTGAGAAACAACGAATCCAAGCAGCGGCCGGCCGGTGTGGGCTGACCCTGTCGGAATATCTGCGCCAGCGGGCTCTGGGGTTCACGCCCCGGTTCCATCCGCCTCAGGCGTTTTTCAGCTACCTGACCTGGATGGACAACCTGAACGATCAGCTGGCCCTGTTGGACCCGTCTCTGGCGGAACAGTACCGCCGCTGCCGGGAAGGGCTGCTGGACAGCCTCTTGCGGAAGGAGGATGCCTCTGGCGACCACTAAAATTTGGCCGGTGCGGGACAGCCTGCGCCGGGTGGTGGACTACGCCGCCAATCCGGACAAGACCGAGTACAGCGGCCTGGCCCAGGCGCTGCACTACGCGGAGAACGATTCCAAGACCACTTTACAGGAAACGGCCCAGCTGGTGAGCGGCATCCACTGCCGCCCCGCCACCGCCTGGGCGGAGATGCGGGCGGTGCAGGAGCAGTTCGGCAAGACCGAGGGGGTGGTGGCGATGCACGCCTACCAGAGCTTCAAGCCCGGGGAGGTGACCCCGGAGCAGTGCCACGCCATCGGGGTGGAGCTGGCCCGCCGGGTGTGGGGCGGGCGGTTCCAGGTGCTGGTGGCCACCCATTTGAACACCGGCTGCCTGCACAACCACTTCGTCATCAACGCGGTGTCCTATGTGGACGGCAAGAAATACGAGCAGCGGCGGGACCAATACCGGGAGATGCGCCGGGTGTCCGACCAGCTGTGCCGGGAACACGCCCTCTCCGTGATTCAGCAGCCCGGCGGCAAAAAGCCCCGACTGCTCTACGAGGGCGAGGGGCAGACCCGGTACGAGGCGATGCGCCGGGCCATTCGCAAGGCTCTGGCCCAGACCAGCACCGAGCGGGACTTCGCCCGGGTGCTGCGGCAGCAGGGGTATCTCTGGCGGCGGGAGGAAGGGCGCAAATACGCCACCCTCCGTTCGCTGGACGGCGGACGGGCGGTGCGGGTGTACCGGCTGGGTGCGGAATACGACTGGCCCGCCCTGGAGCGGGCGCTGGCCAAAAACTTCGCCCGGTACGGCCCCCACTTCTATGACCTGAACTTCAACCCGAAGTACAGCCTGCGGCCCCGGCCTACATACCATCCGCCCACGCGACGGTATCGGTGCCGGGGAGTGTTCACCCATCAAAAGAGCAGTCTGTTCCGGCTGTGCCTCTACTACTGCTACCAACTGGGCATCTACCCGAAACGGCCCGCACCCCGGGTGAACTGGCCGGAGATCAACGCCCTGTGGCGGGACATCGACAAGACGCTGGAGGAGCTGCGCCTGACCAGCCAGCGGGGCTTTTCCACGGTGGCGGAGGTAAAGGCCCATCGGGAGGTTCTGGCGGGGCAAATCAACGCCCTTTGCAAAGAGCGGGCGGACTGTGCCCGGCAGCTGCGGTGGAAGGAGCCGCCGCCCGAAGCGGCCCAGCGGCGGACGGAACTGACCCGCCAAATTGCCGCCCTGCGCAGGGAGGACGCAACCGCCAAACGCATCATCGAGAAGGTGGAAAAGACCGCTGCCTGCCGGGAGGAATACCGCCGCCAGCAGGAGCGGGACAAGCCCCGCCGCAAACCCCGCGACCGCACGCAGATCCGCTAAAACCAAAACGCCCGCGCCGGGCGAACCGGCGCGGGCAGTCTGGTGGATATGTACCCATTCCAGGCACGTGACCTTGTGCAGTTTTGTGAATAGCTTTCGAGGCAGCTTCCGGGTATTCTTGTGTCGGACCCGGAGAATCACCCATCAACCAAACAAAGGAGGAATGTCCATGGTAGCAGGCCGGTTGGCCGAAAAGAACGGCTACTTTTACATCGTACTCAGTTACAACGGCCCGGACGGCAAGCGGGTGCAGAAATGGCAGGGCACCGGGCTGCCGGTGAAGGGCAACAAGAAAAAGGCGGACGAACTGCTACGGCAGGCCCGCCGGGCTTTCACGCCGCCGGTGCCCAGCCGCCAGGGCGATCTGAGCCCGGATATGCTGTTCAGCGATTACATGCTCTACTGGCTGGAGATCATCCGCTCCTCGGTACAGCCCACCACTTGGTCGTCCTACTGCTTCAACGTGAAGGACCACATCGTGCCCTATTTCGAGCCCACCGGCATCACGCTGGGCGGCCTGCAGGCGCGACACATCCAGAGCTTTTATCTCCACGAGCGGAAAACGCTGAAATCCACCAGTGTGCTGCGGCTCCACGCCAATCTCCACAAGGCGCTGAAACAGGCGGTGAAGCTGGACCTCATCCCCGGCAACCCGGTGGACAAGGTGGAGCGGCCCAAACCAGAACGGTACATGGCCGCCTACTACACCGCCGAGGAGATGGAGCAGCTGTTTGAAGCCGCCCGTGGGCACCGGCTGGAACTTATCATCCAGTTCGCGGCCTTCTACGGGCTGCGGCGGGGTGAGGTGCTGGGCCTGCGGTGGGACGCCATTGACTTCGCGGCGGGAACCTTCACCATCCGCCACACGGTGACCACTGCCAGCGTGGAGGGAAAGCACCTGCTTATCCAGGCGGACCGGGCCAAGACCAAATCCAGCCTGCGAACCCTTCCACTGGTAGAGGGCTTTGCCCAGCGGCTGCGGGCGCTGAAGGAACAGCAGAAGTACAACGAGAAACTCTGCGGCAACTGCTACAATCAGAAATTCAAGGGCTACCTGTTCGTGGATGAGATGGGAAACCTTATCCTGCCCAATACCGTCACTGACAACTTCGCCCAGCTGCTGAAGGAGCACGGCCTGCGGAAAATACGCTTTCACGATCTGCGGCACTCCTGCGCCAGCCTGCTGCTGAAACAGGGGGTACCCATGAAGCAGATCCAGGAATGGCTGGGGCACAGCGACATCTCCACCACGGCGAACATCTACGCCCATCTGGATTCCCAGTCGAAACAGCTGAGCGCCGCCACAATGGAAAAAGCCCTGGCCCTGCCCGCAGAACTTCCCGAAAGCCGGTGGTAAGGCAAGAAAAATGCTGTCGGCGTCAGGAGAATAAAAAGCGGCGCTATGCCGATAAACCTCGACATAGCGCCGTTTTCTGGCGGAGACGGTGGGATTCGAACCCACGTGCCCATCTCTGGACAAAACGATTTCGAGTCAAAATTCGCTATTTAGAAATAAGCGGAATTAAGAGAAATTGAGTGACGATGGCGGAACTTGAAGAAGCCCGTATTTCAAGGGTTTTTCAAGGGTAAAAGCTCGGAAAATGGAAAAACGCCCAAAAATCAATGAGTTCGAATAATTAGCGGTTTTACTGCTTTTTAGGGGAGAACTGAGCATTTTGGGGAGAACTAGGGGAGAACTGGGGAGACCAAACAAGAAAAAATCGCAGTTCCTACGACTGCGTTTTGAACAGACTTTCATGGGAAACCACCTGCCGTTGACCAATATGAAAAGGTGGTTTGAACATGAAAAATTTAGAAGCGCATTTCAAAGAGATCAAGAAGCAATACCCAAAAACCATGAGCAAGGATCAGCTATATCGGGTGGCCCACATCAGCAAGGCAACCGCACTCTATTTGCTTCAAAGCGGTGCAATTCCATGCAAGGACACGGGTAAAAAAACACGTCGCTATACCATTAAGACAGACGATGTGATCGAGTACCTGCGTCAGAGGGAAATATGCCCGGAAAAGTACAAGGCCAGTGAAGGATGGTACGCAGGGACAGCAGGTGCTAAAAAAGCAATAGCTCCAAGCTGCTGGATAACGCTGACTCCTGAGCAGACGAAAAAGTTTGAGCTGTTTTTTGAAGCGGAAATGAAGGAGATGGCGGACCTTATTACAATCGAGGAGCTTGCCGTGTTTGCTGGATACAAATCTACCTCTGTAGTAAACTGGTGCAGCAGCAAAAAGATGAAGGCATTTAAGATTGGAGGGAAATATTTTATCCCCAAAGAGTGTGCTATCAAATATTTAGCTTCAGCGGCAATGTGCCGTAATCCGCAACAGTCGTACAGGTACAAGCTGTTTGTCACAGAGTTCAGAAAACAATACAACATAAAATCATGAAATCAGTACATAGCGCGTCTGTTACCCAAAGTGGCGCTTGGGTCGGCAGGCGCGCTGTTTTTATGCCCAGATGCGGGCGAAGGAGGTGTTATTGTGAAAGCATATGGGAAGTCGTGGGGCTACAACGTATATGACTGCCGGTACTGCCTGTACCGGAAAGGAAAAATACAGGGCTGCGTCTACCCGGACGGCTGCTGCTGTCCCGCCCCGCAGAAGCCCGCAAGACGGAACGGCATAGAACAAGTTTACGATGCAGCTGCGGACAACGCCGCTCCCGTTTCGGAGTGCGAGGGCTGTCCCTACGGAAGGGCTGCCCCCTGCATCGGATGGTGTACCAAAGAGGTCATGCGCGCCGCAGGACTTCCAAAGGAGCGTGACAGAAGCCATGTATGATTATTTCTACGGCGCGGAAGCGGAACAGTTCTCCTTCTACCGCATCCCCAAGGTGCTGTTCACGGAGGAACGGTTCAGAAGCGTTTCCGCAGAAGCCAAGGTGCTCTACGGTCTGCTCCTTGACCGTATGAGCCTGAGCTGCAAGAACGGCTGGCTGGATAAAGAAGGACGTGTGTATATCATCTTCACCATCGAGGAGGTCATGACCGCCCTGGGCTGCGCCGACCAGAAGGCCGGAAAGCTGCTGCATGAGCTGGAGAGCAAATGCCGCCTCATCGAGCGCAAGCGGCAGGGGCTGGGCAAGCCCAACCTCATCTACGTCAAAAACTTTGTGGATAAGGATGTGGATAACGCATCGGGCAGCACCGCGCCCTCCCCGGAATCACGATTCCAGAACCGTGAAAATCACGATTCAGGAGCAGTGAAAATCACGGATCAAGAATCGTTAAAATCACGAGGTAGTTATACTGATAAGAATGATACTGATTTTAGTGATACTGATTCCTTTCCCTTCACTTCGTTCAGGAGGGATCACGGTCGGGAAGCGAAAGGAAACGAAGCGGCTCTGAGAGAGCGGTACAGAGAGCTTATTGCGGAGAACATCGCCTACGACGCACTCCTGACAGACTATCCATACGAGCAGGACACGCTGGAAGAAATCCTGGAGCTGCTGGTGGATGTGGTCTGTACGACGAAAAGCTCCGTCCGCATTTCCGGCGACGATAAGCCCGCCGAGGTGGTCAGGAGCCAGTTTTTGAAGCTGAACAGCGAGCACATCCGCTTTGTGGTGGGCGGGCTGAAGGAAAACACCACCCGCATCCGCAATATGCGCCAGTATCTTTTAGCCACGCTGTATAACGCCCCTCTGACCATCGGGAACTACTACCGAAGCCTTGTCAGTCACGATATGTCGGAGGGCTTCATCTGAGCCGCAGGTTATCGCCTGCGGCTTTGGCATTTTCAGGAGGTGATGCGACCGTGCCGAAACAGAAACCCAACGAACAGGTACAGCAGATACCGCTTTCAGAGATTCGTCCCTTCAAGAACCACCCCTTCAAGGTGACGGACGACGAGCTCATGCAGCAGACCATCGACAGCATCATGCAGGTGGGCGTTCTCAACCCCGCCATCATCCGCCCCGCACCGGAGGGCGGATACGAGATGGTAGCCGGACACAGGCGGCTCCATGCCGCAGACCTTGCGGGGCTGAAAACCATACCGGCCATCGTCCGCAATCTTGACGACGACGAGGCGGTGATCCTCATGGTGGACAGCAATTTGCAGCGGGAAACCATCAGCCCCATGGAGCGGGCGCAGGCGTACAAAATGAAGCTGGAAGCGTTGAAGCATCAGGGAAAACGGGTGGATTTGGAGGGAAAATCAACTTCCCGACAACTCGTCGGGAAGTTGGAAACAGCAGATAAAGTAGGCGAATTAGCTGGCGATAGCGGTCGCCAAGTGCAACGCTATATCCGTCTCACCGAGCTTCTGCCGGAGGTGCAGAAAAAGGTGGACAGCAAGGAGATCGCGTTCAGCCCCGCCGTGGAGCTGTCGTATCTCACCCATGACGAGCAGAAGCAGTTTCTGGACGCAATGGACTATTCCCAGAACACGCCCTCACTTTCCCAAGCGCAGCGGCTCAAGAAGCTCAGCCGGGAGGGAAAATGCACGAAGGAGGCCATGCGCTCCATCATGTCCGAGGAAAAGAAGGAGGAACAGGAGCGCATCACGCTGAGCAGCGATACCCTCCGCAAATACTTTCCCCGAAGCTACACACCCCTGCAAATGCAGCAGACCATCATCAAGCTGCTGGAGCAGTGGCAGAAAAAACAGCAGCGCCGGAACGAGCGCTGAGAAAGGCAGGTTTATCCATGAACGTAACCATCAACATCTACGGCGACGTACACATCCGCTGCGACTGCTGCGACGGGTGCGGCGAATATGACGACAATTTCGACGACGCCCTCGAAGCGCCGCATGAGGCTGCGCCGGATGCGGAGGACGGCGGCGAGCAGACCGGCCCGACCGCCGAAGAAGCGGAGGCGGCGGTAAAGGCATTGGCGGCGTTTTTTCTTCCGCTTTTTTCGGAGGAGCCCGGCGAGGGAGGCGGCGCGCATGAAGGAATTTGACGTGACCATCACCGAAACGCTGAAGCTCACCGTGTCCGTGGAGGCTTCTTCCAAAGAGGAAGCCCAACAGATGGTAAGCGACCAGTGGCACGCCGGGGATCATATTCTGGATGCTGACAATTTCGTGGAGGTGGAGTTTGAGAGCAATGACGGCAAGGAAATATCCGCCGAAAGAGCGCAGAACGACACCATCGAGGTGCTCATGGTGGAGCCGGGACAGTACCCGCGCGTGGAGCGCATCGGCTCCGACCTTGCCTCCTTGCAGAAGGCGGTGGACGGCTATATCGAAGCGATTTACCCATATGACGACCCCGTGGCTCTGATCTGCGGGGAGGAAGCCAAGCTGGAGGGCAAGCCCCTGAACCGCGCCCTGCGGGACGAGGACGGCGATATCTACGATATTGTGGCCGGTAAGTTCTTCCTCTGCGGTCTGGGGGATGAGAACTTTGCGTCTCTGCCGAAGGAGCTGCAACAGAAATACGAGGAAAAGTTCCGTCAGCCGGAAGCCTTTTTGAAGATGGGCAGCAAGATCATGGCGATCCCCACCGAGCCCGCCAAGGCTGCGGGCAAAGGCAAGGCTGCTCCGGTGACAGAGCGATGACGGCGCTTTGAGGAGTATGCGGGAAAGGAGGAATGACCCATGCAGGAGGAAGTGGAAAACAGAGCGGTCACGCTGGTCATCTCCGCCGTCAAGCTGACCGCACGGGAGCTGAAGGCCGGGATGGATAAATATCTTTCCGAAAAGAAGAGCAAAGCCATGGAAAAGGCGCGTGCCGCGCCTGAAAAGCCCACCGGCAAGCAGACGGTGAAGCAGCTCATAGGGCAGAATCAGGGCGTATCCAACATTGAGATCACCAACAGCAATATCAAAGGCTTTGAGCGCATAGCTCGGAAATACGGCGTGGATTTTGCCGTTAAGAAAGACCGCAGCGTTTCACCGCCGAAATACTTTGTGTTCTTTAAGGCGAGGGACGCGGATGCACTGACGGCGGCGTTCAAGGAATACACGGCATATGAGCTTAAACGCGCCGCCAAAGCGCAGAACCGTCCCTCCGTGCTGGCGCATCTGCAAGCACTCAAGGCGAAGGTTCAGGCTATTACGCCGGGTAAATCTCGAAACCAGAACAGGGGCATCACGATATGAAGAAACCTCTGAATATCAAGAAGTTCCTGCTGCCAAATATCCCGTATGTCTTTATCGCCCTCTTTGCCACCAAGCTGGGGCAGGCGTGGAGGCTTGCCCCCGGCATGGACTTCTCGGGAAAGGCGCTGCACCTCATGGAGGGCTTCGCCGCCGCGTTCCAATCGGCGCTGCCCAGCTTCCACCCCATCGACCTGTGCGTGGGCGTTGCAGCCGCTCTGCTCATTCGGCTTATCGTGTACGTCAAGGGCAAAAACGCCAAGAAATTCCGCAAGAATCTGGAATACGGCTCTGCCCGTTGGGGCAAGCCCGAGGATATCGCCCCTTACGTCGATCCGAAGTTTGAGAACAACGTCATTCTCACCCAGACTGAGCGGCTCATGATGTCCAACCGTCCCAAAGACCCCAAGACGGCGCGGAACAAAAACGTGCTGGTGGTGGGCGGCTCAGGCAGCGGCAAGACGCGGTTTTTCATTAAGCCAAATCTCATGCAATTACACAGTTCATACGTTGTCACCGACCCGAAGGGCAGCATCGCCGTGGAGTGCGGAAAGCTCATGCTCCGCAATGGCTATAAGGTGAAGATATTCAATTCCATCAACTTCAAGAAGTCCCACCATTACAACCCCTTTGCGTATATCCACAGCGAGAAGGATATTCTGAAGCTGGTCACGACCCTCATCGCCAACACCAAGGGGGACGGGAAATCCGGGGACGATTTCTGGCAGAAGGCCGAGACGCTGCTCTACACGGCGCTCATCGGCTATATCCACTACGAAGCCCCGGAGGAGGAACAGAACTTCGCCACGCTCATCGAGTTCATCAACGCCATGGAGGTACGCGAGGACGATGAGACCTTTGAGAACAACGTGGATCTGGCCTTCAAGGAGCTGGCGCAGCGGGAGCCGAATCACTTCGCCGTGCGGCAATATAAAAAATACAAATTAGCGGCGGGCAAAACAGCCAAGTCGATCAATATTTCCTGCGGCGCGCGCCTTGCGCCCTTCGATATTCAGGAGCTGCGGGAGATCACCATGTACGACGAGCTGGAGCTGGACACCCTGGGCGACCGGAAAACGGCGCTGTTTCTCATCATGAGCGACACCGACAGCACCTTCAACTTCCTCATTTCCATGATTTACAGCCAGTTATTCAACCTGCTGTGCGAAAAGGCCGACGACGTGTACGGCGGCAGGCTCCCCGTCCATGTGCGCTGCCTCATCGACGAGTGCGCCAACATCGGGCAGATACCGAATCTGGAAAAGCTCATGGCTACCATCCGCAGCCGCGAGATTTCCGCCTGTCTGGTGCTGCAAGCCCAAAGCCAGCTAAAAGCTTTGTACAAGGACAACGCCGACACCATCATCGGCAACTGCGACAGCTCCATCTTTTTGGGCGGCAAGGAGCCCGGCACGCTGAAGGAGCTGAATCAGGCGCTGGGGAAAGAGACCATCGACACCTTCAACACCGGTGAGAGCCGTGGACGGGAGGTATCCCACAGCCTGAACTATCAGAAGCTGGGAAAAGACCTTGCCACGATAGACGAGCTGGCGGTGCTGGACGGCGGCAAGTGCATCTTGCAGCTTCGGGGCGTGCGCCCCTTCCTCTCGGATAAGTACGACATCACCCGTCACCCCAATTACAAGTATCTGTCGGACGCGAACCCAAGGAACGCCTTTGATATCGAGAAATACCTCTCCACAAGGCTGGTGCCGAAAGCGGATGAGGTCTACGAGGTGTTCGACGCGGGCAGCGTCTGAGCGCACAAGCCCGCCGCCCTCATGCGGCGGCTTTTCATATAGATACGGATGAGAAAAGACGCCTCCTCGCTTGCAGGGTCGGAACGAATCCACGAACTAAAATTTGAAAGGAGAAGCCGGAATCGGGGCTGCATCGCAGCTTTCGCTCCGGCTCCTGCTGTATCCGCGAGATTTCAACACAACCAACACCCAATGATTCCGGCAACACAAATATGGAATTTTTCAACTCTGCTGTCGGCGTTCTTCAAACTTTGGTAATTGCCCTTGGCGCAGGTCTCGGCATCTGGGGAGCCATCAACCTGCTGGAAGGCTACGGCAACGACAACCCCGGCGCTAATGCTCATGTACGGTAAGGAAGCAAGCAACCGAAAACAAGAGATAGACCGCCAGCACTACACTATTCCGAACCAAAGACCAAAAGATAAGCATTGTGGGAAAATCTAAACTTTTGGATTTTCCTACAATGCCGACTACGGCGGAATCCCTCCC
>OLGF01003348.1_pt1 | contig 13384 bp, 9 predicted proteins | sample 1604971 | NCBI WGS metagenome assembly OLGF01 (sample SAMEA3888902, study PRJEB22519) | human gut metagenome | biome: human gut; feature: human-associated habitat; material: faeces | place: Denmark | collected 2011 | reverse complement strand
GCGTATCCGCCAAATAAAATTTCAAAAACAGTCTTAAAAATGCAAGCATTTTACAACTGTATTTTAAAATTTTGCTTGGCTCTGAACAGTTACAAAATGCGGAGAATAGGAGATTATTTATGGGAAAGCAGATCAATGAACGCGAGGTCGTTCTTGAGATTTTGATGGAAATAACAGAGAATGGAGCATATAGTCATAAGATTCTTGGCGATGTTCTGTCAAAATATCAATATCTTGAGAAACGTGAGCGTGCATTTATCACCAGAGTTGTGGAAGGTACTCTGGAACATATGATAGAAATTGATTATATTTTGAATCAGATTTCTAAGACAAAGGTTAAGAAGATGAAACCGGTCATCCGTAATCTTCTTCGTAGCAGTGTCTATCAGCTGAAATATATGGATAGCGTACCGGATCATGCGGTGTGCAGTGAGGCAGTAAAGCTTGCGGTTCGAAAAGGATTTTCAGGTCTGCGGGGATATGTGAATGGAGTTCTGAGAAATGTTGTCCGCAAGATGGACGAGATCGAGTATCCAAAAGAAGATGTACAAAGATTGTCTGTGAAATATTCTGTCCCGGAATGGATTCTTTCTTTATGGAAGAAAGAATATGGGGAAGAGATCACAGAGAAGATGGCAGCAGATTTTCAGAAAGAGAAGCCGATTACGATCCGATGTTGTATGAACCGGGTTACACCGGAAGTATTGAAAGAAAAACTGGAAGCAGAAGGAGCGAAAGTAGAAGCACATCCGTATCTTCCTTATGCGTTTTATCTTTCAGAGTATGATTATCTGGAAGGTCTGGAAAGTTTTCAGGAAGGACTCTTTGCAGTACAGGATATCAGTTCTATGTTTGTCGGAGAACTGGCAGATCCAAAAGCCGGCGATCATGTGATTGATGTCTGTGCAGCACCGGGAGGAAAATCACTTCATGTGGCAGAGAAGCTTCAGCTGGCAGATGAAGTGGCGGCGAGAGAGAACAGAACAGAAGAAAAGATAGGACGGGTTGAAGCGAGAGATCTGACCGAATATAAGACAGATCTGATCTGGCAGAATATTGACCGTTCCGGACTTGGAAATATTTGTGCTGTATGCAAGGACGCCTCTGTATTTGATGAGTATGATAAGAAAACAGCGGATCTTGTGATCGCAGACCTTCCATGTTCAGGTCTTGGCGTTCTTGGCAAAAAACCAGATCTGAAATATCGCGTACAACCGGAAGATCTTGAAGAACTTGCAGATTTGCAGAGAAAGATTCTGACTTGCGCACAGGCAATCGTCAAGGATGGCGGCACATTGATGTACAGCACATGTACCGTAAATCCGGGAGAAAACATGGACAATGTACACTGGTTCTTGAAAGAATACCCACAATTTGAACTGGACGATATTACAGAAAATCTTTGCAAGGAGTTACGAAGTGATGTGATCGAGAAGGGATGTATCCAATTCTTCCCGGGAGTTCACGATTGTGACGGATTCTTTATTGCAAGATTAAAGAAAAAAGCATGATTTTCAGGAAATGTGAAAAAATAGAAAAATCAGACAAATAATGTGAATAACTCACAGAAAAAATGAAATACAGGAGGAAAACTTTAAGATGAAGAAGGATATCCGTGCTTATGGATATGAAGAATTACAGAAAGAGATGGCGACGATCGGAGAAAAAGCATTTCGTGCAAAACAGATTTATGAATGGCTGCATGTGAAGCTGGTAGATCATTTTGATGAGATGACAAATCTTTCAAAGGCTTTGAGAGAAAAACTGGAAGAGAATTATGAGATTCTCCCGGTTGTTATGCTGGAGAGACAGATTTCCCAGATTGATGGTACGAACAAGTTCCTGTTCCGTCTTTATGATGGGAATGTAGTCGAAAGTGTTCTTATGAAATATAAGCATGGAAATTCTGTCTGTATTTCCTCCCAGGTCGGTTGCAGGATGGGATGTGCATTCTGTGCATCAACGATCGGAGGTCTGGTGAGAAATCTTTCTCCGTCTGAGATGCTTGGACAGATCTATCAGATTCAGAAGATAAGTGGTGAGAGGGTTTCGAATGTGGTGATCATGGGAACTGGAGAACCGATGGATAATTACGATAATTTCCTGAAGTTTATTCATTTACTTACAGATGAGCATGGATTGAATATCAGTCAGAGAAATGTCACCGTATCAACCTGTGGAATAGTTCCAAAGATGAAAGAACTGGCGAAAGAGCATTTACAGATCACACTTGCACTTTCACTTCACGGTTCCAATCAGGAAAAACGAAGAAAATTGATGCCGGTTGCAAATAAATATGATATCAAAGAAGTACTCGCAGCCTGTGACGAATATTTCAAAGAAACCGGCCGGAGAGTGAGCTTTGAGTACAGTCTTGTACATGGTGTGAATGATACGGATGAAGATGCACAGGAACTGATTCATTTATTAAAGCATAAGAACTGTCATATCAATCTGATACCGGTCAACCCGGTAAAAGAGCGTGATTTTGTTCGTCCAAGCCGGAAAAGTGCTTTGAATTTCAAAAATAAACTTGAAAAAAGCGGAATAAATGTTACTATAAGAAGGGAAATGGGCTCTGATATTGACGGAGCCTGCGGTCAGCTCAGGCGCCGCTACGTAGAAACTGAAGGAGAATAGAAGGTATGAAGACATTTTCAATTACAGATGTTGGAATGGTGCGACAGGTAAATCAGGACTACGTCTTTACGACGGGAAAACCACTGGGTATTCTCCAGAACCTGTTCGTGGTAGCGGATGGTATGGGTGGCCATCAGGCAGGAGATTATGCTTCCAAGTGTACTGTGGAAGTGATGATCAAAGAGATTGCGAAGAGCGAGGGAGAGGATATCGAACGTGTTCTTGTGAAAGCAATCAAGTCTGCCAATCGTGAGATTATCAAAGAAGCATCCGGTGACGAACATCTGAAGGGGATGGGAACAACGGTTGTTGCCGCTACTGTGAAAGAACAGATGCTGTATTTTGCCAATGTGGGAGACAGCCGTCTGTATCTGATCAATCAGGGAATCCAACAGCTAAGTAAGGATCATTCTCTTGTAGAAGAGATGGTTCGTCTCGGTGGAATTAAGCCGGAAGAAGCGAAGCATCATCCGGATAAGAATATTATCACAAGAGCGATCGGTGCAAAAGCTGATGTGGATGTGGACTTTTATGAACACCGTCTGAAACGGGGAGACATCATTCTGATGTGTACAGACGGATTAAGTAATATGGTGGAAGATGAAGAACTTTTCCATATTGTGCAGGGAAGCCGGGATATCGTCGAGGCAGGTGAGATGCTGGTGGAAGCAGCAAAAGAGAATGGAGGAACAGATAACATCGGAGTGGTATTGTTTGAGCCATTTGCAGATGAGGTGAGTGTATGATTAAAGAAGGAGTATTTTTAGGGAAACGATACGAGATACTTGGTCGTATCGGTTCTGGCGGAATGGCAGATGTCTATAAAGGCAAGGACCATAAGCTGAATCGTTTTGTTGCAATCAAGGTATTGAAGAGCACATATCGTTCGGATGAGACGTTTATTAAGAAGTTTTTAAGCGAAGCTCAGGCAGCAGCAGGATTGATGCATCCAAACGTAGTCAATGTCTATGATGTAGGACAGGATCGTGGTCTTTATTATATGGTCATGGAGCTTGTAGAAGGAATTACGCTGAAGGATTACATCGAGAAGAAAGGAAAGCTTTCAGCAAAAGAGACGATCAGTATTTCTATTCAGATGGTGACAGGCATTCAGGCAGCGCATAACTGCCATATCATTCACCGGGATATTAAGCCGCAGAATATTATTATTTCCAAAGATGGAAAGGTTAAGGTTACTGATTTCGGAATCGCGCGGGCTACGACATCAACGGCAACGCAGGCAGTAACAACAACGGTGATGGGATCTGTACATTACACATCTCCGGAACAGGCCAGAGGCGGTATTGTAGATGAGAAGAGTGATATCTATTCAGCAGGTATCACGATGTATGAGATGATCACCGGGCATGTTCCGTTTGACGGAGATTCGACAGTGACGGTTGCTTTGAAACATTTGAATGAAGCGATCAAGTCTCCTGCAGAAGAAGTACCGGATATTCCGTACAGTCTGGAGTGCATTATTATGAAATGTACACAGAAACTGCCGAATAAACGATATATGAGCTGTGAGGAACTGCTTCAGGATCTGAAGCACTCACTGGTAGATCCGGATGGAGATTTTGTAGTTCTTGATGGTGTGACAAAAAGTATGCCGGCAGCATCCCAGGATACAGGACGGACTACGGTTGTTATGTCACAGGATGAACTGAATCGTCTGAAGAAACGTCAGAATTATAATGATGATTATGACGACGATTACGAGGATGACTATGACGATGATTATGATGATCGTCGCAGAAGCCGCTATGATGATGATGATTACGACGACCGCCGTAGAAGCCGTTATGATGATGACGATGATTATGAGGATCGCCGCAGAAGCCGCTATGATGATGATTACGACGACCGCCGCAAAGACCGTTATGATGATCGCCGTAAGAAGAATGAAGTGAATAAAGACACGAAGAAGATCATGAAGATTCTTATGGTTGTTGCTGGTGTTGTAATCGCACTTTTGATCATGTTCCTTGTAGGAAATGCAGTGGGCGTATTTAAAGGTGGAAAAGGAACGGCTACACAACAAACGGATTCAGAGATGGTAAAAGTACCGGATGTGACAGGCAAGACATATGAGGAAGCCCAGAAAGAACTGAACAAATATGATCTTGGAATCCATAAGTCAACTGCGCCTTCCGATACTGTTGAAAAAGGAAAGATCATCAGCCAGGATCCTGCTGATGGAAAGAAAGTAAAGAAGCATACAACAGTCAATGTTGTGATTAGTTCCGGTGAGGAAGCAAAGACAACAACCATTCCAAATGTTGTTGGAATGTCGGAAGCTGATGCGGAAAAAGCACTTCAGGATAAGAATCTTGTTGTGAAGAAAGGTGATCCGGTCTACAGTGATAATGTGGAACAGGGAGAAGTTGTTTCAGTCAGTCCAAGTGAAGGGGCAGAAGTAAAAGAAGGAACAACGGTTACTCTTGTAATAAGCAAGGGAAATCAGCCGGCAACAGTTCCGAAACTTACTGGAAAGTCCAAGTCGGATGCTGAAGCAGCACTTTCACAGGCAGGCTTGTCCGGAAATGCAACGGAAGATTACAGTGATACTGTAGAAGAAGGAGTTATTATTTCACAGGATACAGATGCCGGAAAAGAAGTATCCAAGGGTACAACGATTGGATATGTGGTGAGCAAAGGACCAAAGATGACGGTGGTTACTGTACCAAGCATATTATCCTTTGATAAGAATGCAGCAGAGAAAAAGCTGAAAGAAGCTGGTTTAGTACCAGAATATCTAGGTGAAGATGATAGTGTTAATGAATATGGCCAAGGACAAGTGAGTTACCAATCAATTAGCGCTGGTACGCAGGTGGAAAAAGGAACAACTGTCCAGTATAAGGTCAGCAAAGGATCTCAACCATCAGCCCCGGATAGTGGAAATTCCGGAAATGATTCCGGAACAGAAGAGAACACGAATCAATGATAACAGAGAGCAAGTGTATGCAGGGAAAGATAATAAAAGGGATTGCCGGATTCTACTACGTGAATGTAGTAGAATCCGGAATTTTTGAATGTAAAGCAAAGGGTGCTTTTCGAAAAGACGGGATCAAGCCGTTAGTCGGTGATGATGCTGTGATCGAGGTACTTGATGAAAAAGAAATGACAGGAAATATTATAGAGATCCTGCCGCGTAAGAATGAGTTGATTCGTCCGGCAGTAGCCAATATTGATCAGGCACTGGTTGTGTTTGCGGTGACAAAACCGAAACCACATTATAATCTGTTGGATCGTTTTCTTGTCATGATGGAACGAAAAGAGATACCTGTCGTATTATGTTTTAATAAGACAGATATTGCAAGCCATCCTGAAATTGCAGAATTGAAAGAAGTTTATACCGGATGCGGATATCCGGTAATCTTCACAAGTGCGAAGGAAGAAGAAAATATCAGTGAGTTAAAATCACTTTTAAAAGGAAAGACAACTTCGATTGCAGGTCCTTCCGGTGTTGGAAAATCATCCCTGATCAATCTTCTGCAGTCTGAAGTGAAGATGGAGACAGGAAGTATCAGTAAGAAGATTGACCGAGGGAAACATACAACAAGACATTCCGAACTGATCGTGATTGGAGAAGATTCTTATATTATGGATACTCCGGGATTCAGCTCTCTTTATGTCAATGATTTCGAAAAAGAAGATTTAAAATATTATTTTCCGGAATTCACACCATTTGAAGGACAGTGCAAGTTCAATGGCTGTGACCATATACATGAACCCGGATGCGCTGTAAAAGAGGCAGTTGAAGAAGGGAAGATCCATAAGATCAGATATGAAGATTATACGGAGATGTACCGTGAACTAAAGGAAAGAAAGAGGTATTAAGTTTATGAAAAATATTTTGGCACCATCTATTCTCTCAGCAGATTTCAAAATTTTAGGAGAACAGTTGAAATTAACAGAAGAAGCAGGCGCAGAGTATATTCATTTTGATGTGATGGACGGAATGTTCGTTCCAAGCATTTCCTTTGGAATGCCTGTTCTCGCATCAATCAAGGGAGCAACAACACAGACACTGGATGTTCATCTCATGGTGACAGAACCGATCCGTTATGTGGAAGAATTCGTGAAAGCAGGAGCAGATATCGTTACAGTTCATTATGAAGCATGTGAAGATCTGCAGGCAACAATTGATAAAATCCATGCAGCAGGAGCGAAAGTGGGAATTTCTATTAAACCAAAGACACCGGTTGATGTACTGCTTCCATATCTGGATCAGGCAGAGATGTTTCTGATCATGTCTGTAGAACCGGGATTCGGCGGACAGGCATTTATTCCGGAATCACTGGAGCGTATTAGTGAATTGAGAAACCTTCTGAATGAAAAAGGACTTACAACTGATATTGAAGTAGATGGTGGAATCTATCATAAAAACGTGGCAGAAGTACTTGCAGCCGGAGCGAATGTAATGGTCTCAGGCTCAGGCGTTTTTAAAGGTGATATCAAAGATAATACAGCAAAGTTTATGGAGATTTTAAACGGCAATGTGTAAGAGAACAGTTATTGTGAGCGGGGGAATGCTGGAAGAAGATTTTGTCCTTCCAATTCTTGAGGCAGAAGAGACAGAATTTATTATCGGAGTAGATAAAGGACTCGCATTTCTTTATGAACATAAGATCAAGCCGGATTACATTGTGGGAGATTTTGACAGTGTACCGGAAGAAGTGATCGATTATTATAGAAAAGAAGCAAGTGTACCGATCCGGGAGTTCAATCCGGTAAAGGATGCGTCTGATACGGAGATTGCACTTCGTATGTGTCTTGGACTCAGAAGAAAAGAAATCTGGATTCTTGGAGGAACAGGAAATCGTCTGGATCATTTCTGGGCTAATGTTCAGTGCCTGAATATTGCACTTGATGCAGGATCTCAGGCGATGATCTTAGACAGTCATAATAGAATTCGTCTGCTTGATCATGGAATCGCAATTCGCAGAGAAGAAGCTTTCGGAAAGTATTTTTCAGTATTTCCGATGCAACTTCCGGTTGAGGATTTCTGTATCAGCGGTGCAAAATATCCATTGCAGAATCATTTGCTCTCATCAGGAGACAGCTTGTGTGTGAGTAATGAGTTTGCAGAAGGTGAAGATGAAGTGAAGATCTCTTTCGTGTTTGGAAAAGTGATTTTGATGGAGACGAGAGATTGAAATTCAGGCCCCATTATAGTATAATATTAGATGCTATTTTGGGGCTTCTTTTTGTGAAAGAGTCACATAACAGAAAATAAGAGAAATAGACCTTGTGGATTTAGCTTTAGAAATCAAGGTTTTAAGGAGGAAATAGAGAAAATGAAACTTGGAATCGTGGGATTACCGAACGTAGGAAAAAGTACACTGTTCAATTCACTGACAAAGGCCGGTGCAGAATCTGCAAACTATCCATTCTGTACAATTGACCCAAATGTCGGTGTCGTAACAGTTCCAGATAAGAGACTGGATGTGCTTGGAGAGATGTATCATACAAAGAAGATCATTCCGGCAGCAATCGAGTTTGTTGATATTGCAGGACTTGTGAAGGGAGCATCCAAAGGAGAAGGACTTGGAAACCAGTTTCTTGCCAACATCCGTGAGGTTGATGCAATCGTTCATGTAGTAAGATGCTTTGAGAATACGAATATTGTCCATGTAGACGGAAGCATTGATCCGCTGCGTGACATTGAGACAATCAACCTTGAGCTGATCTTCTCAGATCTTGAGGTTCTTGAAAGAAGAATCTCCAAGACAGTGAAGCTTTCAAGAAACGATAAGATGGCGGCGAAAGAGCTGGATCTTCAGAACCGTCTGAAAGCGCATCTGGAAGAGAATAAGATGGCGAAGAGCTTTGTGACAGAGGATGAGGATGAGCAGGCATGGCTTGCAGAGTATAATCTTCTGACAGCAAAACCGGTAATCTTTGCAGCAAATGTATCTGAGGATGATCTTGCGGATGATGGTGCGAATAATGAAGGCGTTAAAGCTGTTCGTGAGTATGCAAAAAAAGAAAACTGCGAAGTGTTTGTTGTATGTGCTGAGATTGAAGAGGAAATTTCTCAGTTAGATGATGATGAGAAGGCTATGTTCCTTGAGGATCTTGGATTGGAAGAATCCGGACTTGAGAAGCTGATCAAGGCAAGCTATCATCTTCTTGGACTGATCAGTTATTTGACAGCAGGTGAGCCGGAAGTTCGTGCATGGACAATCAAGAAGGGAACTAAGGCACCACAGGCAGCTGGTAAGATCCATACAGACTTTGAACGTGGATTTATCCGTGCGGAAGTAGTAAGTTATGATGATCTGATGGCATGTGGAACTCATGCGGCAGCGAAAGAAAAAGGATTAGTTCGTCTGGAAGGAAAAGATTATGTCGTTCAGGACGGAGATATCATGCTGTTCAGATTTAACGTTTAACAGATATAGGGAATATGCTTAAAAACCGGTTAGATTCATTGTTTTCTAATTGGAAAAGCAGTAAAAACAGGAATCAGGGACAACTAGATTTGTTCCTGATTTCTGTGGATATGAAAGGAAATAACATAATATGCATTACAATATCAGCTTTCCGAATTTAGGGATTTATCTGGATCATGTAGGAAAAAGCATCAGCATCTTTGGTTTTTCCATTGCTTACTACGGCATGATCATCGGTGCAGCAATTTTGATTGGATTTCTGATTGCCACAGCGGAGGCAAAAAGAACAGGACAAAATCCGGAAGACTATCTGGATATGGGAATTGTCGGAGTGATCGCAGGAATTGCGGGTGCAAGAATCTATTACGTGATTTTCTCCTGGGATTTATATAAAGATAATCTGTTGTCTATCTTTAACCTCAGAGAAGGTGGACTGGCAATTTATGGTGGCGTGATCGGAGCAGTGATCGCAGTTTTTGTGATGGCTGCTGTTAAGAAAAAATCACCATTTCAGATTTTGGATACAATTGCACTGGCGCTTCTGAATGGTCAGATGCTTGGACGTTGGGGGAATTTCTTTAACAGGGAAGCATTTGGAGAATACACAGATTGTCTGTTTGCAATGAGGCTTCCGGTTGATGCTGTAAGACCGGGAGATATCACAGAACTTATGCGCGAGAACATGCAGAGAATTGACGGAGTCAGTTATATTCAGGTACACCCGACATTTTTGTATGAATCATTATGGTGTGCCGGACTTCTTATTATATTGTTTCTGTATAGGAAACATAAGAAATATGAAGGTGAGCTCTTTCTTATGTACCTGTTTGGTTATGGGGCAGGACGCGTGTGGATCGAGCGGCTTAGAACAGATCAGCTTGTTCTTCCGGAAATCGGATTTCCGGTGTCAGAACTTCTGGCAGGTTGCCTGGTGATTGTGACAGGAATTATGCTGATCTATTGCAGAAGGCATTGCAGAAAAAGAAATGAGAAGAAAAAAGTGGATCAGTATGAGCCGGTGCCAACAAAGATCAAAGGGAAAAAACCACCGAAGTGGGATGACCGGTTGTTTAAAAACAGATAGAATGATAAGAAAAAAGTATAGTGATTCATAAGCCAGAAGAGTTAATGTTCAACAGAAAGTACTCTTCTGGCTTTTTCTATTTCTGCCTGTTTTAGTTAATAATCTCCAATAACAGCACTGATAACTATTCTCAAAATGCTGCTCTGCACACGAAAATATACAAAAGAGGATATTTATAACTCTAGACTTTTGTGACTTTTGGAGATATAATGAAACTACATGTGAATTAATTATACTTAACTCAGTGTAAAACCTATGTAACACCTAAGGAGGAATAAAAATGGCAAGAAAAATGAAGACCATGGACGGTAATCAGGCAGCAGCTCACGTTTCTTATGCATATACAGAAGTAGCAGCTATCTACCCGATTACGCCTTCATCCGTTATGCCGGAGCATATCGATGAGTGGGCTACTGAAGGAAGGGAGAACATTTTCGGACAGACTGTACAGGTTACAGAGATGCAGTCCGAGGCCGGAGCAGCAGGTGCTGTTCACGGATCATTAGCAGCAGGTGCTCTTACAACAACATTTACTGCTTCTCAGGGACTCCTTCTTATGATTCCTAACTTATATAAGGTTGCTGGTGAGCAGCTTCCGGGAGTATTCAACGTATCTGCCCGTGCACTTGCAAGCCACGCACTGTCAATTTTTGGAGATCATTCTGACGTTTATGCATGTCGTCAGACAGGAGCAGCTATGCTCTGTGAATCCAGCGTACAGGAAGTAATGGACCTTACTCCGGTTGCTCATTGTGCAGCACTTGAAGGAAAGATTCCATTCATCAACTTCTTTGATGGATTCAGAACATCACACGAGATTCAGAAAATCGAGACATGGGATTATGAAGATCTGAAAGACATGGTAAGCATGGAAGCAATCGACGAGTTCCGCGCACATGCACTTAACCCGAACCACCCATGCCAGAGAGGTTCAGCTCAGAACCCGGATATCTTCTTCCAGGCTAGAGAGGCTTGTAACCCATTCTATGATGCACTTCCGGGAATCGTTCAGAAGTACATGGATAAGGTTAATGAGAAGATCGGAACAGACTACAAACTGTTCAACTACTATGGAGCAGCAGATGCAGAGCACGTGATCGTAGCTATGGGATCTGTTTGTGACACAATCGAGGAGACAATCGATTACCTGACAGCTGCAGGAGAGAAAGTCGGAGTTGTTAAAGTTCGTCTTTACAGACCATTCAGCGCAGAAGCTCTGATCGATGCTATCCCGGATACAGTTAAGAAGATTTCTGTTCTTGACAGAACAAAAGAGCCAGGAGCACTTGGCGAGCCACTGTACCTGGATGTTGTTGCAGCACTTAAAGGATCTAAGTTCGATGCAGTTCCAGTTTACACAGGACGTTATGGACTTGGTTCTAAAGATACAACACCTGCTCAGATCGTTGCTGTATACCACAACGATGAGAAAGCTAAATTCACAATCGGTATTGAAGATGATGTTACACATCTTTCACTTGATGCTGGTAAGCCACTTGTTACAACACCAGAAGGAACAATCAACTGTAAGTTCTGGGGACTTGGAGCAGATGGTACTGTTGGAGCAAACAAGAACTCCATCAAGATCATTGGTGATAACACAGACATGTATGCACAGGCTTACTTTGATTATGACTCTAAGAAGTCCGGTGGTGTTACAATGTCTCACCTTCGTTTCGGTAAGAAACCGATTAAATCAACATACCTGATCCATCAGGCTAACTTTGTTGCATGTCATAACCCGTCTTATGTTAACAAATACAACATGGTTCAGGAACTTGTTGATGGAGGAACATTCCTTCTGAACTGCCCATGGGATATGGAAGGACTTGAGGAGCATCTTCCGGGACAGGTAAAAGCTTATATCGCTAACCACGGAATTAAATTCTACACAATCGATGGTATCAAGATTGGTAAAGAGATCGGACTTGGCGGACGTATCAATACAGTTCTTCAGTCTGCATTCTTCAAACTTGCAGCTATCATTCCGGAAGAAGAGGCTATTGACCTTATGAAAGCAGCTGCTAAGGCTACTTACGGAAGAAAAGGTGACAAGATCGTTCAGATGAACTACGATGCAATCGATGCTGGTGCAAAACAGGTCGTAGAAGTAGAAGTTCCGGAAAGCTGGAAAGATGCAGCTGATGAAGGACTTGCTACACCACACATCGCAGACGGCGGAAGAACTGATGCAGTTGCATTTGCTAAGAATATCCAGGCAAAAGTTAACGCTCAGGAAGGAAATACACTCCCTGTATCTGCATTCAATGATTATGTTGATGGATCTACACCGTCAGGAACAGCTGCTTACGAAAAACGTGGTATCGCAGTAGATATCCCGATCTGGCAGTCAGAAACATGTATCCAGTGTAACCGTTGTGCATATGTATGTCCGCACGCAGTTATCCGTCCGGTAGCTCTGACAGAGGAAGAAGTTGCTCAGGCTCCAGAAGGACTTAAGACACTTGATATGATCGGAATGCCGGGAATGAAGTTCACAATGACAGTATCCGCTTACGACTGTACAGGATGTGGATCTTGTGTGAATGTCTGCCCAGGAAAGAAGAATAAAGAGACAGGCGAAGTTGAGAAGGCTCTTACAATGGCTAACATGGAAGCTAATGCAGGAGAGCAGACATTCTTCGACTTTGGTAGAGAGATTCCGGTTAAACCAGAAGTTGTTGCTAAATTCAAAGAGACAACAGTTAAGGGAAGCCAGTTCAAACAGCCACTCCTTGAGTTCTCAGGAGCTTGTGCAGGATGTGGTGAGACACCATACGCTAAGCTGATCACACAGCTGTTTGGTGATAGAATGTATATTGCAAATGCAACAGGATGTTCTTCTATCTGGGGTAACTCTTCACCGTCTACACCTTACACAGTAACACCGGAAGGTAAAGGACCTGCATGGAGCAACTCCCTGTTTGAGGACAACGCTGAGTTTGGATACGGTATGCTGCTTGCACAGAATACAATCAGAGACAGACTGAAAGCAAAAGTTGAGAAGATCGCAGAGAAGACTACAGATGAGGCAGTTAAGGCTGCAGCAGCTGAGTATCTTGAGACATATACAGTAGGCGCTACAAACGGAACAGCTACAGACAAACTTGTTGCAGCTCTTGAAGCACTCGATTGCGATTGCGAAGAGAGAGCAGAAGTTCTGAAGAACAAAGATTTCCTTGCTAAGAAATCCCAGTGGATCTTCGGAGGAGACGGATGGGCTTACGATATCGGATACGGCGGAGTTGACCACGTTCTT
>OLGF01003343.1_pt1 | contig 13392 bp, 10 predicted proteins | sample 1604971 | NCBI WGS metagenome assembly OLGF01 (sample SAMEA3888902, study PRJEB22519) | human gut metagenome | biome: human gut; feature: human-associated habitat; material: faeces | place: Denmark | collected 2011 | reverse complement strand
CAGCCGCCGAAGCGGTGCTTAAGCCGCTAGGCGGGAATTGTGCGGTGTTGCCTTAACGCTTTTGCTGCAAAGTCTGCTCCGTCCGCATTCCCGTTTCCCGGTAAAATTCATCCAATTCTCCCTGCTTTTTTGATCACACGCACTTCCTCGGGCACTGCGCAAAAACCTGGCGATTTTTTCAGTTTGCCTGCGGGTACGGCTGTCCGCTTTTCTTCCAGCGGGCGTACCTGCCTGCCCAGTATATGCTGTACGCAGTCAAGCTGCAAGGCATTTACACCGCGTATTCCTACCTCAGCGTCCGCGCCACTGTGGACTTGCCGCTGCCAGAAAATTCGATCCATGCAATTTTATTCCAGCTTCGCCTCCTTGCCCAGCGCCTTCTTTTTGCACTCACTTCAAAACCGCAAAAGGACATTTATTATATCAGCTACAAGGGGAAGTTGTCAAAAAAATTGCCAAAGAGATACAAATAGGCTATAATATAAAATAAAAAATTGTGTATTGAACGGTTTTTACCCCATTTGCACCCGGAAGGAGGTGGCAAGCACGGATACTTTACAGACAAATAGTACAACACAAACTGCTGAGATGCTCAAATTAGAGGGCGTTGTTGAGCATGTGATATACGAAAACCCGGATACCGGTTATGCCGTGTTTGAAGTGGATGCCGGTGGCACCGATATTGTGGTGGCAGGCAACGTGGGCAGCGTGGATAACGGTATGTCCATTACGGCGTATGGCTATATGGTCAACCACCCCAGCTATGGCGAACAGTTCCGTGCCGAAACCTGTGAGGCCAGCCTGCCGCAGGATACCGCGGCTTTGCTGAGCTACCTTTCCAGTGGGGTATTGCCCTATATCGGGCCTTCCACAGCAAAAAAGATTGTGGCAAAATTTGGGGCGCATACATTGAACGTCATCTCTGAAACGCCGGACAAACTCTGTGAGCTAAAAGGTATCACCCCGCAAAAGGCCGCCGCCATCTCCAACGAGTTCCGACGTATGTACGGTGTGCGGGAAGTGGTTGCCTGGATGGCCAAGTTTGGGCTTTCCGCCCAGATGGCTGTTACAGCCTACCGCGCGTTTGGCCCCGCCACGGTAGAAGCACTGAAAAAGAACCCCTACATGCTGTGCGGGGAGCCGCTGAACCTGAAATTCAGCCAGGTCGACGGTATCGCCGCCCAGCTGCAGGTAGGACAGGGCAGCGACCTGCGCATTGCCGCCGGGCTTTTGTACGCTTTGCGCCACAACGCCAACAACGGCCACACCTGCCTGCCCGCAGATAAGCTGATCGAAAGCACTGCGCGCTTTATTCGGGTGGAGCCGGATGCCGTAAAGGCCGGGCTGCAAAGCCTGTTGGAGCATGACGAAATGCGCGCCTGCACCTTTGACGGAACGAAATATATTTACCTGCCAGATCTGCTCAGCGCAGAGCAGGATATTGCTGCGCGGCTGGGGGAGCTTGCCACATTCCCGACAGAAAGCCCCAAAACGCTGGAAAGCGATATCCGCGTTTTGGAATTGACCCAAGGTTTTGAATATGCCCCTTTGCAGCGGGAAGCAATCCGCTTAGCTCTCTCTTCCCGCGTAATGGTTTTGACCGGCGGTCCCGGTACCGGCAAAACCACAACGGTCAAAGCGATTCTGAATTTGTATGAAGGTATTTATGACCGGGTTGCCCTGTGTGCCCCCACCGGCCGCGCCGCCAAGCGGCTGACCGAGCTGACCGGCCACAGCGCTTCCACCATCCACCGATTGCTGGAAGTGGACTATTCTACCGGAAGCGTGCGTTTTATTCATAATGAAAAGAATCTTCTCCCGTTTGACGTTATCATTCTGGATGAGATGAGTATGGTAGATGCCAAGCTGTTCCAGGCGTTGTTGGCCGCCGCGCGTTACCACTGCCGCATTATTATGGTAGGTGATGCCGACCAGCTGCCCAGCGTTGGCCCCGGCAGTGTGCTGGGGGAGATCTTGCAGGCAGACGTTCTGCCCACCGTACGGCTGAATGAGATCTTCCGCCAGGCGCAGAAAAGCATGATTGTACAGAACGCCCACCGCATTGTGGAAGGGCAGATGCCCATAAAAGGCGGGCGGGATGATGACTTTTTCATGATCGAATCCACCGGTCTTGCCTGCCAGAGGCTGATCTGCGACCTGGTCAGTACCCGGCTGCCCAAAAGTTATGGCTATGACCCCGTGCGGGACATCCAGGTGCTTTGCCCCACCAAGGTTGGCCCCACCGGGAGCGTAGAACTGAACCGCCGCCTGCAGGCCATTTTGAACCCGCCTGCACCGGATAAGCCGCAGATCATTTGGGAGCAAAGCGGCCGTGTGCTGCGCTGTGGCGACAAGGTAATGCAGATCAAAAACGATTATGACATTCCCTATGAGCGGGACGGTGCCGAAGCCGGTGTGGGTGCCTATAACGGGGATATGGGTATTATTACTGCCGTTGACCCCGAAAGCCGTGCTGTGACGGTACGGATGGATGACCGAAAGTATATTTACGGTGCTGACCAGCTTGCCGAGCTGGAACCCGCTTACGCTGTAACAGTGCACAAAAGCCAGGGTTCTGAATTTCCGGCCGTCATTATGCCTGTGGCAGATGTACCCGCGCGCCTTTGTTACCGCAACTTGTTGTACACCGGGGTTACCCGCGCACGCCGCCTGTGCATTCTGGCGGGAACCCGGCGCACCGAGCAGGCCATGGTGGATAATGTGCGCCAGAACATGCGTTACAGCGGGCTGCGCTACCTGCTGCGCGAGGCAGTCACTCCGGCTGAAAAACGCAGATGAAACAGAGAAAACGCATATCTCTGGATTGGCTGGACCGTGGGCAAACGGCTCTGGAACCGCTGCTGGCCCTTGCCTATCCGCGGCACTGCCCGCTGTGCGGCACGGTACTTGAGCAAAGCGCCTGGAAAGCCGCCGTGTGCCGTTCCTGTATACCGGAAGCCGAGCGTCTGCGGCATCTTCCACCGCGTCTGCCTGTAACGGAGCACGCCTTTTACGCTGTCAACACCTGCGCAGCTGCCTTTTACTATGCAGACAGTGTGCGCCATGCTATCCTGCTTTGCAAGGAGAACGGCAACCCCTGGTATGCGCGAGAACTGGCGGATTTGATGGCTGTGCTGATTTTTGACGCACAGCCTGCCCGTGCTCCAGGGTACCGCCCGGTATACGAGAATCTATCCGACATTTCGCTGTACAGCGCCATTGTTCCGGTGCCGCCGCGCGTAAAGAAGAACCGCGCGGAAAATATGCCCCTTTTGCTAGCGCAGCGCCTTGGGCGCATCCTGCACATTCCGGTCATCCAGCCGCTGTGCCTGACCCGGCAGGTTTTACCGCAAAAATCGCTGGACCAGCAAAAGCGCTTTGCCAATGTCAAGGATGCTTACGCCTGCCGTACTGGGGTTGACCTTTCCGGAATGCGGCTGCTGTTGCTGGATGATGTGATCACCACTGGTGCCACCATCTCTGCCTGCGCCAAAGCACTATTGGAGGGTGGCGCTGTGAGTGTGGACGGCGTGTGTGTTGCAGCGACGGAACTGATGCCCAAAAGCCACGGTGCCGCCGGAACACCAAAAGAAAGCAAATAGCTTTTATCTGCCGGATGGTTGATGGCAATTCACAATAGATAACAAAGTGCTGCTTCTGGCAGCAAGGAGTACCAGATAAACATGAAGCAATATGATATCGGCCTTGATCTTGGCACAACTTCCATTATCATTGCCACACAGGAACAGGGAGTTGTGTTCCATCAGCCCAGCATTGGTGCTGTTGATACCCGCAGCAGCACCATTCTGGCAGTGGGGGACAAAGCCCTGCGCATGGTGGGGCGTGTGCCTTCTTATATTGATATCATCCGCCCTTTGCGGGACGGTATTATTCAGGACCACCGCATGACAAACGAACTAATCGTGCGGTTTATCAATGAGGTATGCCGTTCGCGCATCATCAAGCCGCGCGTATCGGTCTGCGTTCCGGCAGCCATTACCGGCATTGAAGCTGACGCCGTGGTAGAAGCCGTTATGGCAGCCGGGGCACGGCAGGTTTTCCTTGTGGATGAGCCTGTCGCCGCCGCCCTTGGCGCAGGGCTGGATATCCGCAAACCCATGGGCTGCATGGTGATTGATATCGGCGGCGGCTCCACGGATATCGCCGTGATCAGCATGGGTGGGCGGGTGCGCGCCGCCAGCCTGCCGGTCGCCGGCAACGCTTTTGACCAGTGCATTGCCCAGTATGTTCAGGAAAAATTCAACATTGCCATCGGCCCTCTAACCGCCGAAGCGCTGAAAAAGCAGGTTGCCTGCTGCACCAAAAGTGAGTTTGAGGGCGTAATGGAGATCCGTGGTCATTCCTGGGAGACCAACCTGCCCGCCCGCCGCCTTGTCTATACGCGGGACCTGTACCTGCCCGTGCAGGAACTGGCCGCCCGCATTGCCGCCACTGCCCGCAATGTATTGGAAAGCACCCCGCCGGAACTGGCCGCTGATGTTGCCAAGAACGGCATTCTGCTGACTGGCGGCGGCTCCATGCTGCGTGGCCTGGCTGGTTATATTGCCGGGGAGCTGCATGTGGATGTTGCCATCGCACCAGACCCCATCAACTGTGTGGCACGCGGAACCGCAGCCAGCTTAACGCTGGGCCAATACCTGACAGCCGGTTTCCGCGATGCCACCCCCAGAGCGTGGCATAACCGACTGCAATCCCCAGAAGGTTTTTCCAATTAAAGCGCAGCTTTTGTGCAGGTTGTAAAAAGTATGATTTTCTGCGGATACCTCCGCCAGCCTACTTTTCTATCCGGCAAAAGTGTGCTATACTATACAGCGTTTGCCAAAATTCCCAGCCCTGCATGGTTCCGGGCTGGTTCTGCCATATAATATAAGGACAGGTTCATTATGCCCGATACCATTACCACTGAATTTCTGGCCCTGCGGGACCGCTATATCGCTTCCTGCTTTACTAAGCTGAACCCGGTGCAGCAGCAGGCTGTGTTTACCACCGAAGGCCCGCTGCTGATCCTGGCAGGTGCAGGCTCCGGCAAAACCACCGTTCTGGTCAACCGCATTGCCAATATCATCCGTTTTGGCCGCGCCTATGGCTCCAAAGAGGTCAGCCGCCCGGTTGCGCAGAGTGATCTGGAGCAGCTGCGTACCGCCATCATGTGCGGCCAGCCGGTTCCGCAGTCCCTGATGCCGCTGATGAGCGTTGCCCCGGCCCGCCCGTGGAATGTGCTGGCCATTACCTTTACCAATAAAGCCGCCGGAGAACTGAAAGAACGCCTGAAAGCCATGCTGGGCGATACCATGGGCGGGGATGTATTTGCCTCCACTTTCCACTCTGCCTGTGTACGGATCCTGCGCCGCGATGCCGAACGCATTGGCTTCCCCAAAAGCTTTACGATTTACGATTCCGACGACCAGCAGCGTGTCATCAAGCAGATCTACAAAGAACTGATGATTGATGACAAGTTCCTGCCGGTCAAATCAGCCATCTCCCAGATCAGCGGTTACAAAGATAAACTTCTTTCCGCCAAAGATGTCGCCGCCGAAGCGCCGCGCGATACCAAGGCTGCTTTGATTTCCAAAATCTATACCGCCTATTCCAACCGGCTGCGCACGGCTGGTGCCATGGACTTTGACGATCTGATTTTCCATACCGTGCAGATGCTGAAAACCGATGCCGAAGCGCGGGAATACTACCAGCAGAAGTTTCGCTATGTCGTGGTGGACGAATACCAGGATACCAGCGTGGCCCAGTTCCACCTGGTGCGCCTGCTGGCCGGTGGTTCCAACAATGTATGCGTTGTTGGCGATGACGATCAGAGCATTTATAAGTTCCGCGGTGCTACCATTGAAAATATCCTGAACTTTGAAAAAGTTTTTGCCGGGGCCAAAACCATCCGCCTGGAGCAGAACTACCGTTCCACCTCCAACATTCTGAATGCGGCCAATAGCGTCATCAAGAACAACAACGGCCGCAAGGGCAAGACCTTGTGGACCCAGAACGGCGATGGTGACAAAGTTCACCATTATACGGCTGCTTCGGAACAGGATGAGGCCAGCCATGTGGCCGAGGTTATTGGCCAGAACCTGAAAAATGGTGCTTCCTTAAAAGACCATGCCGTTTTGTACCGCATGAATGCGCAGTCCAACCCCATCGAAACTTATTTTGCCCGTGCCGGTATCCCGTACCGCATTGTGGGTGGCCAACGCTTCTTTGACCGCAAGGAAGTCAAGGATATCAACTCTTACATGGCCGTTGTGGTCAACCCGCGGGACGACGTGCGCCTGCGCCGCATCATCAATGAACCTGCACGAAAGATTGGTGCCACCACCATTGATAAGATCGGGGAACTGGCCGCCGCCAACGGCGTGCCGATGATGGAGATCATCCGGGAGGCTTCTTCTTATCCCGCACTGGGCCGTGCCGCCAGCGCGCTGAACGCGTTTTACTCCATGTACCGTGAACTGTGTGATCTTTCCGTCACCCTTCCGTTGGATGAATTTGCCGGTGAAGTGATCCGCAAGACCGGATACGAAGCCATGCTGAAAGCGCAGAAAGAAGAGGGCGAGACCCGGCTGGAAAACTTGGGCCAGTTGATTTCTTCCGTAAAGACTTATGCGGAGCAGAACGGGGAAGACGCAACCCTTTCCGGTTTCTTGGAAGAAGTTGCCCTGATTGCAGACCTTGATTCCTATGATGAAGATGCTGATTCCGTTACCCTGATGACGATGCACAGCGCCAAGGGCCTTGAATTCCCGTATGTGTTTATCATTGGTATGGAGGATGGCGTTTTCCCCGGTGACCTTGCTCGCTACAGCGAGGAAGAAATGGAAGAGGAGCGCCGCCTGTGCTATGTCGGTATTACCCGCGCCAAGAAAGAGCTGTATCTTTCTTCCTCCCGCAGCCGTATGATTTTCGGCCAGACGCGCCGCAACCCGCCTTCCTGCTTTTTGGATGAGATTGACCCCAATGTGATGGACGAAACCGAAAGCCCAGAGCTTGCTTACAGCGGCGGTTTTGGCGCCGGGTACGGCAGCTACAGCACCAATGTTCCCGGCGGGCGCAGCGGATACTCCGGGGCTTCCCGCGGGTATCTGAACAGTGAATACAATCGCGGCGGCTTTGGCAGCAAGTATGCCGGCGGCTTCCAAAGTGGGTTTGCTTCCGGCGGGCACGAAAGCCCGAACTACCCCGGCGGCCGCCACACGGTCCAAAGCAGTAGCTTTGGCGCCGGGTATGGCAGTAGCCGCGTCAACCATCATTCCGGTGCTCCGGTTGCTCCGGCGGGCGGTGGCGTTACCACTGCGCCCGCCGCACCCGCACGCAAAAAGGCCGCCAACTTTGCAGCCGGGGACCTTGTGGACCACAAGGTGTTTGGCCGCGGCAAGGTGCTGAAAGTAACGCCGGTTGCGGGGGACTGTATTGTAGAAATCCAGTTTGACCGCGTTGGCATCAAAAAAACAATGGCCAATTACGCCCCGCTGACCAAGCTGACCAGCGAAGAATAAACCACTGATAAAAAGGAAAAGAGGGAACGGGTCCATGCTTGTAACATTGATCGCCCACACCAATGACCCCGAAAAGACCATTGCCGCAGCCGCCAAGCTGTGCTATTCTGATGCACATATCGAAACCCTGCTGGATGGCCTAACACCGGAAAAGACCGCAGCCTTTTTGCAAAAGCTGAATGACTTCGGCCACGCCAGCCCCATTGAACATGCCAGCTTTACCTTTGGCATTGAGGGCGTTTCCCGCACCTTTCTGGCACAGGTCACCCGCCACCGCATTGCAAGTTTCAGTGTGCAGAGCCAGCGCTATGTGCGGCTGGAAGATTTCCGTTATGTGATTCCCCCGGAAATTGAGGCTGACCCTGCGGCCAAAGCGGCTTTTATTGATGCAATGAACGCCGATGCCAAACACTACCTGGAGCTGGTCAAAGCACTGGAAGAAAAGCATACCCACACCTTGATGGAGCAGGGCATGCCGGAAAAGACCGCCCGCGCCAAAGCCAGCAAAATGGCAAACGAGGACGCCCGCTTTGTATTGCCCAACGCCTGCGAGACAAAAATGGTAATGACCATGAACTGCCGCAGCCTGAACAACTTTTTCAACCTGCGTTGCTGCAACCGTGCCCAGTGGGAGATCCGCGCCGTTGCCGATGAAATGCTGCGCCTTGTATACCCGCTTGCGCCGCATGTTTTTGCCGCAGCTGGTCCCCGCTGCCTGGCGGGTCCCTGCCCGGAGGGCGGTATGTGCTGCGGCAAGCAGAACGCCGTGCGTGATAAATATGCAACACTGAAACAGGAGGCTGAAAACCATGGGTAAACTGATTATTTTTGAAGGCCTGGATGGTTCCGGCAAGGGCACACAGGCAGAACTTGCCTGCCAGAATTTGCATAGCAAAGGGTATGACCCGCTGAAAATCAGCTTCCCAGATTATGACAGTCCGTCCTCCGCACTGGTCAAGATGTATCTTTCCGGCGAGTTCGGCCAGCGCCCGGATGACGTGAACGCTTATGCAGCTTCAACGTTTTATGCTGTTGACCGTTTTGCCAGCTACAAAACCAGGTGGGGCAATGTCTACCGCCAGAATGGGCTAATCATCTCTGACCGTTACACCACCTCCAACGCTGTTCACCAATGTTCCAAACTGCCGCCGATGCACTGGGATGGTTTTCTGGAGTGGCTGTTTGAGTTCGAGTACAAAAAGCTCGGCCTGCCTGCGCCGGATGCGGTTGTATACCTTGCGGTTGATCCCGATGTCAGCCAGCGCCTGATTGCGCAGCGCTACCACGGCGATGAAAGCAAAAAAGATATTCAGGAACGCGATACCGAATACCTGGCCCGTTCCCGCGCCGCCGCTGAATACTGCGCACGCAAGCTGGGCTGGCACCGCATTGAGTGTACCACAACGGTAGACGGCCAGAAAACCATCCGCACGCCGGAGGATATTCAGTCCGAAGTGATGGCATACCTGGAGCGGATTTTGAGCTAAAACCGTTGGCAGCAAAAACCACACGTTGAATACGGCAAGGAGGGGATAGAACATGCTTTGCAAAGCAACGGAAGCTGATTTGGAGCAGATGGTTGCGTTCCGCCGCAAAACGTATGGCGGAACCCGCCAGGATGCTTTGGACTGGCTTTGTGGAATTGTGGGGTTGGATAATATCCTGATCCTTGCCCGGGACCCGGCCCCCGGTGCAAAGCCCATCCCGGCCGCCATGATTGGTGCGGTTCCAGTGGAATGCGGGCACCACCACGGCGTATGGCTCTGCTGCATGGCAACGGACCCGTCCCTGCAGGGGCGCGGGCTGATGCCCAAACTGCTGGCAACCTGCCTGCGCGCCTTTTCCGCCAAAGGGTGTGATTTTGCTGTGGCGGCACCGCAAAGCACGCGGGCCGCAAAAGCGTTTTCCCAGCTGAATTTTCAGGGGCGCTTCCCGCTGCGCATCATCCGCAAGCCCATTGAACACAATTTGTGGGCACGAGCAGAGTTTGATAACCTGACAGTCCGCAAATTGATCGACACCCGCATGCGCTACCAGCCCGCCTGCATCGCCCTGCCGGAAAGCAGCATGAACACCATGATCACCCGGCTCTACCGCCGCGGTATGACCATTGTTTCCAACCAGCGCGGTTACGGCCTCTATTGCCAGGAAAAGGACGAGCTGCTTTTTATGGAGCTGCAGGCCGATAACGACCATTCGGCTGATATTCTGCTGCAGGCCGCGCGGGAACATACCGGTCTGACCAAAGCACGGCTGCTGCTGGCGGAAAATCAGTTTTTGTACCTGGGCGAGGGTAAGCGCTGTGGTTACGGCATGATTTGTTACCTTGGGCAGCCGTTCCCCGTTACGGACGTTTATTTCCGCCTGTTGCTGTAAGACCGTGCATACGTGAAACAGGGCAGTTCTGCTGCCTGGTAAAGGAGATTTGGAATGAAAATCAATCGTGGTGATTCCCAGGACAAGGGCTCGCAGTCGCGCCAGGCTTATCATGCTGCGCCAGCCCCCGCACCAAAGCGCCCGGTACAGCCTGATCCTGACCCGCAGGACCTGTACGAAGACGCCGAAGGTCCAGACGAGTACGCAGAGGATGACGATGATGAACCCGTCCGCCGCCGTTTTCCCATTGGGCTTGTGGTTCTTGTTGTCATTTTGGCTATCGTCGGCATCGGCGGCTGGAAAGTGTTCCAGTTCTACGGCGAAGTTGCCGGCAACGGCGATCTCGGCCCGGAGCAGACCGTTACCATTGAACAGGGTTCCACTGTTGCAGACATCACAAACGTTTTGAAAGAGGATGGCGTTATCCAGTATGACTGGCTGTTCAAGCTGTATGCCAAATACAGCGGCCGCGCTTCCGGTTTGCAGTATGGCGATTTTACCCTGCGCTCCGGCATGGATTATAACACGATCCTGAAAACCCTCAGCGTGCAGCAGGTCAAGCGCAAGACCATTACCATCACATTCCCCGAAGGCTACACAGCCGTTGCTATTGCCCAGAAGATGGAAGAAAATGGCTTGTGCTCGGTGGATGATTTCCTTGCCTGCGCCAACGGCGAGGATGGTTCCGATTTCAGCCAGTATGATTTCTGGAATGCCATCCCGGATACCGAAGGCCGCCTGATGAAGTGCGAGGGCTACCTGTTCCCGGACACTTACGAGTTCTTCACCGATGACTCGGTCTATAATTACGTCAACACCTTCTATAAGGAATTCGACGCCAAAACTTCCGACCTGTGGGATACCATCAACGAAAAGGGCACCACAATGAATGATGTTGTCATTCTGGCCAGCTTCATTCAGGAAGAAGCCGGTATGCCCGCAGAAGACGCCAAGGTTTCCGCCTGCTTCCACAATCGTTTGGAATCCGATGACCCGCAGTGGACAGAGCATAAGCTGGAATCCAATGCCAGCAGCTATATCATGAACGATAGCGACAATAACTACCTGTGGAATTCGCCCACCGCCGTTTATTACGGCTGGCCGGAACAGGGTGCTATTCCGGATGATGTGCTTGCTCATTACGACACCTACCGCATCAGCGGCCTGCCCGCCGGTGCCATCACCAATCCCGGTATTGATGCCATTGCCGCCGCGCTGAATCCCGACCAGGAATATCTGGACGAAGGCTATTATTTCTTTGTTACCGGCAACCCGAACGGCGACCACCCTGGCGAATATTTCTATGCCAAAACGGCAGACGAACACCATCAGAACTGCATCATCGCCGGTTGGGGCTGATAAAAGCTGAACTTCACTGAACAAAGGAGCCGTTATCTTATGTTGTCCTGTCCGGAACTGCTGTCGCCTGCCGGCAGCCTTGAAGCCCTGAAATATGCCGTCATGTATGGTGCCGATGCCGTATACTGCGCACTGCCGCGCTTTGGTATGCGCGCCGCACCGGTCAACCTGACCATTGGCGAGCTTCATGAAGGCTGCATTTTTGCCCATGCTCGCGGCAAAAAAGTATACCTGACCCTGAACAACCTGCCCACCAACGATGAGCTTTCCGAGCTGCCGCAGTATATCAAGGACGCGGCCGAAGCCGGGGTGGATGCCTTTATCATTGCGGACCTTGGCGTACTGAGCCTTGCCAAACAGTATGCTCCGGATGTGGATGTGCATTTTTCCACCCAGGCAGGCATCACCAATTATGCTGCTGCAACCATGGCCTACAACCTGGGCGCCAAGCGTGTGGTGCTGGCGCGCGAGCTGACCCTGACCGATATTGCCCAGATCCGCGATAACACCCCGCCGGAGCTGGAACTGGAAGCCTTTGTGCACGGCGCCATGTGCATGAGCGTTTCTGGTCGGTGCCTGCTTTCCAGCTATATGACCGGACGCAGCGGCAACCGCGGCGAATGTGCCCAGCCCTGCCGCTGGAAATACTATCTTGTAGAAGAAAACCGACCCGGCCAGTATATGCCCATTGGCGAAAATGAGGACGGCAGCTACATCCTGAACGCCAATGACCTATGCACCGCACCGTTTTTGGACCTGATCTGCAAGGCTGGTGTGGATTCTCTGAAAATTGAGGGGCGCGCCAAAACATTCTATTACGTTGCGTCCGTTACCGCCGCTTACCGCAAAGCGCTGGACCAGTACCTGGCAAACCCCGCCAGTGATACGTTTGATTTGCCGGATTCCGTGCTGGATGAGCTGAACCGTACCAGTCACCGCCATTATTCACCCGGTTTCTATTTTGGCAAAGAGAAAGCCCTGCAGACGCCCAGCCATACTTATGTGCGAGATTGGGATTTCATCGGCACTGTGGATTCGTGGGAAGACGGCGTTGCCCATTGCACCCAGCGCAGCAAGTTCTGCCTGGGAGATTCGCTGGAAATTTTGCAGCCAGATGGTTCGGTCGTGCCCGTAACCCCTGAATGGATCAAAAACGCGGAAGGGGAAGCGGTGGATGCCACCCCGCACCCGATGATGCAGTATACCATTCCCTGTGCCACGCCCTTGATGCCGTACAGCCTGCTGCGGATGCAGAAAAGGCAGTAAATTTTCATTTATCTATTTGCAACAACCAAAAGCCCCACCTGCCGGATGCAGAATGTTCTGCCCGGCAGGCGGGGCTTTTTTATTTTTATTCTTTACCGCTTCTGTAAAAGCCCAGAAAGAAGCTAAAGACTTTAACGTTGACTCTACCCTTTATGCCTATTATCAACGTTGTCAGGAATGCTTATTGCAACCCGTTGTACTTAGCATGTCCGATACCTTGTATCGAATGGCAGAGGAACGGCATGATAAACGGATGCAGGCAGTAGCTATTTCCACCCAACTGGATTATCATTATTTTCAGGCAACAAATGAAGACAGCATTATCTATTATACCAATAAGGTAAAAGACTTCGCCAAAGCAACCCAACAACCCAAGTATTATTATTTCGCATGGTCGAACAGGCTTATTCTATATTATCTGAAAAACGGTAGAACCAATATTGCACTTTATGAAGCGCAAAAGATGCTGAAAGAAGCACAAGAGGAAGACGACAAAACCGGTCTGTCCCGCTGCTACAACATCATGTCGCAGATTTACACAGTCAAAAGACTGGATTCCATGGCTTTCGAATGGCAATTGAAAGAAATAGAACTGACGGAGAAATATGATCTGGAAAACTATAACATCTCGCAAACATACAGCCAGATAAGTAGTTATTACATCAATACCAACCAGCCGGAAAAGGCACTGGAAGCATTGAAAAAGGCGGATGCAACCGCATACTCCCCTACACAAAAAATATCCGTGCAACTGGAATACGTTAATTATTACAGCAAATTCGGAGATATGCAGGCAGCCGAGAAAATACTAAACGAATGTAAAACAGCATTTGATCAGGATAAAAGATTATGGTCGATAAAGAAAAGACTA
>OLGF01003333.1_pt1 | contig 13441 bp, 8 predicted proteins | sample 1604971 | NCBI WGS metagenome assembly OLGF01 (sample SAMEA3888902, study PRJEB22519) | human gut metagenome | biome: human gut; feature: human-associated habitat; material: faeces | place: Denmark | collected 2011 | reverse complement strand
TCTGTGCTGTCCGAGCCGCGGCCATACTTCATCAGGTTGGCGATGCGGTGGATGAGCACGGTGGTCTTGCCGCTGCCCGCCCCCGCCAGCAGCAGCAGCGGCCCATCGGTGGCCAGTGCGGCCCTCCTCTGCTCCGGGTTCAGGTTCTGGTAGTCCAGGGCGATAGCCGCCCTCCGCGCCTTGCAGAAGCGCAGTTCCTCTTCTCTGTTCAGCATGGTTTTCTCCTTGGCAATAGCGGAGCCGCCCCTGGGTGGACGGCTCTTGTCTCAATACCTCTATTGTAACGAAAACTGTCCCCCAGGTCAACCTTCCGAAATGGAATCTTTTGCATGTGAAAACCGCATTGCCCCCGGTCAAAATCTTTTTGACTTTATAGTGCAAAAGCGTCTCCGGTATGGTATAATACCTCTCCAGGCAGATTGGAAGGAGGTATCCCATGCGCCGCTTTGTGTTCCGCTCCCCCCGGCTGGGCTTTCTGGCGGTGGGCCCCGCCCTGGCCCGGCCGGCCGCCGCCTTTTACCGCCGCAACCGGGCGGCCTTCGCCCCCTTTGACCCGGTGCAGCCGGAGGACTTCTTCACCGAGGAGGGGCAGGCCGAGCGCCTGGCAGAGGAGCTGGGCTGGGCGGAGGTGGGGCGGAGCTTCCGCTTCCTGCTGGTACAGCCCCGGCACCCGGGCAAAATCATCGGGGCGCTGGGCTTCAACGAGATCGTCCGGGGAGCCTTCCAGTCCTGCTTTGTGTCCTACAAAATCGACGCCGCCCTCTGGGGGCGGGGCTACGGCTCCGAGGCCATCCGGTACGGCACCGGCTGGGCCTTCCGGGTGCTGGGGCTCCACCGGGCGGAGGCCAACGTCATGCCCCGCAACGCCGCCTCCCTGCGGGCGGCGGAGAAAGCGGGCTACCGGCCAGAGGGGCTGGCCCGGCGCTATCTCAACATCAACGGCGTGTGGGAGGACCACATCCACATGGTCAAGCTCAATGAGGAGGAATATCATGCATAAATCCGGTTCCGACGGCAAGTTTACCAGCTCCATCGGCTTTGTACTGGCCGCGGTGGGCTCCGCGGTGGGCATGGCCAACATCTGGCTCTTTCCCTACCGGGTGGGGCAGTACGGCGGCGGCGCCTTCCTGATCCCCTATTTCCTGTTCGTCGCCCTGTTCAGCTATGTGGGCCTGTCGGGGGAGTTCGCCCTGGGCCGCCTCACCGGTACCGGCGCCATGGGCTCGCTGGACTACGTGCTCCGGCAGCGGGGCCGCCGGGGCGGCCGGGTGCTGGGCGCCATCCCCCTGCTGGGGGTGCTGGGCATCGCCATCGGCTACTCGGTGGTGGTGGGCTGGGTGCTGCGGTACGCCGCAGGCTCCCTCACCGGCTCCGTCCTGGCCGGGGACGCTCAGGGCTTCTTCTCCGCCCTGGCGGTGGACTTCGGCTCCATCCCCTGGCACTTCGCGGCGGTGGCGGTGACGGCCGCCATCCTGATCTTCGGCGTGGCCTCCGGCATTGAGAAGCTCAGCAAGGTCATGATGCCCGCCTTCTTCATCCTGTTCCTCATCATCGCCGTCCGGGTGGCCTTCCTGCCCGGCGCCATGGAGGGCTACCTCTACCTGCTCCGGCCCGACTGGAGCTATCTGCTCAACCCGGAGACCTGGGTGATGGCCATGGGACAGGCCTTCTTCTCCCTGTCCATCAACGGCGCGGGCATGCTCATCTACGGCAGCTATATGAAAAAGGGCGAGAACATCCTCCGCCACGCGGGCATGACCGCCGTACTGGACACCCTGGCCGCCCTGCTGGCGGGCTTCGCCATCCTGCCCGCGGTGTTTGCCTTCGGCATCGACCCCACCAGCGGGCCGCAGCTCATGTTCGTCACCCTCCCCCAGATCTTCCAGCAGATGCCCGGCGGGCGCATCTTCGCCCTGCTCTTCTTCGTCTCCGTGTTCTTTGCGGGCATCACCTCCCTGATGAACATGCTGGAGGCCTGCGGCGAGGCCCTCACCTCCACCTTCCGCCTGTCCCGCACCGTTTCCACCCTCCTGGTGGGCGCGGCCGCCTTCCTCCCCGGCCTGTTCCTGGAATCCCTGGCGGGCATGGGAGGCTGGATGGATCTCATCACCATCTACGTCTCCCCCTTCGGTGCGCTGCTGGTGGCGGTGTGCATCTACTTTGTGCTGGGTATGAAGGACATCCGGGCCGAGCTGGCTCTGGGCCGGGCCCGGGCCCCCGGCCGCCTTTTCGGCATCACCGCCCGGTTCTATGTATTCCTCACCGTGGCGGTATGGATTCTGGGCATCGCCTACGGCGGCATCGGCTGAATTCCCCCGCAAAAAGCGGCCTGCGCGCTTTGGTGAACACCGATAAGGAAGTATCAAAATCATACTAACTTAACGGCTGACAAACAGGGTTGCTAAAAAACCGGCGTGTTATTTCGCAATGAAATGGCACGCCGGTTCCTTTTCTTTTTAGGCTGTTCAAAGAATTTATTTTAAAACACAAACACTCGAAATTTGGCGGATTTACGACTCGAGTATAAAGGTGTAAAATAATAGTGACTATAATTTTGATTTTCTGCAAAAGGAGATGATAATATTGCTAAGAATTGACAAAGCTATTTTGGACACAAGTGGCGTGATTTGTGACAACATTGCACGTTTTGGCGCAACCGAGCGGGGTCTTTTGAGCCAAAACATATTGGGGCATATTCGCAATTTTGTAGAATATGTAGCAATCAAGGCATTTTCTAATGGTGCTGATGTTAATCCTAATGATTATAATCTCAATGTTGCCGCTCTAAAAGATATGCAACGTCATGGAAATTTGCGTTTTTTATATAGATTTCATGAGCTACTCCAGAAGTCTGTATCGCACTACACTGTAGACAAAGATGGCTCCGAGCGGCTTATGCTCAAATATTATGAACACCTATTTAAAACAAAACTCTATCTTAAACAGGCATACAATCTTGACGTGCTAGAGAATATAGAAGATTTTCCTTTGGACACTGATACCGAACTATCCGATTATTACACGAAAATTGCAGAAAGAATTGAGACGCCAAGCAGATTTAGTTATGCTGTAACATACAATGATCGCTATTATGTTCAGAAAATTAAACCTTTCTTTATAAATCAAAGAATATATTATGAGGTTACATTTACTGCAGCAACGGCTAATACTAGCAAGTTTGATCGAGTAATTGCTTTTACTCGTCATGAAATCATGGATAATTATGCAATAAAGTTTTCCATTCATAATGATACCATTCGTATTTTGGACAAGGATATGTCTATCTTAATAATAGACGGGTACGAAGTATCTATTCGGCCATGTGAATGGGATAACCTTTCTGAAATTTTTGGACCACGAGTGAAGCATAGTACTAGCTCCAATGAATACAGAGACCTAATGAGATTTCTCTCAACTGTTAAAATGTCTCTGACAGAGCTGGTAAGTAGTGACCAAGATTACTATGACTTTGTAAAAAAAGATATTACTGCACAAGCCAAGTCGATCAAAATATATAACCTTCTGGATCAGTGTCGAAAAATAATTATGAGTAATCTGGCAGGTGCAAATGTATTACGTTATTTGCTATACAAGATGAACAATCGTGTTATCAAATGGCAGTATGCGAACCAGCGGTGTGCTGGATTGTCGAATCTCTATCTAGATTATGGCTGTATGCCTTTTGACCGTATGCCCTATTGTACTTCTCTTCGCCAGCATAATCCGAGAATATATGATTTATTTAACTCAATTCCTGCTTCTGGTCGTGAGCATGAATTATTTGCCCGGTACATTAAGAACAACACAGAAATAGAAGGCAAGCTCTTCACGTCTAAAGCTGAAATTGAAGGGTTTGAGAACATTGATGAGTTGATTCAGAAATATAACGCAGCTCTTTACTATAAGCATACTGGACGCAGGCTAGAAGAATATAAAGGTCATATTTATATCAAAGAATATGCTGAGGATAGCGCTGAAATTATTAAAGAGCTACAACAACTCTCTTCTTCTGGTGTTAATCAATATACGGCATCCGTAGATTCATGGCTCTCTCGAGAGTCATACACTATCGATGATGAAAATAAAAAGCAAGCACTCCGCCAAATGTTTGAACATTCACATGTTGCGTTAATATACGGTTCCGCCGGAACTGGAAAATCTACCCTAATTAATCATATAGCAAATTTCTGGGCAGAAAAGGATAAGATTTTTTTGGCCAATACCCATCCTGCTGTGGATAATATGAGAAGAAAAGTAACGGCGGGTAACAGTGTGTATAACACAATTGCAAAGTTTTTATCAAACAAGAATCTCAATACCGCGTGCGATATACTGTTTATCGATGAGTGTAGTACCGTAAGCAACAACGATATGAGACAGGTGCTTGAAAAAGCTAACTTTAAGCTTTTGGTCTTGGTAGGTGATGTGTATCAGATAGAATCCATTTACTTTGGAAATTGGTTTAGCATAGCACAAAAGTTTGTGCCTACAACATCCGTGTTTGAATTAACATACCCCTATAGAACTACAAATCAAGATTTATTAACCGTATGGGATCGTGTACGCAGACTCGATGATGCAATTTTAGAACCCTTAGTAAAAAACGGATATGTTGCAAGACTGGATGAATCGATTTTTGAACATAGCAACAATGACGAAATTATTCTCTGCTTGAATTACGATGGACTTTATGGAATTAACAATATTAATCGCTTTTTGCAGAATAACAATCCTAATAAACGCATCGTATGGGGAATCTCTACATATAAGATTGGAGATCCAATTCTATTCAACGAGTCAAATATTTTTTCTCCATTAATTCATAACAACACCAAGGGTAGAATTGTTGGAATTCATCCTGGAGATCAACAAATTCGGTTTGATATTGAGCTTGAGGAATCAATAAATGAAATAGATGCGTGTGGCTACAATTTTGAACTGCTTGGAGAGTCCGAAGCAGGAAATTCTATTATCTCATTCAGTGTTAATAAAATCCGAAATACCGATGAGGATGATGACAACAACAATTCTACAGTTGTACCATTTCAAGTTGCGTATGCTGTGTCTATCCACAAAGCTCAAGGATTAGAGTACGACTCAGTAAAAATCGTTATCACAAATGAAGTCGAAGAACGTATTACACATAACATTTTTTATACGGCAATTACCCGTGCAAAAAACAAGTTAAAAATTTATTGGAGTCCAGAAACAGAGAAAGCTATTCTTCAACATCTTGAAGTTAAAAATTCAAATAAAGATGCTTATTTATTGGCACAGCTATCATCAATTTCAACAAGATAAGGTACAATAAGTTTCGCAAATTGAAAAGAGAAAAAAGAGACATGGTTTGCTGGATCCTTCCGAATGGTGTGTCACAACTTCATTCTACCAGAGATCTGCAGACCATGTCTTCTTTTATTTTTGCAAAATTTATTCTACCTGACTTAAGCAACTGCATTATAGCAGAAATTTAACGGGCAGGGAAAGATAGGTGTATGAGTGAGAATACGGTTAATCAGATTGCCCATCATATTCGAGGGAAATTTTGTGGGATTTTGTGAACTGCTTAAATACCTGAATTGGTGGTTCTCTTTACCTTAAATTCTTTTAATGCTGCAAACGAGTAATTTTTCCAAAGAACAGGGCATCCGCCATAACACACACCAAGGTGCTCGCATACAGTGCACTCATCAGATGGCAATTTTCGTATTGCCTCCATCGTTTTGCTATAGTCAGTGCTGTTGCTTAATGACAGAAATTCTTGGTAAGTGGAAAAATCTCTGCCAAATTCCCCTAACTGTTTGTAAATATACATGTCGCAGGGAAGCAACTCCATCTTTGTGTTGAAGGTTATAGCATTTTTTAGGTGAATCTGGCAAGGTGTAGCTAGTCTGCCCTTTAGGAGATTCAGCTGCTCCTGGGTATATATGCACATGGGAAAGCTATATTCAACCCACCAATCATCGGTAATGGTGTTCAATTTATCAATCTGAGATATAAAATCATTTATCATTTTTAAGGGATCATGTTTTTGTAAATAAGCCAGATCTTTTTCCACGGCATCATCATTGTCGATGACAAATGTAAACGAGAATTGCTTTGCACCATTATCATGAGCAATTTGTACAGAATCGCAGAAGGATAGAACATTCTCAGGCGTTATAACCATAGAACATGTGAAATCTATTGGCAATGAAGCCAAATTACGAATGGCCTGATGTTGCGCCTCAGAACCGTCATATCCCGTCATTTCACACCATTCCTGACGGTCCTTTCCCTTCATAGATACATCAATGTATCCAACGCCGCTATCAATTAGCGTTCTGCACAGTTCCAGGTCTTTAAGTAATATGCCATTTGTTGCGATTGCTGTTGTTATCGGATGATTCATTGTTTTAATATATTGCAGAATTTCAGGAAGGCGTGGGTATGTAAGGGGTTCGCCTCCAGTAAAAAATATATATTTTACCTTTGCTTCGCAGCAAAAATCAACGATCTTTTTGAGATCATCATATTTAATTTTATCGTCCTCTACATATCCTGCGCTCTTGACATAACAAAAATTACAACGTAAATTGCAGCCGCGTGTAAGCACAATTGTGCATTGCTTAATAATTCCGTCAGTGAGCATTAGATCACTCCTCTCATAATAGGCTCCATATATTTAATCTGTCAACTTATCCAGACGGTATAGCGAAGAGGCCTCATTGGAAAATACTGAATCTGGAACCCCCTGCGCAACAATTTTTCCCCCAGATTTACCACCGAATACACCAAAGTCAATGATATAATCCGCAACCTTAGCGATGAATTCAATGTTATGCTCGATAATTATGATTGTTTCCCGATTCTGCTGCAATGAGAAAAGAACTTGAATAAACTTATCAATATCTACATCGTTTAAGCCAGATGTTGGTTCGTCTAGAATATATAAATTTCTGCCAGAAGATGACAAACTTAATGCTTTCGCCAATTTTACTCGTTGTGCCTCTCCGCCGGATAGATTCATGGACATCTGCCCCAACCTTAAATATCCTAAGCCCAATTTAATCATACTATTTAAAGTTTGGTAGACTTTTTTGGTTCCCTTAAATACGTCGACAATGTCAGCGATAGGTGTTTCTAAAATATCCAGAATTGTATTACCACGGTATTTCACAGATAATACTTGATCTTTGAACCGTCTTCCTCCACATTCAGGACATGTTATGTAGGAATTGGGCAGATAATTAAGTTCAATCTTCTGGAGGCCTGTGCCTTGACAACACTCACAGCGTCCCCCCTTAACATTCATGCTGAATGATGAGGCACCGATTTTCATCTGTTTGGCAATGTCCGTCTTTGAAAACAATGTACGAATCTCATCAAAAATTTCAAGAAAAGAGACAACTGTCGATCTGGGCGTTTTCCCTATAGGGGTTTGGTTAACTTGTATTACTCGCCGAATATTTTTTCCACCATGAACAGTGCCGTAGGCACTATCTGATTTCCTAGAGAAACAACTTACAACAACCGATGCCAATGTTGATTTACCCGAACCAGAAACACCTGTTATACAGGTGATTCCACCGATTGGAAAACGAGCATTCTGTCCATGTATATTTCTGAAGTTAATATTATTAACTTCTAAATAAGCCGGTGTCTCCGATACTTGTTTAAAAGAAAGCTGATACGCGATATTTTGTGGTTTACTTGACTGCCTAATCAAGTATCCTCCGTCCGGTCCCCCAACGGGTCCAAGTTCTACTATGTGATCTGCAGAGGCGATATATTGTTTATTATGTTCTATTGCAATAACAGTGTTTCCGCGGTGGATTAAGTTCCTAGTGGCTTTTGTAATCTTAGCGATATCCCTATAGTGCAACCCTTTACACGGCTCATCCAGAATATAGATTAACCCCTTCAAGGAGCATGTAAGTTGATTAGCTATCCTGACGCGCTGCCTCTCACCACTTGAGAGGGTAGGAATAGACCTGTTAAGACACAGATAGCCCACATCAAGCTGCATCAATGCTTCTAATTTGCGAAGAATGCTGTTTATCAGTTGCCCAACTAGTTCCTTTTTAGACAATGAGATTCGATTGTCACTGAACTCCTCCAGCCAGGAATATAACGCTGATAGTTCCATACTTTCGACATCATCATAATTTAGTCCGCCAACCTTGTATTCAAGAACTTCTTTACGTAGTTTAGCACCTCCACATACATGACAGGGGACTTCTTCCATGTACTTAGCATAGGCAACTGGGGGAGTAGATGGATCGCTGCCTGATATTCTGTTTAATATAGCAGGAATAGCCCCGCGAAGCATCACATAGTGCTGTTTTCTCCTCTTTCCTTCCTTGTATACAAGCTTATATCTAATTTGGTCATCAGCATAAAGCAATTGATGAATTTCATCGTCGCTGAGTTGAGAGAACTTTTTGTCTATATCAATTCCATAGTGTTCGCAAAGTGCTTCCAAATATTTTTGTTCTTTGCTTTCCGGGGAGCCTTTAAAATACAATATTGCACCGTCTCTCAAGGTGACATTACGGTCTGGAACCAGGAGAGAGTCTGACACTATAGTTTCCACGCCGAGTCCAGCGCAGTGAGGGCAAAAAGACATTGGATTGTTAGATGAGAACATTTTTTCTGAAACATTTGTGCTTGCATCACTGTTAACAATTGCAAATAGAGATCTGAGATAATAAGATATCTCTGTAGTGGTGCCGATGGTAGAGCGGGGATTCACGTTGTAGTAGTTCTGAGAAATATTCAGAGCTGGATGCAGATTTTCAATAGAACCGACTCGTGGTTTATTCATCAGCTTCTGCCCATAAATATTTCCAGTCATTCCCTCAAGAAATGCTCGTTGACTCTCTGCATATATTGTATCAAATACCAGAGAGGATTTTCCGCATCCTGAACATCCAGTCACACAGGTGAATTCACCAAGAGGAATTCCCACGTTTAGGTGTTTTAAATTGTTTTCGTATGCATCCTTAATTATAATTTTCTCCATGATTGCAAGACTCCTATATAAGAATCTTCAGAGAAACATATCCTTCATTTCAAAGGTCAAGTTTTTTTATTCTTCTGCAGGATTTGTTTCTTGTAGCGTTCTGTCAACCTTACTGTGGGTCATAGCTGCAACATTACAACGGTACTTATTAATTCTAAATGGATCTCCGTCAGAATTCTCATTTGAATTCCACATCATACAGACCGTACAATAGCCTCTATCCGGGCAGTCAACACACTGTGAGAATCGTGACCATTTTATCTGTCTTAGTTCCTGTATCTTTTCAGAAGTTTCCCAAATTTCCTGGACAGTTTGATGATTTAGGTCGCCAATAACATTGTTCTGCCAGCCAGCACAGGGAAACACTTTCCCATCTGCCATCACGCAGAAACTATACCGACAAACAGAGCATATTGGATCATTCCTAGTTAGTTTTTCTTTCTCTTCAGCTGTCTTGCGAATTGACTCAGCATAACCTTCCTGCATTTGCATTGTTAATACATCGTCGATCTCTTTTATTGATAAGCGGTTCTCAAGATTACAACCAGAATGATCATAAGCAGCAAAAATTACCGGATCTGTTGCTACGGCAATATTATGTGCTTGTCCCCAGTGAAGAACATCAACATAGCTGTCCTTGTTCTGTTTGATAATAGGGCACGAAATTTGCACTGGGATACCTTCATCACATAGTCGAAGTATTCCATTTTTAGTTTTTTCAAAGCTTCCGGTTAACTTCGTGATAGAATCATGCACTGCAGCATCCATGGAATAAAGGGAGGTCTGCACAGAGAGAAGTGAGTTTTTCTTCATTTCTGTTATTATGTCATCCGTTAACAAAGTTAGATTTGACAAAATATTTACAGATAAATCCAAATTCCTGCACTTTTTTAAGAAGTCTAAAATATCTTTATGAAGAAGAGGTTCCCCACCGGACAGTGTAACATGTATTATATTCATTTTCCGCCCTTCTTCTATAATTCGGTAAAACAGTGCGGAATCGATTACATTATTTTTGCATCCATTTGGAATGTAGCAATGAATGCATCGTTCATTGCATGCATTAGCTATCTCAATATGAATACTTCTAAGAAATTCATTTGGACTTATTTCTACACCAGAGCAGTCATTTGTGACCATATCATCACGGATCTGATTTACGTCACCTAACTTTGGAGTGTTCTCCAAAAATTGATCCGTGCAAGTATCAATCGTCTCACCTTGACAGAGGAAACCCTCATTTACAAACTGGTTGAAAAACTCCACTGTATCTTGCTTCAGTGTTTCATACTTCACACCAATGAAAATCTGCGACAACTCTCCTACAACATCATCTATTGAGCGAGGAAATTTGCTCAGCATACTTAGCATGATAGCCCCACTGGCGGAAACATATTTCTCACCCAGGCATCGATGGTTATCATTAAGCATTCGATATCTGTATTCTGAGGTATCTGTTATATAACCATGTCCTTGGTATTTCCGGAACAGCACGTCATCCCTGATTTTATAGTACAACTTATCCAACTCCCTCGTTCCAAAATACAGAATATTTCCCAGAAAAATTTTTTATAGAAATTAAAAGAGGGCACAGCCCTATTGCTCTGTACCCTCTAGTAGACATTATAACTTTTGTTTAGGCCTTATTCACACTGCAAGGTCTGCCACACGGGCCGTCGCCGCATTTGGCGGAATTTACAAGCACGGGATTGATAACAACAGGCTTAACATACTCCATAATTTTATCTCCTTATCGATTATTGAGTATATCCCTATGCAAGGTATATACTTATCCACTGGTATACTACCACAAAGAGAACTAAATGTCAATGACTTCCAAGAGAAGTGTTAGGAGTGGATGCCTAAGCTAACGGTCAACTGCTATTTGGGCTCACCCCTGTGTTGCAGGGATTCTTGAAGTTGCGACTGCATTTTTGCAATTTCCACTTGGAATCGCTGACAACGATTGGCTTAGTTCATACCCCGAAAGATGTAGTATTGCTCCCGTAGAGATTCCTCTCTGGGTAGAAAATCGATGACAGTGTCGCTACTCTGGTTGCCATCTAGCTTGTTTTGGCAAATCCTTTCGACCATAACCGCCATATAGAGATGGTATATCGAATACCCCATTGAAGGGTATCTAGACATCCAGTGTTAGCAAGCGACGAAACTAACAACGGCTGCCATGCAGTTCAGCGCTACTTCGTGGTAGAGCACCTAGGGTAGGAATAAGAAACGAAAGCAAAAAATAGCCATCTAAAATAGCCATCTGTAATAGCATTTGCTTGCAAATGGCTTATTTCTATTTTCTAAGTATCTTTTGAATCATCCCATAGTGTTTGGCAACCGTGTGCCGGGTCACCTTTGCACCCCTGGCGATGATACTGTAATTTGTCTCGTCCGGATGAAGCCGCAGGTATTCCCAGATCTGCCGCTGTTTCTTGGTGAGCTTATCCGGTGAGACGATTCCCCGCAGGCGATCCAGGATACGTTTCCGCTCCGCGTTCATCTGCTGGATCATCACCTTCAGTTTCGCCTCGCATTCCTCGCGGGTGTGGGCGTAGACGCACTTGGAATGCTTCGTGCCGTCCGGCCAGGTGGGGGAGTAGCGTCCCTCGAAGAGGTGGTCATTGAGTTCGTTGATGCAGCCGGTGCCGGGCTTTCTGATGCGCCGCATGACCGGCTTGAAGTCGGCGAGGGGGTTCTGTGCTGTCTCCGAAGTGTCCTCCGCCACTTCGTTGCCCAGGCCTCGGTCGATCTTGGCGGCGGCTTCGCTGAGCATGTCGCCGGTGATGTGGGTGTAGATGTCCAGCGTGGTTGCCGCCGATACATGGCCCAGCATGGCGGAGAGGGTCTTGATGTCCATGCCGCTCTCCAATGCCATGGTGGCGAAAGTGTGACGCAGATCATGGAAGCGGATTTGTTTGCACTGGGCCCGCTCCAGCGTCACATGGAGGCGCCGGAGCATGGAGCCGGGGGTGAGTGGCGCATCCTCCTTGACGGGCGAGGGGAATACCCAGCGACATTTGGCCGTTTTCTGATACTCCCGGAATACCTCGATCACCGCAGGCGGCAGTACCAGCTTGCGGATGGAGGCCTTGGTTTTGGGGATGCTTATCTGCATCTTTCCGTTCACTTCATAGATCTGCTTGGTTATCGATAGTGTTCCGGCATCCAGATCCAGGTCGGACCATTGCAGGGCCAGCAGTTTTCCCCGGCGCAGTCCCGTGGACAGGTCCAGCAGGAACAGCTCGAAGTATCCATCCGCCTTGGCCTGCATGAGAAACCGCTGGAGTTCCTGGCGGGACAGCACCTGCATCTCACGGCCCCGCTTAGGCGGCAGTTTGCAGCCGATTGCCGGGTTGGTCCGGATCAGGTTCTCCTGTACAGCCAGGTCCAGGGCTGCCCGGCATTTGGCGTGGCACATCCGCACCATCCGGTCGGAGAGCCCCTTGCCGTAGAGATCGGTGCGGATGAGCCGGCCCTCTTTTTTCAGGTGGGCGTAGAACTGCTGGAGATCTTTCTGGGTCAGCTGGCACAGCGGGATCTGGCCCAGCTGCGGAATGACGTGCTGGTAGATGTTGGTCTCATAAGTGTGCTGCGTGGTGGGGCGGAGACCGGACTTGACGTAGGTCTGATACCAGAAGTCCACCCATTCTCCGAAGGGCATGTCGGCACGGATCTTCTCGGACTTGGTGTTGCCTACCGCCTCCATCAGCTTGGTGAGCTTTTCCTGGCACTCATGCTTGCTTTTGGCCAGCACGTTTTTCGTTTTGGGCAGGCCCTTTTCGTCATAGCCCACCACAGCCCGGCCTTCCCAGCGGCCGTCCTTGCGCTGCCTTATGGTGCCGGTTCCGCTTTTACGTTTCCTTGCCATGGATTCAACTCCTCTCCCAGGAGATCTTTCAGAAAGCCGCCAACCACATCGCTGGCGGCTTTTTGCATGTCCGATGTCACATGGGTGTAGGTGTCCAGCGTGAAGGAGGCGTTGGTGTGGCCCAGGATGCCGGAGAGGGTCTTGGCATCCACACCGCTGGCCAGGGCATGGGTGGCGAAGGTATGGCGTAAATCTCGGAAACAATTGTAATGTGGAGTGCTTAGAAAATAATACCGTAATCCAAACCATACATGTACCAGTTTTTATTCAAAATCGTCTTAAAACAAATAATTCTTTAGCAGTCAAATTTGAAGATTTGATTAGCGATCCTGTTAGCACCCTAACCTCTATTCACGAAAAAATGTTGAAAGAATTAAAGTCGTGGGAAGATGATTTTGCGTCTAAGAGTGGATTAACTCCTAATGGAAAGCGACAGTTTGAGCTAGAAATCAGTTCTTTTAGATTGGAGATCAAACGCTTCAAGACAGGCATCGAATTGATTGATAATTATCATATGATACGCACTGCTTTCCAATACATGAACCAAAGATCGGAAGAGC
>OLGF01003315.1_pt1 | contig 13530 bp, 7 predicted proteins | sample 1604971 | NCBI WGS metagenome assembly OLGF01 (sample SAMEA3888902, study PRJEB22519) | human gut metagenome | biome: human gut; feature: human-associated habitat; material: faeces | place: Denmark | collected 2011 | reverse complement strand
CAAGGGTCTGCAAAACCCTGATTCCCCGGTTCAAATCCGGGTGTCACCTCCAGAAAAACAACCACATCGAAAAGATGTGGTTGTTTTTTTGTCTAAATGCATTCATGGGCGCAGGGGATTGGATTCCGCCTGTGCCCGCTTTTCTTTTTCAGCGGAACCATCCGCACGGCGGAAAGGCTCTGCCCCGCAATCGGACCGCAAAGAATACGGCTCCGCTCGCCTATGCGATTCGATTGCGGGGACGTGTGCCTGCGGATGCTGCTTTGACGAAAATGGATGGGAAGATGGCGGACTTTTTTGGGGAAAAAGATAGCTAAAACGGCGAATTCTTTACGAAAAATATACAAGAGCCTGTGAGAAAAACGTGCTATAATGAGTTCGAATAAACAGAGATGTGGGAGACCAGCCCCCGATCCGCCGGCGCGCCCTCCAGGCTGCCGTACGGGTCTGGGGCGTTTTCCCTAGAAGGAGTGTATATGGCACATATCAATTCGGATATTCTGCGCCTCGGCGTGGATGTGGGGTCCACCACCGTCAAAGCAGTGGCCCTGGACCCGGCTGACAACAGCGTACTGTTCACCCGCTATCAGCGGCATAACGCCCATCAGGCGGATACCGTCCGGCAGCTGCTGGAGGAGGCGGCCGGTCACTTTCCCGGCATGCGGTTCCGTATCGGCGTGTGCGGGTCCGGCGGACGGCCCATTGCCGCCGCCCTGGGGGCCTGCTATGTCCAGGAGGTGGTGGCCAACGCGGCGGCAGTCCGGGCCTTGTATCCGGAGGTCCGCACCGCGGTGGAACTGGGCGGACAGGATGCCAAGGTGATCTTCTTCCGCTATGACGAGGCCAGCGGAAAGCTCCAGACCTCCGACATGCGGATGAACGGCAGCTGCGCCGGAGGCACCGGCGCGTTTATCGATGAGATCGCCACGCTGCTGAACGTGCCGGCGGACGAGTTCGAGCAACTGGCTGCCCGCGGGAAGACCGTTTACAGCATCTCCGGCCGCTGCGGCGTGTTTGCCAAGACAGACATCCAGCCCTTGCTGATCCAGGGGGCGGAGCGGGCGGATATCGCGCTTTCCACCTTCCACGCCATCGCCAAGCAGACCATCGGCGGCCTGTCCCAGGGACTGGAGCTGACGGCCCCCATCATCTTTGAGGGCGGCCCGCTGACCTTCAACCCCACGCTGGTGCGGGTGTTTGCGGAGCGGCTGAATCTGGAGGAAAGGGATATCGTTCGACCGGACCACCCGGAGACCATCGTGGCCCGGGGCACCGCCATCGCCATCGACGAGCTGTTCCCCGGACAGGAGGACGCCATGACCCTGGCAGAGGCCATGGAGCGGCTGGACAAGGCCCCGGCCCAGACCGAAGGGCCCTCCGGCACCGGCAGGCCCTTCTTTGCCAGCGACGAGGAGCGGGAGGTCTTTCTCCGCCGCCACCGGGCGGAGCTGCGCCAGCCGGTGGATGCCGCGGAGCGGAAGGTCCTGCGGGGGTACATCGGCATCGACTCCGGCTCTACCACCTCCAAGTTCGTCTTTATAGACGAGAACGAGCAGGTGACGGACACTTTCTACGCCAACAACCAGGGGGAGCCGCTGAAGGTGGTCCGGGAGGGCCTGCTGGCCCTGGCGGAGAAGTATGAGAAGCTGGGCATCCAGCTGGAGGTGCTGGGCCTGGGCACCACCGGCTACGGCGAGCAGATGCTCTCTGCTGCCTTTCACGCCGACTACCACACAGTAGAGACCGTGGCCCACGCCCGGGGCTGCCGCCGCTTCTTCCCGGACGCCACGTTTCTGCTGGACATCGGCGGCCAGGACATGAAGGCCATCTGGCTGAAGGACGGCGTGGTCACGAACATCATGCTGAACGAGGCATGCTCCTCCGGCTGCGGCTCCTTTTTGGAGAACTTCGCCGCCACCCTGGGGATGCCGGTGGACCAGGTGGCGGACGCCGCCTTCCGATCTCAGGCCCCTGCCGAGCTGGGCAGCCGGTGCACTGTGTTCATGAACAGCACCATCATCAACGAGCAGCGCAACGGCAAGCAGCCTGACGACCTGATGGCGGGGCTGTGCCGCTCCATCATCGAGAACGTGTTTACAAAGGTGGTCCGCATCGCCAACGTGGCGGAGCTGGGGGATCGGGTAGTGGTCCAGGGGGGCACCTTCCGGAACTTCGCCGTCCTGCGGGCCCTGGAGGAGTATCTGGGCCGGGACGTGACCCTGGCCCCCTATCCCGGCGAGATGGGCGCTCTGGGTGCGGCTCTCGCGGTGAAGCAGGAGGTGGAGGCCCACGGCTACGCCAACGGCCGCTGCTCCGCCTTCATCGGCTTTGACGCGGTGAAAAACTTCCAATACACCCGGGAGAGCGGTGTACTCTGCCCCCACTGCACCAACCACTGCAGCCGGACGATCCTGCATTTCCCGGACGGTGGCTGCTATGTCACCGGCAACCGGTGCGACCGGGGCGCCGTTGTGATGGAGGCGGCACCTGCCCATAAGGCCCAGGAAGTGCCGGACCTGTTCCGGCTGCGGCAGGAGCTGCTGTTCAAGACATATCCGGTATCCCCCGTGCGGGAGGAGCAGAGCCAGACCGTGGGCCTGCCCCGGGTGCTGGAGTTCTGGGACAGCATGCCCTTCTGGAGTACCTTCTTCCGGGCTCTGGGATATCGGGTGAAGTTCTCCCATCCCAGCAGCCGCAGACAGTATGAGAGCGGACTGCAGTACGTGGCGTCGGACACCATCTGTTTTCCGGCCAAGCTGGTCCACGGCCATGTGCTGGACCTGTCCAAACAGGGCGTAGACCGGATTTTCCTGCCCTATATCCTCCACATGCCCACAGAGAACAAAGGGGAGAAGAGTCCCTACGTCTGCCCGGTCATCATGGGCTACTCCATGGTGGTGCGGAACTTCCAGTCCCCCGGGGAGCACTTCTCCGTGGGCTTTGAGACGCCGGTGTTCCACTGGTTCAGCAAGCAGGACCGGAAGCGGCAGATCTGCCGGTATGCCGTGGAACACTGCGGCGCCACAAAGCGGCAGGCGGAGGCCGCTTACCGTCAGGCGGAGACGGCCATCCTCTCTTTCCGCCATCAGCTGGTGGAGGAGGGAAAGCGGGTCATCGCGGACACCGGAAAGGCGGGCGGTTTCGCCGTGGTGCTGGCGGGACGGCCCTATCACACGGACCCCCTCGTCAACCACGACCTGTCCGGGATGTTCACCCGCCGGGGCATCCCGGTGCTGACGGTGGATAGCCTGCCCGGACTGGAGAAGGCGGACCTGCGCCGGTCCCGTGTGGAGATCACCAATGACTTCCACGCCCGGATGCTCTCCGGCGCCATGGTGACAGCGGAGCAGCCCTGCCTGGAGTACGTGCAGATCGTCAGCTTTGGCTGCGGCCATGATGCCATTTTGTCCGATGAGATCATCCGCCTGCTGGGGGAGGGCAGCGGCAAGCCGCCCCTGATCCTGAAGGTGGACGAGAGCGAGGCCGCCGGGTCTCTCGGCATCCGGGTCCAGTCCTTTATTGAGACGGTACAGCTGCGCCGCTCTGCCCAGGCGGAGCAGGCGGCCTGCCGCCTGCCGGAGCCCTACGCCGTGAAGTACTGGAGGGAGGACAAGCGCCTGCGGACTGTGCTGGTGCCAAATATCTCCGCCCCGGTGTCCACTCTTCTCACGGCCTTGATGGACCGGGAGGGTATTCGGGCGGTGAGCCTGCCGGTGGGCGGCGTGGAGCAGATCCGGGTGGGGAAGAAGTACACCCACAATGACATCTGCTTCCCCTGTCAGATGGTCATCGGCGAGCTGATCGATGCCCTGCAGAAGGGAAACTATCCGGAGGACTCCGTGGCCGTGGGCATGGCCAAGCTCAGCTGCGACTGCCGGATGGCCAATTACACCGCGATTCTGCGCAAGGCGCTGGACAGCGCCGGATTTGAAAACGTCCCCATCCTCACCACAGACCCTGGCGACACCAAGGGTATCCACCCCGGCGTGTCCATGCTGGGGGCCCGGTCTGTGCTGCTGGCGGCGTGGGCCTTCTCCATGCTGGACATTCTGGAGGAGCTGTGCCGGAAGATCCGCCCCTATGAGACGGCGGCAGGCGAGACGAACCGCGTGTTCAGCGAATGTGTGGAGTGGATTGCCGCCGCATCCAAGCAGGGGCTGGGCAAGATGATCGGTGCCTTCCGGCGGGCCATCGAGGCATTCCGGGGGCTCCGCTATGACCGCTCCCGCCGCAAGCCCCGGGTGCTGGTCACCGGCGAGCTGCTGGTGAACTTTCATCCCGGCACCAACTTCCACGTGGAGGAGTACCTGGAACGCAACGACATGGAGGTCATCCTGCCCCGCATCACCTACCAGTTCCGCAAGGACTTCCAGGCGGCCATCAGCGAGATCCGGGACTTCGGTGCCCATCTGGCGCCCTATCCCTTCGCCCTGGACGGCGCCGTGGAGTTCATCCAGCGGTTTTTGGAGCGCATTGCCCGGTCCCATCCCCTGTATCACCCGGCGGCCCGGCCTCAGGACCTGTACAGTGACGTGGAGCACTTCATCCCCAAGACCCTCACCTGCGGCGAGGGCTGGCTGATGGCGGGCGAGATCGCCCACTACGCCCACCAGGGGGTCCGGTCCTTCATCATCCTCCAGCCCTTTGGGTGCCTGCCCAACCACGTGTGCGGCCGGGGCGTCACCAAGCGGCTCAAGGAGGAGTTCCCCGGCGTGCAGATCCTGCCCCTGGACCTGGATCCGGACACCAGCTACGCCAATGTGGAGAACCGGCTCCAGATGCTCATCATGAATCAGACCGCGGAGGCGGAGCATTCCGCAGCTAGTGTGGAACCGGCACCCCAAAAGACCCGGGGCGGTTCGCCCCGTCCGGCGCTGTCCTCTACATAAGCGCGGGCGTCGGCTGTATTTTCAGACTCCGGAGAGGAATGCCCGGTGCCGAGGTTCGACCTGGATACAAAGAAGGCAGCCGTTCATGCGAACGGCTGCCTTCTTGAATTTTCGGTTATCGGGAATCTCGGGCATTTCTGGAGGCGCGGACCGGTCGGCGGTCACTTCGCACGTGCAGGAGGCGTGCGGGCGCTTCTATGGACAGTGGAGAGCAGCTCCCGCACCTGCTCCCGGGAGAGGCGGGGCGGAAGCGTGCTGTACAAGCTCCGCTCCACATCGTCCACCAGAATGCTGTACCGAGCCTGCATGGGCGCATCCAACGCGTCCCGGAGGGGCCCCCCTGCCAGACGTTCCAGATACTCCCGGGGGGTCTCCTGGCTTTGACGGCGGCAGCGGCGGCGGGCGCCCCAGTGCTCCAGTTCCAGGAGGGCGGCACGGGGGGTTCCGGCGTACCGCAGCAGAAATGCCCTGACCCGCAGGCGCTGGCCCAGCCGGGAGAGCAGGCCACGGCGGCCCAGACGCTGCCTGACGAGCCCGTCGTCATCATCCTCCTCCGGCAATCTGATGCGGCTGCGGCTGCGCCAGAGCCAGCGCACCAGAGCAGCCACTCCGGCCAGGACCAGCGCGGCCAGGGACAGGAGCAGCAACGCCGTCACCAGCTGAGGGGCGATGGCGGGGCCGGAGGCGCTTTCCACAGGCAGAGCGGCCTCACTGCCGCCTCCGGCGGCGGAGGACATCCCTGCGGACCCGGCGGAGCGGCCCTGGAAGAGAGACGTCAGGAACCGGAATACAGCGGTCAGGGCGCCCTCCAGAAGGCTGCCGACGGCCTGAAAGATGGGGATCAGCTCCCCCCTGGCGGCCAGCAGCAGAGCGCAGGCGGCCACAGCCAGCACGGCCAGGACCGCTGGGACCAGCAGGGCCGGGAGCCGCCCGAAGGGAGAACCGGCCCGAATGGTGTTGCGTCCGGAGGTGCGCATCCCCACCACTGCCAGCAGATCCAGCGCCAGCAGCGCCAACAGAACCGGCACCCGGTCCAGCAGCTGAGGGGCGAAGGAGGCCACGATCAGATAGAACAGCCCATACAGGCCCATGTACTCCCCGGCCCCGTGGAGGTGGCGGACCGTGACAGGCGTGACGCCCCAGTGGTATCCCCGGCACAGGGGGAAGAGGTACAGGGGCACCTGAATCACCAGAAGAGGCGGATAGGTCAGGTCCAGCGTGCGGCTGAGCAGGGGGATCCAGACGGCGCAGAGAAGAACGTTCAGCAGCAGAATCTGCCAAAAGCGGCGGGGCTTTTGGAGAAAGAGGCTGTTGCCTGCGGTCATCAGCCCGCCAGAGAGCAGAAACCCCCACATGGAGAAGGGCGGCCGGCCACACAGGAGCTGCCACAGAATATCGGCCGTCAGGAAGACAATCAGCAGCTCGGTGGCCAGCGGCAGGCACTTGAGGGCGGTGGTCTTTCCATGTCTCATAGGCCGCCTCCTGCCCGAAAAGCATTCAGGTCCAGGACCCGCAGGAGGGGGTGAGACTGTTCCCCCCAGGCCAGCAGGGGGACGCGGTGCCGCTCCAGCAGCGCACAGGTACCGGCGTCCAGGCGGCGGACATCCCCGCAGATCAGAAAGGCGCCGGAGAGGGTGCGGAGGCGCGGCAGGATCTCGTCCGCCGTAATGGAGACAGCGGTGTCTGCGGCGGCCAGCAGCGTCAGGACTGCGGGAAGCTGCAGCCGGTCCCGGCAGGTGGCAAACTGCTCCAGCCGCCCGGCGGGGCGGGAGATGAGCAGAGACACGGCCACCTCCTCTTCCATCAGCTGCGCCGCCAGGGAGCCCAGGATCTCCAGGGCAGATTCGAAGTCCTCCGGCGGCAGGCCCGCGAAGGAGGCACCGTCCAGCAGGAACGCGGCCCGGCGGGGGGAGATTTTCTCGTAGATGTTCACCATGGCGCCCTGCCCCCGGGCCATCAGGCGGAAGTTCAGGGACCGGGCGTTGTCCCCCGGCTGGTAGGCGCGGACGTTCCGGATCACGGTCCGGTCATCCTGAAAGCCCCGGGCGCCGGTCTCCAGCTCCCAGCTGTTGCGCAGGAACCAGCGGGTGGACACGGGGACCAGCCGGGGAAACACCGCCAGCGTCACGGGCCTGGGCAGCGGGATTTCCTTCTCCCGGACGCAGAGGCACAGGCCGTCGCCGGAGAGCAGCCGGATCCGGTCAAAGGACAGCAGGCCCCGGTGCTCCGCCTGGAGGCGGCTGGTGTAGGACATCCGCTGATGCCCCAGCAGGAAGGAGACGTTCTTTTCATAATAGGGCTTCTGCACGCCCCCCTCCGGGAGTTCCACGGTCTCCCAGCGGTGCTCCGGCCGGAGGGCGCCGCCCGGCTCCAGGGGGAAGCGCACCGTCAGCCAGACCAGGGGCAGCCACTTGGGGTTGTCCAGCGTCACCCGCAGAGGACAGGGCTCCCCGGGGAAGACGCAGCTCCGCTCCGCCTGGAGGGCGGCGTTCACGCCGTCCAGCACATGGCGGGCCCAGAGGCGGGCCGCGGCGGCCACGGCGGCGGCCGCCAGAGAGAAGATGGCGGCGGGCAGCCGCCCGCTCAGGCTGAAGCCCACTCCGCAGGCTGCCAGGGCCAGGATGGAGAAGCGCCCCGTGAACAGGCTGGACTCGGCGAAGTCCACTGCAGCGGACTCAGGCGTTCTGGCCATGGGCAAGGACCTCCCCGGTCTCCCGGCAGGGCACCTGGGCCAGTACGGTCTCCACCACGCCGGCCGCCTCCAGGCCGGAGAGCGCCGCCTGATGGGACAGCAGTACCCGGTGGGGCAGGACGTAGCGGGCCAGATACTTCACATCGTCCGGGGTGACATAGTCCCGGCCGGAGAGGGCGGCATAGGCTTTGGAGGCCCGGAACAGGTCCCGGGACACCCGGGGGCTGGCGCCGCAGGCCAGCTCCGGCTGCTCCCGGGTGGCCTGGACCAGCTCCACGATGTACGCCACCACCGGATCGGACAGGCGGACCTGCCGGATCTCCCGGGTGAACCGATTGACTTCCTCCGGGGAGAGCAGGGGGCGGAGGTCCGCAAAGGCGGCTCCATCTCCCACGGTTCGGAGCATGGCGGCCTCCTCCCTGGGGGTGGGGTAGCCCATGGAGAGCTTGAAGAGGAAGCGGTCCAGCTGGGCAGCGGGCAGGGCGAAGGTGGTCTCCGTCTCCACGGGGTTCTGGGTGGCCAGGACCATGAAGGGTGGGGCCAGGGGATAGGTGACGCCGTCTACGGACACCTGCCGTTCCTCCATGGCCTCCAGCAGGGCGGACTGGGTACGGGGGATGGCCCGGTTGATCTCGTCCGCCAGCAGGATGTTGGTCATGATGGGGCCGGGGGTGAAGACCATCTCCCCGGTTTTCTGGCTGTAAATGTTCATGCCCACGATGTCTGAGGGCAGCAGATCCGGGGTGAACTGCACCCGCACCATGCCGCAGCCCAGCACCGCGGAGAGGGCCTTCACCAGCGTGGTCTTGCCCACGCCGGGGATATCGTCAATCAGCACGTGCCCGCCGGCAAACAGGCTGGTGAGTACCAGGCGGATCTGCTCACCCTTGCCGATGATGGCCTTGCCGCACTCTGTCTCGATCTGCTCCGCCAAATGGCGGAGTTCCGTGAAGTCCATAGTCGTGCCTCCCAGGTTCCATGAAATACCCCTCTATTATATCTAACCCGAAAGCGGACCGCAAGAGCGGATGCCAGCTCCGGGAAGACCTGAAAAAATGCGTGAAAAGGAGGGAACCCTCTGGAAAAGCGGAAACGCCTGTGCTATGATACGAAACAGAAGGTCCCGCAACAGGACCGACGAGAATTTGGGAGGAATGCGTATGAAGAAGACATTGTCCCTGCTCCTGTCCCTGGTGCTGATGCTCAGCCTGGCGCTGCCCGCATCCGCTGCGGAGACGGAGTACCCCACCCTGGAGGGCGGCGTAACCGAGATCCAGAAGTATGGCAACATCGTCCTGGACATCGATCCGGCGGACCTGAAGGACGGCGGCTACACATACGGCGACCTGCTGACCGTCACCGTCAACGGCACTGGGTATGACATGCCCCTGTGCACCAACTACTCCGATGTGGACACCGGCGCGCTGGTGCTGCGGGACAGCGAGGGTGTGCTGATCGCCGCCATCAACATGGGGGACTTTGCGACCAGCAACGGCCTGGCCGCCAAGGTCACCGCCGAGGACGGCTCCTACACCTGGGAGTTCCCCGAGGGCCAGTCCCTGGAGAGCATCACCGTCTCCATCTCCATGAAGGAGCAGGGCGGCTACTATGACCAGTACCTCATCCACCAGCTGACCCGCACCGACGAGCGGGCGGACTACGCCTCCGACGCGGTGTTCGCCAACTTCCGCAACGTGGCTGTGGGCGATCTGGGGGAGAACGCCTTTTTCCGCAGCAGCAGCCCCGTGAACAACGAGCTGGGCCGCGCCTCCTATGCCGATGACCTGGCAGAGGCCGGCGGCATCCAGGCGGTCATGAACCTGGCGGATTCCAACGAGCTGATCGAGGGCTACATCGCCGCCGAGGGCTTCGACTCCCCCTACTACCAGTCTCTGTACGAGGCGGGGAAGGTGAAGGCCCTGAACCTGGGCGTGGACTTCACCGCTGCCGACTTCAAGTCCGGCCTGGCGGAGGGCCTGCGCTTCTTCGCGGAGAATGAGGGGCCCTATCTGGTCCACTGCACCGAGGGCAAGGACCGGGCCGGCTTTGTCTCCGCCCTGCTGGAGTGCCTGATGGGCGCCACCTATGACGAGGTTGTGGCGGACTACATGACCACCTATGTGAATTACTATCACCTGGAAGAAGGCGGCGAGCAGTATGAGGCGGTGAAGAACAGCAACATCGTCTCCATCCTCACCAACATCACCGGCGCTGCGGAGGGCACGGATCTGACCACTGTGGATCTGGCCGCTGCGGCAGAGGACTATATGCTGGACGCCGGCCTGACCGCAGACGAGGTGACCGCCCTGAAGGCGAACCTGGCTAAGGACTACACGGTAGAGACCGAGGCTCCCGCGGAGGAGACGCCGGAGGAGCCTGTTCCCCAGGCCCAGACCTACACCGTGGAGGCGGGAGACTGCCTGTGGAACATCGCCTATGAGGTGTACGGCACCGGCACTCGCTGGACTGTGATCTACGAGGCCAACCGGGATACCATCCGTGACCCCGGCATGATCCACATCGGGCAGGTGCTGACCATCCCCGCTGCCTGAAAATGCCTGATTCGTTTTTGAAAACAGCTCCCGGAGCAATCCGGGAGCTGTTTTTTTGCCTTTGTATGCGCTTGCAAGGATTTTACATAGACTTTACAGAGTCCTGGTGTCGGATTTTACTTCCGGCTGTTTATACTAAGACCGTCCCTTGAGCAACAGACATAGGAAAAGGAGTAATCTTCGATATGAAAAAAGTATTTTCGCTCTTGCTGTCCCTGACCATGGTCATGGCTCTGCTGGCCGGCTGCGGCGGTGACACCACGGCTGACGACACCACGGATGATACCGCTTCCAACGACGCCGCCCAGGAGGAGACCGCTGAGCTGAGCGGCACTGTGGCCACCGACGGCTCCACCTCCATGGAGGAGGTCATCGGCGCCCTGGGTGAGCAGTTTATGGCCGACAACTCCGGCGTGTCCGTCACCTACAACCCCACCGGTTCCGGTGCCGGCATCGAGGCCGTGTCCAACGGCAGCTGCGACATCGGCCTAGCCTCCCGCGCACTGACCGATGACGAGAAGGCGGGCGGCCTGACTGAGACCATCGTGGCCCTGGACGGCATCGCCGTGATCGTCAACGCTGAGAACCCCGTCTCCGACCTGACCCTGGAGCAGATCGCCTCCATCTACACCGGCGCTGTCACCGATTGGTCTGAGTTCGGCAGCGACGCCGGCGCCATCGCCGTGATCGGCCGTGAGTCCGGCTCCGGTACCCGTGACGGCTTCGAGTCTATCACCGGCACTGAGGACCAGTGCGTGCTGGCCCAGGAGCTGAGCTCTACCGGCGCCGTGATCGAGGCGGTCCGCACCACCCCCGGCGCCATCGGCTATGCCTCCCTCTCCGCCGTGCAGGATCAGAAGGGCATCACGGTCCTGACTGTGGGCGGCGTGGCTCCCTCTGAGGCCACGGTCCTGGACGGCAGCTATGCCATTCAGCGTCCCTTCGTGTTCGCCACCCGCACCGATGAGGCCCTGTCGGACGCGGCCCAGGCCTTCTTCGACTTCGCCACCTCCACCGCCGCCAGCGACCTGATCGCCAACGCCGGCGCCGTGCCCGTGGCCCAGTAAGACAACGCTTGTTTTCCACCCTCATATATACGGTCAGCCGCCGTGCCCACCACTGGGGCGGCGGCCGTTCCGCTGAAATCTGGACGGACGCCTTGTCCGGGAACAAAGGAGAACCTTATGGAACATAAAATCGCGGGGCAGGCTGTGAAGGCCGCCATGGACGGCGCGCTGGTCGGCACCGCCGACAGGAAAAAGGAGCCCATGACCGGGAAAAAAGCCCTGAAGGCCATGGAGCGGGTGATGAATGCCCTCTTCTTTATCTGCGGCATGGTGGCTGTGGCGTTCGTGCTCCTCATCAGCATCTACCTTATCATCTCGGGCCTGCCGGCCATTCTGGAGATCGGGCCCATCAACTTCCTGTTCGGGACCCGCTGGTATGCCTCTACCGGAGACTTCGGCATCTTCGCCATCATCCTCACCTCCTTCGCGGGCACGGCGGGGGCCATTCTCGTGGGGGTGCCCATCGGCCTGATGACGGCCATTTTCCTGTCCAAGGTGGCGCCGCCTAAGTTTGCCGCCGTAGTTCATGCGGCAGTGGAACTGCTGGCCGGCATCCCCTCCGTGGTGTACGGCCTGGTGGGTATGATCCTGCTGGTGCCCGCCATCCGGGTGGCCTTTGACCTGCCCTCCGGCGCCACGCTCCTGGCGGCTATCATCGTGCTGGCGGTGATGATTCTGCCCTCTATCGTCTCCGTGTCGGAGACGGCGCTGCGCGCCGTGCCCCGGGAGTATGAGGAGGCGTCTCTGGCCCTGGGGGCCACCCATATCGAGACCGTGTTCCGCGTCAGCGTGCCCGCTGCCCGCAGCGGCATCGCCACCGCCATTGTGCTGGGCATCGGCCGGGCCATCGGTGAGGCCATGGCCATCATTATGGTGGCGGGCAATGTGGCCAATATGCCGGGCCTGCTGACGCCGGTGCGGTTTTTGACCACCGCCATTGCCTCGGAGATGTCCTACGCCTCCGTGGGCTCCCTCCACCGCAATGCCCTGTTCTCCATCGGCCTGGTGCTGTTCCTCTTCATCATGCTGATCAATGTGTTCCTCAACGTCTTTATCAAGCGGAAAAAGGAGGACTGACCGAACATGGAATCTCATACCCTGTCCCCCCGGCGCCAGCTGTACGACAAGGGCCTACGGGCGGTGCTGTACTTCTGCGGCTTCCTCACCTGCGCGCTGCTGGTTCTGATCATCGGCTATATCTTCTACCGGGGCGTCCCATTCATCAGCTGGGAGCTGCTGTCTACCCAGTCCAGCTATATCAACGACACCATCGGTATCCTGCCCAATATCCTCAACACGCTCTATATCATCCTGCTGTCCATGGTGATCGTGCTGCCCCTGGGCGTGGGCGCCGCCATCTATCTGACGGAGTACGCCACCAACCGCAAGGTGGTGGAGATCATTGAGTTTGCCACCGAGACGCTGACGGGCATCCCCTCCATCATCTTCGGCCTGGTGGGTATGCTGTTCTTCGTCCAGAAGCTGGGCCTGGCTCCGGGCATCCTGGCTGGAGGTCTGACGCTGGTCATCATGATCCTGCCCACCATCGTCCGCACCACCCAGGAGAGCCTGAAGACCGTCCCCCAGTCCTACCGGGAAGGCGCGCTGGGCCTGGGTGCCGGCAAGTGGCACATGGTCCGCACCGTGGTACTGCCAAACTCCGTGGATGGCATCATCACAGGCTGTATCCTGGCCGTGGGCAGGATTGTGGGGGAGAGCGCGGCACTTTTGTACACAGCCGGGTTCGGTCTGGTCCTCAACGGCTTCATCACCTCGCTGGAGTCCTCCTCAGCATCTTTGACTGTGGCCCTCTATGTATATGCCAGCGAGCGGGGCGAGACTGCCGTGGCCTTCGCCATCGCCACCATCCTGATGCTGCTGACCCTGGTCATCAATTTGTCCGCCAACCTGGTGGGCCGGAAACTAAAAAAGTAAGCGGGGAGAATCATATGTCCACCATCATTGAAGTAAAGGATTTAAATCTGTGGTATGGGACACACCACGCCCTCCACAGCGTCAATATCGCCATTCCCGAGCATGAGATCACAGCCTTGATCGGTCCCTCGGGCTGCGGTAAGTCTACTTTTTTAAAGACCCTTAACCGCATGAATGATCTGATTCCCGGCATCCGCATTGAGGGAGAGGTCCAGTATGGAGGCGAGAACGTCTATGACCCGGCTGTAGACCCCACCTGGCTGCGCAAGCAGATCGGCATGGTATTCCAAAAGGCAAATCCGTTCCCCATGAGCATTTATGATAATGTTGCCTACGGCCCCAGAACACATGGGATTCGCTCCCGGGTGAAGCTGGATGAGATTGTGGAGAACTCT